>Ga0233425_10002823_pt1 | contig 33095 bp, 29 predicted proteins | sample Watercolumn_Towu_2_FD_181712 | JGI IMG/M metagenome (GOLD analysis project Ga0233425, IMG submission 181712) | Freshwater microbial communities from Lake Towuti, South Sulawesi, Indonesia - Watercolumn_Towuti2014_140_MG | ecosystem: Environmental > Aquatic > Freshwater > Lake | place... | reverse complement strand
TACCGACTCACCCAAGAATTCCCTAAAAGTGAAATCTATGGTCTGATATCTCAAATGAGAAGAGCGGCCTTATCTATTCCCAGTAACATTGCTGAAGGGTATGGAAGAAAGACCACCCCGGTTGGCTTCGCCAACCTTAATCAAAAGGTCGCCAAAGGCGACCGGCCGGAGTACTTAAGATCTTTATATATAGCCTATGGCTCTGTTTGTGAGTTAGAAACCCAAGTCTTAATTTCTGGAGATTTAGGTTATCTAAAGGGGAAAAATCTACAAAGGTTTCAAGAGGATTTAAAAGAGATTGAGAGGATGCTTAAAGCATTGATAAAATCCTTGGAAAATAAACACTTGAATCCTTGAATCCTCGAATCCTTGACCCCTTTCGACCAACTTGTTGGGAGAAGAATCAGATTTTTTAACACCCTTCCGGGTATAAAATCAGGATACCTGCCTAAAGGAAATGTCATGAAACGATTGATCTATGTATTGGTCTGGGCGACTTTGGGGTTGGCCAGTGTTCCGGCCTTTGCCCTTCCCTCCTTACAATTGGATATTTTGGGAGGATATTATAATCAAACGGGCAATTCGCTTTATGATGACCAAACGGTCGTGGCCAGCCGACAGAACTTTACCCTCTATGCCCTGATGGAGCTTTCCAGAAAAACACCGCTGGGAGACACCTATTACCTCAGCATGGCCCTCTTCCCCAATACGGCTTCAACCGGTGATCCGGGGTCTTTTATCTTTAACGGCCGGACTATTGATGTGAGCGAGGATATGGTTTACGGCAACCCGGGCCTGCCGGCCCACGGCATCTATCAAACCAATTATTTTTTATATGATTTTACTTTCAATCACGAAAATACGGTGGGAAGGTACAATGTCCAGGATGATCCCGGCGGTTTCGGCCAACCGGGTTCCAGTCTGTATTATGCGGCCTTCAATGTGGATACCTCGGGCCTGGCCAGCGGGTTGTCCATCCATTTCGACCTGTTCAACAGCAAAACAAAGGCTCCCTTTTCCCACGACGCCCAGAGTTTCGCCTCGGAGAGCCATTATGCGATTCCCGAACCGGCCACTTTTCTATTGCTGGCCTCCGGCCTGGCCGGGCTGATCAGCTTGAGACGATCAAAACAATCCTGAAAAGAAGAAAAGAAGCTCAAAGCTCAAAAGGGATACATTTATCAACGGGAGTTGGTCTGGCTTTGAAGATAATCCTCGGAGATTTTTGAGAGCCCCGGTGTTCCGATCATTTTTCAGCCCCCCAGGATGAACCCTTTAATCAATGATATTTTTATAAATATTACAATCCATTATCTCCTTATGGCCTGAATCAAAGGGGGAAGGGCCAAAATTTTATTCTTTCTTGACTCAAAACAGCCGCTGGTATACATTTACTTCCCAAAAAAAGGATTTTAGGGGCCAAGGGGTAAAGGTTTAAAGTGAAGGGCCAGGAATTACATACCCTCGAATCCTATTTTATTTTTACGAGGTGCTTATGGCTGCCATGTTTAAAGAGGACCAGATCGAGAAGGCCCAAAAGGGAAAGGCTGTTTGGGAAAAGGAACTTTCCTCCCAGCTCTCCCTTCATCCGGAACGAAAAAGACGGTTTTCCACGGTCTCCGATCTGGAAATAAACAATATCTATTCTCCCGAAGATATAGCCGGCATGGATTATGAGGCCGACCTGAATTACCCCTGTGCCTATCCCTACACCCGGGGCGTTCAGCTCTCCATGTACCGCGGCCGGCTTTGGACCATGCGCATGTTCGCCGGGTTGGGTTCGGCCGAGGATACCAATCAGCGCTTCCATTATCTGGTGGATCAGGGACAGACCGGCTTGAGTACGGCCTTTCATATGCCCACCCTCATGGGCTACGACAGCGATTCCCACCTGGCCAGAGGAGAATGCGGGAAATGCGGCGTGGCCATTGACACCTTGAAGGATATGGAGATCCTTTTCGACGGACTTCCCATCGACCGGATCACAACCTCCATGACCATCAATCCCCCGGCCTCGGTCATCTGGGCCATGTATATCGCCATGGCCGAGAAGCGAGGCATCCCCAGAAAGAAATTGGGCGGAACCATCCAAAATGATATGCTCAAGGAATTTGCCGCTCAAAAGACCTTCATGTGTCCGATCCGGCCTTCTCTCCGGCTGGTGACCGACACGGTGGAATTCGGGACCAAGGAAGTGCCCCGATGGAATACCATCAGCATCAGCGGCTATCATATCCGCGAAGCCGGTTCCACGGCCGTTCAGGAACTGGCCTTTACCCTGGCCGACGGCCTGGCCTATGTGGAAGACGCCATGAAACGGGGCCTGGATGTGGATGATTTCGCCCCCCGTCTCTCCTTTTTCTTTAATGCCCATATCGATTTTTTTGAGGAGATCGCCAAATACCGGGCCGCCCGCCGGATGTGGGCCCGCTTTATGAAAGAACGCTTTAAGGCCAAGAATCCCCGTTCCTGGTGGCTCCGTTTCCATACCCAGACGGCCGGGTGTTCCTTAACGGCCCAGCAGCCCTATAATAATGTGGTCCGGACGGCCCTGGAGGCCTTGTCGGCCATATTGGGCGGAACCCAATCCCTGCATACCAATTCGTTAGACGAGGTCCTGGCATTACCTACAGAAGAAGCGGTTACTATTGCCCTGCGGACCCAACAGATTATTGCCGAAGAGTCGGGTGTGACCAATACCATCGATCCCCTGGGCGGGTCCTATTTTGTCGAGGCCTTGACCAACCGGATGGAAGAAGAGGCTATGGCCTACATCCAGAAGATTGATGACATGGGCGGCATGGTTGAGGCGTTGGATCGCCATTATCCCCAGATGGAGATCGCTGATGCGGCCTACAAGTATCAGCAGCAGCTCGACCGTCAGGAAAAGATTATGGTGGGAGTGAATAAATATGTGACCGAAGAGCCCCCGCCGGTGGAAATCCTGAAAATCGACCCGGAGCTGGAGGCCAAGCAGATCGCCCGGATCAACCAGCTTAAAAACGACCGGAATAATCAGAAAGTGCAGGAATGTCTGGAACGCCTCGGTGAGGCCTGTGTGAATAATGAGAATGTTATGCCGGTCCTGATCGAGGCCGTCAAGGAATATGCCACCCTGCAGGAATGCTGTGATGTTTACCGTAAGGTTTTCGGGAGGTATCGCGATCCGGGAATCTTCTAAGAAACAGGATTCAAGGGGCCGAGGGGGCGCCGCTCGGCTTCGCCGAGCTAAAGAAGAGGCATCCTACGGATGCCCGGATTCAAGTGAAAAGCGTGGAAGTAAACCCACTTGAACCCTAGAATCCTGGAATCCTCGACCCCTATTTATACTAAAGGTGAACACATTATGACCAAGGAACGAAAGATACGCATTTTAGTAGGCAAACCGGGACTGGACGGCCACGACCGCGGTTCCCGGATCATCGCCCGGGCCTTCCGGGATGCCGGGTTCGAGGTGGTCTACACCGGCCTGCACCAGACCCCGGAAGAGATCGTCCAGGCCGCCCTGCAGGAAGATGTGGACCTCATCGGCTTATCCAGTCTGGCCGGGGCCCATAATTTTCTGCTACCCCGGGTGCTGGAACTGCTTAGAGAAAAAGGGGCGGAAGATATCGCCGTTATCGGTGGAGGCATCTTCCCGGCGGAGGATATCGTTTCCTTAAAGGAAAAGGGGATCAAAGAAATTTTTACTCCCGGTTCCTCCCTGGAAAGCATCGTCGCTTGGGTGCGGGAAAACATCACCCCGAGATAACCATGAACTGGATGGAAAAAATCTTAGATGGAGACCTGCGAACCGTGGCCCGCCTGATTCGCGATATTGATGACGGCCTGCCCGAGGCTCGGGCCATCCTCAAAGAATTATATCCCCATACCGGCAGGGCTTATGTCATCGGCATCACCGGATCGCCGGGAGTGGGTAAAAGCACCCTGGTGGACCGGATGATTCAGAACCTGCGCGCCCGGGGGAAAACCGTCGGGGTCTTGGCCGTAGACCCGACCAGTCCTTTCAGCGGCGGGGCCATCCTGGGAGACCGAATCCGCATGCAGCGCCACAGCACGGACGAGGGGGTCTTTATCCGCAGCATGGCCACCCGCGGCCACTTCGGGGGTCTGACCCCTTCCACCCGCGGGGCCATTGCCGTTCTGGATGCCATGGGAAAGGATTATATCCTGGTGGAAACGGTCGGCGTGGGGCAGGATGAGATCGAGATCGTCCGGGCGGCCCACACCACATTGATCGTTTTGATCCCCGGTATGGGGGACGATATCCAAGCCATCAAGGCCGGTATTCTGGAGGCCGGGGATGTCTTTGTGATCAATAAGGCCGACCGGGAAGGGGCCCAAAAGACCCGCCAGGAACTCCTGACCATGATCGAGATGGATAAGGACCGCAAGACAAAGGGAGGCTGGAAACCGACGATCTTCATGGCCGAGGCCCTCAAGAACCAGGGGGTCGAGGAAGTGATGGCCGGAATCGAAGACCACCGGGCCTTCCTTTTGAAAAAGGATCCCCATTATCTGGCCGAGTTTCAGTATTACCGGGCCCGAATGGAATTGTTTGATCTGGTCAAACAGGATGTCATTGCCGCCATCATGGAGCAGGTGACCCAATCCGGCCAATGGGACGAATTCGTCCAAAACCTGGTTCAGAAAAAGGCCGATCCCTACAGCCTAAGTGAAGAAATCATTTCCCGTTACTTAAAGGATTGTCAAATTCCATCCTGACAGGCCTTCACCCCGTTAAACCCTTTCCCCCTCCTAATTTCTCTCCCGGCCACCTTCTGTTTACCTGAAGGCCTTAGAATTTCCATTTTCCGCCATGATTAGGTTAATTTGACCTAAAATAGTTGGGTTTATCCCTACTTACCCTAAAACGCAAAATGGTAGTTTTAAATCCTATTAGATATTTTTTATTAAAGATTTATTTAATAATTCCCGAAAAAAGAACTAGAAATAGCTGAACCTCTTACTACAGGAGACACTTGATCGGTTTTGCCATCAGACAGGAATAGGTCTCGGCTGCCCTGAGATCACTGATAGGGATAGATGGGTTAATCAAGAGGAACGACCATATCCTTGTCGAACCAGAAAAATCTGTGGAAAGAGAAGTTGCCTTTTATGAGAACGATTGAGATCGGTCGGGATTATCGGCTGGCTGGCTCTAAGACTTATGAGGGATGGAGTTCCCTTATCCACATGAGACTGTTTTCGAACCGGTCTGAAAAAAAGAGGATTTTTACTCTTTGCCTCTTTGCCGTTCTGACGGTTATGCCGCTGGCTGTGCTGTCCTTCTCGTTAGGCCATTATCTAGTTTTGGACAACCAGGTCCTGGGTTTTGTGACCGTAGTGGGCCTGATGGTCCCTTTAACCCTGGTCATCGCGCTACTTCTTTCCAGCCGGCTCCAGAGTAAGCATTCTACACCGATTGAAAGGCTGACCGATGTGTTAAGAACGGTCTCCCAGGAAAGGGATTATGCGATCCGAATCGGCAAAAAGGGCGAAGACGGAATTGGGGGGCTGATCGAAGAGGTCAATGCCATCCTTCAACAAATGGAGGTCCAGGAGAAAAAGGTAAAGGAATACCGGTTGGAATTGGATCAGAGGATTTCGAAGAGTACCGAAATCCTCACTCAGGTCAACATCACCCAGGAAAGGCTGATCTTGGAACTACATGAGGCCAACAGGGCCAAAAGCGAATTCCTGGCCAACATGAGCCATGAAATACGGACACCGCTGAATCATATACTCGGGTTTTCTGAACTGGTCCTGGATCCCCAATTTGGAGAGTTAAACGATACCCAAAAGGAATTTCTCTCCGATGTGGTGAGCAGCAGCCGGCATCTGTTATCTCTGATCAACGAAATCCTGGATCTTTCCAAAATTGAGGCCGGAAAGATGACCTTGGATCTGACCACCGTCGCTCCTAAAGGGTTATTGGAAAAAAGCCTGGGTATAGTGCGTGAAAAAGCCCTGAAGGGAGGTATTCGATTATCGATTTGCCTGGATGACCTTCCGGAGACTTTTCAAGGTGATGAACGAAAACTGAGACAGGTTCTGTATAACCTGCTCTCCAACGCAGTCAAGTTCACCGGGAACGGGGGACAGGTGACGCTTGCGGCCAGGCGGGTCCATTGCCGGATACAGGAAGGACATCGATGGGCCTATCCGGAAGAGCTTGAAATGGTAACGGAAAATGGGGGAGATCCTGATCCGTCCACCGGGGAGGTCCGGGAATGCCTGGAAATCACCGTTAGTGATACTGGGATCGGTCTTAAGGAGGAAGACCAGCAACGCATCTTCCAACCCTTCGAGCAGGTGAGGGGGAGTATTGCTGGTCAGGTTCAAGGCACAGGATTAGGGTTGACCTTAACCAAGCGGATGGTTGAAATGCATGGGGGGAAAATTTGGGTTAAGAGCGCTGGGAAAGACCGCGGCTCCGCCTTCGGATTTATCATTCCGATTTGAGGAAGGCGGTTTGGGAAGAAAGTAATTATGAAAGATCGGACGGTATTAGTCGTAGAAGATAATGCCTTGAACATGAAACTGGTTCGCACCCTGTTGCAGTTGGAAAAAATCAGAGTGTTGGAAGCCGGTGATGCCGAAAGCGGTATTCAACTGGCCTTGAGAGAAATACCGGAACTAATCCTGATGGATATACAGCTTCCGGGAATGGACGGGTTGGAAGCCACCCGGGTCATCAGGCAACATGAGGCCTTGAAACATATACCCGTGGTGGCCTTGACCTCTTATGCCATGCATGGAGACGAGGAAAGGGCCATAGAGTCGGGTTGTTCCGGGTATATCACCAAACCGATCGACACCAAAGTCTTTTCCAAAACCATTGGAACTTTTTTAGCCTAGGACCAATAATCGAAAAGAAAGACGATGACGGACACTCACAAAATTTTAATCGTAGATGACGAACCGATGAATGTAAAGCTGTTCAAGGCCCAGCTGGCTAAAGAGGGGTATGACACCTATGGAGCTTCCAGCGGGGAGGAGGCCTTGACGCTGGTACCCCATTTAAATCCGGATTTGATTCTCCTGGATATCATGATGCCGGGAATCGATGGGTATGAAGTGGTCCGTCGATTGAAACGGGACGAGAACTGCCAGGACATCCCGATTATCCTGATCACGGCTCTGGACGGTTTATCGGATAAAGTTGTCGGTCTGGAGGCCGGAGCCGATGAGTTTCTCAACAAACCGGTCAACACGGCGGAATTGAAAGCCCGGGTTAAGTCCCTGCTCCGGCTTAAGCAAATGCAGGACCAATTGAAAAGGCAAAAATCCGTTGGGGGCATCGAAGTGTTCTGGGAGCCATCCGGCGGCTTGGAACCCCAGCTGGGATTACCTCAAGTTCTCTTAGTGGAGGACGACGAAAAAGATTCCCGGCTGATCCAAAGCTATCTGCGGGGAGAACCCTATGGTCTCAAGCTAATCGCCAGCGGCGTGGAGGCCATCTCCTGGGCCAGGCAGGAGAAGATTGATGTGATTTTGTTGGATATTCTGCTTCCGGATATCGACGGGCTGGAAGTCTGCCGATACCTGAAGGAGCATGAGGAGACCCGGAATATCCAGATCTTAATGATAACAGCCGTGCCGGACCTGGAGGTCAAGGTAAGGGGGATTGAACTGGGGGCTGATGACTATCTGATTAAGCCGATTAATATCCACGAACTTCGGGTCTGTCTGAAATCCTTGATCCGCAAAAAGGCCTACCTGGACAACCTCCAGGCCAACTACACCCGGGCCATGCACTCGGCCATAACCGATCGGTTGACCGGATTATTCAACCAGGCTTTTTTTCTTTATTTTCTGGAAAAAGAGGTCCAACGGGCGATCCGGGAAGAGAACTCCTTAACGGTGATCATGATCGATGTGGATCATTTTAAGGATTATAATGACTCCAAAGGACATCTGGCCGGGGATGAATTTCTCCAGAACCTGGGAAGACTGATCCGACAAAATATCAGAGAAATAGATCTGGCAGCCCGTTACGGCGGCGATGAGTTTGCCGTGATCCTGCCCAATATACAACCCGAACAGGCGCAGGCCGTGGCCGAGCGGATCATGAATTCTTTTGTCCCCCCACTTTCAGGTGATTCAGGAAAACGGATAACCCTGAGTCTGGGCCTGGCTACCTTTCCCCGAGATTCACTTGATTCTCGGCAACTCTTGCAGTGTGCGGACCAGGCCTTGTATGAGGCCAAGCGAATGGGTAAGAACCGGACCCACACGTTCACCGAAAGGCCGGCCGTTTGCTAGCATGTCCGATTCCCTAAGGAACCTAAACCATATCTTGGAAAAAGCACAACAGCCCTGGATCTTCTTAGGCCTGAGTGTGGGAGAAAGGCCGTTTTTCCCCTTGACTCCCCTTTTCGCCTTCATTTATACTTCGGGCACTCTCGCATCTTTTAACGATTTTATTATGCTTCCCTGCTGCTGCGGAAGGGGATTGAGGATTAACCGTGAAAACAGATTTGGAAAGTGATCTGAATTATCTTGGCCTGTTGGATAAGTCCCGGGAGATCTATGCCGAGCTGGGAGAGCAGGCGGCTCTGTCCTATATTAAATACAGCCACCGGCTTCTCAGTAAGGTATATCATCCGGATTTGAATCCTATGAACGAAGAAAAGGCTCGCAAGGCCCAGCAAAGACTGAACCAGGTCAGTGAACGCATCAGCCGGCTGGAAGATAAAGAGATCATTAAGGTGCTGGTCAAAAAGGATTTGCCGATTAAGAGGCAGGAAGAACAAAAAGAACCCGAAAAAATAAAGATCCTCGTCGTCGAGGATGAATTCGGCCTTCATGAAATCTTTCGGGAGATTTTCCGTATGGAAGGGTATGAAGTCCGGATCGCCACTAACGGTATTCAGGGTTTGGAACTGTATAATAAGTTTAAACCCGACCTGGTTTTCACGGATATTATCATGCCGGAAATGAACGGCTTGGAGCTTGTCAGAAAAATCAGGGAAATCGATCCGAATATAAAAGTCATTTACATGAGCGGCTTTTTTGGGATAAAAAAAGTCAGGCAGCAGATTCAAGAGGAAGTGGAGGAGTATGGGTATTTAACCCTTTCCAAACCCTTCAAGCTCAGTATCATGCTGGATATGGTCAAAGGGTACCTTCATGGAGAGGGGTCCTTAGAAATATGCCGATAAGGGCCATTGATGATTTCTCCTTCTTAATATCTAACGCTCAGGCCTAAAGATTAATCCCCAGCTTTCGGATAAGAATCTTGAACATATTTGCTTTAGGGACGGCTTGAGGGGCCACGATATCCACCTTGCCGACTACTTCCTTATCCATCTTGAACACCAGTTCTCCCAGCTTTTGACCCTGTTTTATTTCCCCTGGAATGCTTTTAGGGAACTGGGGTTCTTTAGTCAGCTCTCCTTTCTGGTCAATAGGCATGGAGTATGAAAAGTTCGCCCCGGCCACTCCTTTGATACGCCCGGGTTCCCCTTCGCTTAAGAAGACTTCTTTATCAATGAGGTCCCCCTTTTTAACCAGATTGATGGTTTTATATTGGGAAAAGGCCTTTTTCAATTTTTCCATAACCAAGTTGTCCCGGGTTTTGGCTTTGGGACTTCCCAAGACGACCACGATAAACCGTAAATCGTTTTTAGAGGCGGTGACGACAATGTTATATCCTGTTTCTCGAAAATAGCCGGTCTTCAGGCCGTCCACTTCCGGCATGCGGAAGAGAAGTTTGTTGTGGTTGTTCATGGTAAATTTCCCGTCTCGGAATTCTTCGGTCTTGATGGAGGTCCATTCCAGGATTTTCGGGTATTTTAAAAGGGCCTGGCTAAGGATGGCCAGATCATGGCAGGAACTGGCATCCTCTTGTTCGCCTTTCGAAGGGGGCAATCCGTGGACGGAATGAAATTCCGTATCGGCCATGTTGAGGGCCTTGGCTTTCTCATTCATTAAGGCGATGAAGGCCTCTTTGGATCCGGAAAGGTGTTCGGCGACGGCAAAGGAGGCATCATTGGCTGAGGCCACCATAACGGCCTTCATCATTTGCTCCAGGGTAAAGACCTCGCCTTCTTTAAGAAAGACTTGGCTTCCCCCCATTTTGGAACTGGCTTTGGATACGGTTATGGGATCAGCTAATTTAATTTCTCCTCTGGACACTTTTTCCAAAACGATATAAGCCACCATAAGTTTGACTACGCTGGCCGGGGCTCGCTTCAGGTGAATGTTTTCACCCTCGAGAATCTTCCCATTCCGAGCATCCATAACCAGAAAGGCTTTATACGCGTCCTCTTTGACGGTTGCGGCCGTTGGCTGAGAAGCCGACCCTTTAGGCGGACGAGTTTTTTTGGAAGAGGCTGGACGGGCCTGTGCCAACCCGCACCAGAGAAGAATAATCAGTCCGATGGCCAATACTTTTTTCATAATCTATTTACTCCTTTTACGGGAAATCCATAAGAAATGGAACTTGTCTCTTTGATTCGATACTATACAATTAAGAGGACAAAGGGGCAAGGATAAAGGAGAATGAACAGGTCCAAGGGGGGGGAAGACTTTATTCTATATTGGTCTAAAGCTCCTTAGTAATACCCTGAAAAAAAATAAAAAATTTTATAGGGGGAAGTTTTTTCTTTGATTGATTATAATGGATATTTTTTTTTATGAACTTTTGTCTTGACAGCCTATAAAATCTATGTTGTCTTTACCCCAGAAAATATGTGTCCAATCTTTGGTCATAGGGTTGAGCCTTGGAGAATCAAGACCTGCCGTCCGCTGAAAACAGCCGATCCGCCTTACTCGAAGTGAAGGCCCTCTCGCGGAGCTTTGGGGGACTACTGGCCATTTCCGGAATTTCTTTTCAGGTTTTTCCCGGTGAAATCGTCGGCCTGATCGGTCCTAACGGTGCCGGGAAAACCACCCTCTTTGCCTTGCTCAGCGGCTTTTTGCCTCCTTCCTCCGGAGATCTTTTCTTTTTAAGCAGACCCATTTCAGGAATGCGTCCGGACCAGATCTGCCACTTGGGAATGGCCCGTACCTTTCAGGTTGTTCGGCCTTTCCTGGAAATGACTGTTTTTGAAAATATTAAAGTGGCCGCTGTTTTCGGAAAACGGTCCAAGAGATCATCGGCCCTTATGGATCGGGAAGTCCTAGACATTTTGGAAATGACCGGACTCCTGTCCAAGGCCCAACAACCAGCCGGCTCTCTCAGCCTTCCGGAACGAAAGCGCCTGGAAGTGGCCCGAACTTTGGCCACCGCTCCCAAGCTATTGCTCCTGGACGAAGTCCTGGCCGGATTAAATCCGCGGGAGGTTGAGGAGGCCTTGCCCTTGATTCGTTCCCTCAACACGGAGAGAAAAATCACCATCGTCATGATTGAGCATAATTTGAGGGCGATCATGGGGATCTGTCATCGCCTCCTGGTCATTAACTTCGGGGAGTTGATTTTCAACGGCCTTCCTTCGGAAGCGGTAGAAAATACCGAGGTGATCAGGGCCTATCTGGGAGAGGGGGAAGATGCTCAGGGTTGAACGACTCTCCGTAGGTTACGGAGATGCCCGGGTTCTGGAAGGCGTCTCCTTTCAGGTTGAACCCGGAAAGATGACCTGTATCCTTGGCCCCAATGGGGCCGGGAAGTCCACGCTGCTTCGGTCGATTACCGGGATCATTCCCTCCAGTGCCGGAAAGATCCGGTTTCTGGGGCAAGAGATCCAAGGGCTGAAGACCCACCAGATTGTGGCTATGGGCCTGACTATGATCCCGGAAGGACGTCGACTTTGGCCCCCTTTATCCGTTCAGGACAATCTGGAATTGGGGGCTTATGGTCTTTCCGATCAAAGACAGGTCAAAGAGCGTCTGGAGTGGGCTTACTCCCTGTTTCCCCATCTGGCTAAACGCAAGGAGCAACTTTGCGGCACTCTTTCCGGGGGAGAACAGCAGATGGTCGCCATCGGCCGGGGTCTAATGGCCTCGCCGAAATTATTATTGTTGGATGAACCCTCGCTGGGACTGGCCCCCATGGTTGTCCGGGAAGTGTTTGCGGCCATCAAGAAAATTGTTCAGGCCGGGACCACCGTTCTTTTGATTGAGCAGAATACACAGGTGGCCCTTTCGGCTGCTCATTATGGCTATGTCCTGGAAAGAGGGACCATTGTGATGGAAGGGGAAGCCTCATCGTTAAGAGAAGACAGGCATATCAAAGAGGCCTATCTGGGGGTCTGAAAAAAAGGTTTAAGGTTTAAGGTTCGAGGCATAAGGCTTAAAGGAATTATAAAGGGAGGGTGGAAGAATGAAAGTAAGCAAGGTGACACATTGGGGATGCCTGAGTTTATTTGTGTTTTTCGCTATGGGAACGAGTTGGGCTGCGCCGGTTATTAAACTAGGGGCTCACGCCCCCCAATCCGGTAGTTTGGCCAAGCATGGGATTGAACAGATCAAAGGTATCCGTATGGCGGCCGAAGATTTTGAAAAAAAGACCAAGATCAAGGTGGAGCTGATTGTTTATGATGATGAGAGCAATCCCCAGAAGGCCGTTTCCGCTGTGGAAAAGCTGGCCGGTGTGGATAAGGTTAATGCCATCGTCGGCGGCTACGGGTCGAATTTAGTGGGACCGGCTTCAGAGGCCGCCGAACGGTATGATACCCCTTATTTGACCACCGGTGCTGTGGATACCAAACTTTCGGCTAAAAAATTTAAAAATTTTTTCCGTCTGAACTATATGCCGGGTTATGCTTCGGCCCAGTCCGGGGCCATCAAAACTCTTTTTAACGCTAAAAAAGTGGGCATACTGTATAACAGTCTTTCGGCGACTACCGAAATCGCCGAAGCGGTTAAGGAACAATTGCAAAAGCAAGGGGTGGAGGTTCCGGTTTTCGAGAAATTCGAGAAAGGGACGACCAACTATAAACCGATTTTATTGAAGGTTAAGGATGCCGGATGTGAAGTCTTATTGGTCGAAGGCTATTTCCCGGATTATGTGGGCACGATTAAAGATGCCAAGATCCTCAATCTTCCGATAAAGGCCTACATGGGGGCCTGGGGCATCGGCACACCGGAATTTGTCCGGGAGTTGGGGACGATGAGTGAGTATATTTACGGTACTTCCATCTGGGAGATGGGGACGGCCCCTAAAGAGGCTAAAAAAGAAGAGGCCGAGATTGTGGCGGCCTATAAGGCCCGATTTAAAGAAGAGCCGTCCTATATTGCCATGCTGGGTTACCTTTCGAGTAAATATATCTTGGAGGCTATGGTTCAGGGAGCCGGCAAGAGCGCTGCAATCAGTCCGGAAAAAACCCGGAATGCCTTGCGGGCCCTTGATACGGTAGGCCCCTTGGGACGAGTGGCTTTCGATGAAAAGGGGGACCCGCGCTATTTTACGGCCGTGCTTTTCCAAACCCAAAAAGGGGAACAGATCGTGGTCTATCCCAAGGATCGGGCCAAAGGAAGTGTGCAATACCCGGCCGTGCCTTGGGGGGGTAAATAATAAGACTGTTTGTTCGTATATCGTATATCGTATGTCGTAGATCGTATATTGAACTTCGTAATTTCGTAGAGAGGTCGGCCTCGAAAAAAGTCAAAAAATCCCTTATGACGTCATTCCGACGGAAGTCGGAATCCAGAATAAAGGAACTGGTTCCCGGCCTTCGCCCCCGGATAAAGACATTCCGGGGCAGGCTTGACGACGCCTGGACCCCGGTTTTCACCGGGGTGACGATTTCTTGAGAATCCATCATGGGAGAGTCTTAACGATATGCGATATACGAAATACGATATACGAATTAAGGATACATTTTGATTTCCACCAGCACCATCATTCAGTCCATACTCTCCGGTCTTCTGGAAGGGGGGAATTATGCCCTCTTCAGCCTCGGGCTGGCCTTTGTCTTTGGTATCATGCAAATCATTAACATGGCCCACGGCGAGTTTTTGGTCTTAGGAGGCTATGTGGCCTACTGGATGCTGGTCGGATGGGGGGTCAATCCCCTTCTGGCTTTGCCCCTGGCGGCCTTGATTGCCGGGGCGGCATCTTTCCTGAGTTACCGTTTCTTTATTGAACGGATAAGGACCACCGTGGAATTGAATACCTTAATCCTGACCTTCGGGATCGGGATTTTCCTCTCGAACCTTTATCTCCAACTCTGGTCAGCCGACATTCGAAACATTAGTGTCCACTGGATGGAAAACCCGATCCAGCTGGGAGGAATTTATATCAGCCTGGGAGAAATGGTGACCTTTCTTATTTCTTTTACCGGGGTGATTGGGTTGCACCTGTTCCTGCGCCGGACGAAAATAGGGAAGGCCATACGGGTAACGGCTATTGATCGTCAGTCTGCGGCCCTCTCCGGAATCAATGTGGAGCGAGTGGATCTCCTGGCCTTCAGTATGGGCGGGATCCTGGCCGGTTTAGGCGGACCTTTACTGGGCATGCTCTCGTTTGTCAGCCCGGGCACCGGCATTGCCATAACCGTTAAAGCCTTTATCCTGACGGTTTTGGCCGGTGTGGGTTCCATTCCAGGATTGATTGTTGCCGGGATGATTCTGGGGGTAGGGGAGGCCTTGACAGTGACCTTTGTCAGTTCCTCTTTTCGGGAGCTCTTCGGATTCGCCCTGTTCCTGGTTATATTATTGGTCAGGCCTTCCGGATTATTTGGAAAGAGGGGATAAATGAAACAGGGTGGTTTCTCTCCAATGAGGGAAAAGACGGTTGCCTTGATAACCTTCGGATTTGTCCTGCTCCTGCCTTTAGTCCTTTCTTTTAATCCCTATTACCTGAGCATTTTTATCACTGCTTTAATCCTCGGGGCGGTGGCTTTGGCCTGGAACTTACTGGCCGGGGTGTGCGGCCAGGTTTCTTTCGGCCATGCCGCCTTTTTCGGCATCGGGGCCTATGCCTCTTCTCTTTTGGTGCTTAAGGCCGGTTGGAATCCTTTTGCCGCTATGATCCTGGCGGCTTGCTTGGGGGTTCTGGGGGCCTTGATTATCGGGATACCGGCCTTTCGGCTTAGAGGCCCTTACTTTGCTCTATCCATTTTAGGTTTCGCCGAGGTGCTCAAACTGCTGACTTTAAACTGGACCGGTCTGACCGAAGGCTCCCAGGGTTTGTTTAATATCCCTTCTTTGCCGGCCCTTCGGATCGGCAGCCTGACCCTGGATTTTTATGTTTCCCGGGCTACCAATTATTATCTGGCGGCCCTGCTTATGCTGGCGGTCTATCTGGCGATTTATTTTCTGCGCTATTCCCGTCAGGGGCTGGCTATGTCGGCCGTTCACGGGGATGAAGAGACGGCCGCCGGCATCGGGGTGCCGGTCTTCAGGACCAAGATGCTGGCCCTGATCGTCTCGGCCTTTTGTACGTCTTTGATGGGGGCCTTTTATGCCCATTATGTTCATTTCCTCAATCCCGATTCGGCCTTTGACGGCTCCTGGTCGGTTATGCCGATTGTCGCCTCCTTGTTCGGGGGAATGAGTACACTCATCGGACCGAGCATCGGTGCTCTGTTGATCACCGGCCTGGATGAATTCATCTTTAAGAAATTTTTTGAAACCGGACATAAACTTTTTTTCGGAATTCTTTTGGCCGTGGTCATTGTCTGGGCACCCAAAGGGTTGTTCGGAAAAACGATTAAAAAGTAACAGGTTGCTGAAAAAGGCCCCGGGCTTCAGAATGAAGCCGTTTCTTTGGTCGGCGAAGCCGACCGGCGACGGTGTTGCCCTCATCCTTCGTCACTGCGACGTATTTTTATATACGTCTCATTCCTCAGGATTTCTTCGCATCGAGGGCAATGCTCAGGCCCATCCCTTCGGGACAGGTCCCTAGTTTCGGGCGCCTTGTACCTGGACCTTTTTGAGCAACCTGTGAAAAAGAGTTTTTCATAAACGTTTATGGATCAAGAAAGGATTAGCCATTGAATTTTAAACGACCTGCCATTGCCATCCCTAAGGAATCCCTGACCTTCCCTTTGCGGGAAGCCTGCCGAAAATACCCGGAGAAGGTCGCCGTGATCTGTCCGGAAGCCGGGGCAAAGGAAACCACTTTTCGCCGGCTGGAGGAGGATTCCTCCATTCTGGCGGGTTCCCTGGAAGATTTGGGCATACGTCCCGGCGACCGGGTGGGCTTATGGATGAAAAACAGTTTGGAGTATATTCTCTCATTCTATGGAATACTCAAAGCCGGTGCGGTGATCGTGCCCATCAGTACCCATTACGGAAGCCGGGAAGTGCATCAGCAATTGACGATGACGAAGGCCAGGGGATTGATCGCCCAGGCTGGTCTGCTCGGCCAGATGGAAGAAAATGCGGCAGGTTTGAAAGACTTGTCTTTTATTGTTGCTGAAGGCTCGGAGTCTTCCGCCTTGAAGACGATCGCCTTTTCTTCTTTATTGCAGGGATCGGAAAAGTCGGATCGATCCTTAGACATCAATCCGCAGGAGACTTTGGCGGTTTTGCCCTTTTCCAGCGGCACCACCGGCCTGCCCAAAGGGGTCATGTTGAACCACAGCAATCTCCTGAGCAATCTCTATCAGGTTATCCAGGCCCATGAAGTGACCGAAGCGGATCTCTTTATCAATCAACTACCTTTTTTCCATATCTACGGGATGACTGTGCTCATGGGGGCAGCCATTAAGGCCGGGGCGACGCAAGTCCTGGCCAGCCGGTTTCGGCCTTTAGAAGAATTTTTAGGACTCTTTCAAACCTATCGCCCCAGTCTGTTTTTTACCGTGCCCCTGATCCTGCAGGAATTTTGTCATCACCCCTTGACCCGGTCCATGGACTGGAGCCGGCTTCGATATGTCAATACCGGGGGAGCGCCCCTTTCTCCGGAGGTTCAAGAGCGCTTTACCCAAATCACCGGCGTACCGGTGATGCAGGGGTATGGCCTGACGGAGACCTCGCCGACTACCCACTGTAACCCTATTCGTCAAATCAGGGTAGGAACGATCGGGGTGCCCTTGGCCAATACCGAAGATAAGATAGTCGATCCCTTATCGGGATCGGAAGTCCCAAGAGGGGAGATAGGTGAGCTTTGGGTTAAAGGACCCCAAATCATGAAAGGGTATTATCAAAATCCCGAGGCTACGGCGCTAACCCTCATCCAGGGCTGGCTGCGGACCGGCGACTTGGCCAAGTACGATGAGGAAGGTTATGTCATTATCGTCGATCGGTTGAAAGAGTTGATTAAAACCAAGGGTATGCAGGTAGCTCCGGTGGAAATTGAGCACATCCTGGTAGGACATCCGGATATCCAGGATGCCGCGGTCATCGGAGAACCCCATCCCTCATTCGGCGAAGTGCCGGTGGCTTATGTGGTCCTCCGTCAGGGCTCCGGGCTGACCTCCGAGGCGATCATCGAATATGCCGCCAATGGTCTGGCCAAATACAAGCGTCTGACTCGGGTGGTCATCACCGACACCATTCCCCGCAGCCCATCGGGGAAAATCCTGCGACGGATCCTTAAAGAGGCCCTTTAACAGAATTTTTTCATAAACTATTAAGGCTCCCATCCCTTAAGTTATCAGCTAGCCCAGAATGCGGATTAGGAGATAGAGAAAAAAAGTCCGGAGATGAAGTCTTATGGTTCTTTCGGATTCCCCTTCCCAAGGACCTGAGTTAGAACAGCGCGTATTTCATTGATCAGAAAAGGCTTAGCCAGGGCGGCTTGGAAGCCATAGATCTGGAAGTTTTTAAGAACCGGGTCTTGATCATAGCCGCTGGTGACGATGGCTTTTACTGCGGAGTCGATTTTCCGAAGCTCTCCCATGGTCTCTCTGCCCCCCATCCCGCCACGGACGGTCAGATCGAGAATTACGGCCTCAAATGGTTGCCCAAGGTTTTTCGACCTTTGGTATTCGGCAAGGGCTTTTTCCCCTTTGTCAACCGAGTGAACCTCATAACCAAGTCGAGACAATATTGAGGTCAGCATATCCCGGACCATTTTCTCGTCATCCATCACTAGAATACGGGACTTAGACGGGGGAAGATCCGACGAGACGATGACGGACGCTGAATCCTTGACAGAGGCCGGCAGATAGATATGGAAGGATGTCCCCTGCCCAGGGGGCGTTTCCACCGTGATCGTTCCCCCATGTTTCTGAACAATGGAACGGCAGATGGTCAGTCCCAGGCCCATCCCTTTTTGTTCTCCCCGTTTTTTAGTCGAAAAATACGGATCAAAAATTTTTTCGAGGATTTCCTCCGGTATGCCGCACCCTTGATCGGAGACAGTTACCTTAATATATTTACCCGACGGTAAGGAAAGGGAAGAGAGAGAGGGTTCGTCCATATTGGCAGCGCTGATGGAAATCAATCCTCCATCGGGCATGACCTCCCGGGCATTTAAAATGAGGTTGCGGATCACTTGTCCGATCTGCCCCTCATCGGCCTCCACCTCCCAAAGGTCGGGAGGAATGGTGAATTGAAACGAAACCGGAGAGCCTCGGAGGGTCAAGCGGGTTTGTTCCTGAAGCAGACTCGAAATGGAGATTCGCTTTTTGATGGGATCGCCTCCCCTGGCCAGGGTAATGAGTTGATGGGTCAATCCCCGGGCTTCTAAGGCCGCCTTTTGGGCCGCTTCCCTGAAGATCTTCAGTTCCTCTTGGTTTTGATCCAGGGGGTCCATCAATTCGAGATTTCCGAGGATGATGGCTAGGAGATTGTTAAAATCATGGGCGATTCCTCCGGCCAGGATCCCGGTTGATTCCAATTTGCTCATGACCATCCGCTCCTCATCCATCACCTTCTGTTCGGTGATATCTTCATAGGTAATGAGCTGTGTTCCGTCCGCCAGGGAAACGGGTCTGAAGTGGATCCACTTTTCCGTTTCATCCTTACAGCGCACCTTGTAGATCGCCGGCCGGATTTCTCCGGGATTGGCCGACTTCCGGTTTGCTTCCCAGGCTGAGACAGCCTGTTTTCGATAGGCCAAATCCGGATAGGCCTTGTCGAACCAGTCCCGCCCCGTAGGTATATCTATTAAGGTGTAACCGAAAATGTCTTTGAATTTTGGGTTGAGATAGAGATATGCCCCTTTTTCGTTTATCAAAGCCACGCCAAAGGGAGATTGTTCCACCAGGAATTGAAATTTCTCTTTTTCCTTCAAGGAGGTTTCGTTGAGGGCCTTATAGCGATGCTCCGATAGGGTCAATTGGTCGATCACCTTGTCCCGGTCTTCCAGGGCCTGCTCATAATCTTCGATCAGATCATTCAGGCCGGCCCTCATCAGCCACTGGAGAAGCCGATTCCAAAGACGCACCGGTTTCCAGGTGACTTGAATGGTGCAACAGGGGTCACCGTCCACCTGGCAGGACGTCTCTTCGACCCGGACATTCAAAGTCCCGGCCAATTTGGCTATGCCTGAATAGATGCCCCTATTCCATTGGCAGACATCCTTGGTCACCCGCATCCCCGGTAGATAGTGGAGTTTAAATAAGGCGATTTGATTGCTCAATTCGGCCAGTTCGACCTGTTTGGTTTTGTTGAACAGGGCGTTGACCTTGGACGCCCGTTTGGCGATGCGTTTAGGCCCAAGAATGCGTCCGAGAAAAAAGACATTACGGGAAAAACTTTCCAGAGTGGCCCCTTCACCGGCTGTGAAAAGGGAGTTGGGACCGGGCACGACTTTTTTTACATTGGCCAATAAGGTTAGAGAACAGTCATTGGAGATCCAGTATGAAGGGTCCGTCAGATCGGCTTCTGCCAGCGGCCTGATCAACGAAGGGTCATTTTTGTCGGTGATAAAAAAACGGGGAGGCTCCACCAGTCCGTTTAAAACCTGACGAATCCCCTGGTCTCCGTAATGCTTTTTCAGGTAGCTGAACAAACCGCGGAAATTACGGCAGTTGATTTCCCTTTCCATAACCTTTGGTTTTGCGACGGGTTCAGACATATCAAGACAATTTATTTCTTTTCGGGGAGTCGGAAACGGCGATCTTGCGGTAATAGGTATCGCTCAGATAAATTGCGGCCAGGGGGTTGTGGCCGGTAATCCTGTCTTTTACGGCTAAGACCGTGGTCGGAGCATCGGCATATTTAAAGAACAGGGAATCGTGGCCCACGCACAGCCCGAGGAGTATATTGAATTCCGTCCCGGCCAGGTTGAGGCGCTTGGCCTGATAAATGGGATTGCACATGGCTTCATCGGTGCCCTGATAGATCTTTTCTTCATCCCGGACCCCGATGGTTTCCTTCGGTGTGCGTCCGGCCTTGCAGAGGATGGAAATCACCTCAAACCCGTGTTCTTTTAAGATGTCCTCGACGACCCTGGTTTCTTTAGCCAGGCCGATACAGAAGGCCAATCCTAAACGCTGATAGCCCATCTTTTTGGCAAATTCACTGATTTCCACGAGGCGGGTTTTGGTCGGTTCCATGACGTATGGCCTGAGATGCCGGTTGGCATAACATTCCCCCTCCTGAATGGAGGCCTGGCGGGCGAATTCCCTGATCTTCGGAATATCATATTCCCGGTTGGCATCGACCAAGACCTTTTTCTCCGTAAGGGTAGGGCAGCCTTTGGCACCGCTCCCTTTTCCGGTATAACAGATTTTTTGGGGAAGAGCACGGTCACAGGCAGCACAGGCCGGCGGGAAAGAGGATTTTTTTTTCATTAATAGATCTCCTGATAGCCTATTCCAAGGCTGCTATGATTTCTTCTTTGACCACCCCTTCACTTTGGGGAAGGGCCTTCTCCAAAGCGGCCCTGGCTTCCGGACCGCCTAGACGGCCTAAGGCCCAGGCGATCATCCCCAGAACCCGTTCATCGCTATTTTCTGCAAAGGCCCGGATCAGTTCCGGTACATATCGGCTGTCCAAGGAATTTCCCATGGCCCGGGCCACGTTCATCTTCCAGCGCCAGAGGTCCTGATCGGACATATAGAACATATGGGGCCAGATGCGGCTGTTGAAGTAAGGGGCATCCATATGGAGAAGCTTTTCCAGTTTGAAGTCATCGACCATGGCCAGGACTTTCGGGTTCATGGGCAACTCTTTGGCTAACCAGGGGGCATTCCGAGGACAGACATTCTGGCAACGGTCACAGCCGTAAATCATCAGGCCCATGGGTTCCCGAAGTTCGCGGGGGGTTAGACCTGATCCATAGTAAGTCAGGAAGGATATGCATTTTCTCGGGTTGATGTGCCGGGGGCCCTTCAGGGCACCGGTAGGGCAGGCGGTCAAGCAGGTATTCCGGCACCAGTCCGGGCAGCCGACTTCCAGAGTGGGTTCATCGGCTTCAAATTCCTGATCTACCACCAGGGCTATAGGCAGGACCCAGGAGCCTTTGGCGGCCACTTTGTTGGAATAAAATAGGCAGTTTTTTCCGAAGGTCCCTAAGCCGGCCCGGGCGGCGGCTATGCGGTGGGGCAGATGAAAGGGCACTTTGGAATCAATCCCGTTTTCCTTCAAAAAAGAACGGAAGGCTTTCATCCGTTTGGCCAGGCGATCCTTGGTGATCCGGTCGTCGTCTAAATAACAGCGGCCGAAATGGGATTCCAACGATTTGGGGAAGGCCTGGTTGAAATACGCCTCCATTAAGACGATAATGGTCTTGGCCTGTGGCAGGATTGTTTTGGGATCCGTCCCGGCCAGGAGATCCAACCCGGCTTTAATAATCCATTCGTAATCGGCATAACGCTCCTGCAATAGGTCCTTTTGAGACCCGAAAGGTTCGGCCGTGGTAAAACCGATATCCCCAAAACCGCACTCGAAGGCCTTTTCAATTACTTCTTTTTTTGAGATCATCAATCATCTCCTTTTATGATTATGAAGCGAAAAGTTTTTCTGTTAGTCCTATTTATCTTTAAAGTTGGTCCTGACCACCTTTTCCATATTGCCGCTGGAAAAGGGACGAAGGTCCTCTGGTCCTAAACCGGCTTCGCTCATCGCCCGGATCCATTTTTCCAGATCTTTACTATTCGTATAACCCTTTGTTATGAAGACCCGTCTATTTATGCTCCGTCTTGATTAATAAGTATTTTGATAAAAGTCTTAGGAAGTCTATTTGGAATCACCCCGATTGGCAATGGCCGAAGAAATCTTCCGAGTCTTTACACCGGCCTGGCTTTTTGACCGGGCCCGGCCCGGTTACATGTTTAATATCGGATTGTCTAATAATTTTGTAATTTTGTGGGATGGTACGGGGCGTGAGAACAGATAGCCTTGTCCCATGTCGCAGCCGAGCTTTTGCAGGACTTGCATTTGTTCTTTTTTTTCTATTCCTTCAGCGATAACGGTTGCGTCCATGGCGTGGGCCATTTCAATGATGGCCTTGGGAATCCTGTGTCTCGTTTCAATTTTTTCGACAAATTTTTTATCTATTTTTAAGGTGTTGATCGGGAATTCGTCCAGATAGGTTAAAGAGGAGAAACCGGTTCCAAAATCGTCAATGGAGATCTTTACGCCTATTTTCCGGAGGGCCAGTAATTTTTCGGTAACCATTCGAACATTTTTCATGGCCATACTTTCGGTGATTTCCAGATCGAGATATTCGGGGGCCAGTCCTGTTTTGTCTAAAACGAATTGGATTAAATCGATCAGGTCTTCTTGCTCAAATTGACGCATGGAGAGATTAATAGCCAGGCAGATAGGGGGGTATCCCTGATCCTGCCAGGTTTTATTTTGGGCGCAGGCGGAATGGAGCAGCCACTCGCCAACGGGGATAATTAACCCGGTTTCTTCCAGCAAGGGGATGAAGGTTAGAGGAAACACTTGGCCATCCTGCGAGTTCCAGCGCATCAGGGCCTCAACGCCGGTTAATTTTCCGGTCTTCAAATCAAACTGTGGCTGGTAATGAAGAATGAACTCATTATTCCCTAAAGCAGAATGCAAATTGGAGATGGTCTGCTGCCGTTCCACAAATTTTATTTTCATTTCGGGGGAAAAGATATGGAAATTGCTTTTACTCCGGTCATATTTGGCCCAGTACATGGCCTCATCGGCCTGTTTGATGAGACTGTCTTCGTTATCGGCCAGATCGGGAAAGACGGATATGCCTATACTGACCGACATGGGAATCTGCAGGGCGGGATCAATAGTGAATCGTTTTTTCATGACCTCAATAATTCGTTTAACCAGGGACTCCACCGCGCTGATGTATCCATCTCTGGCCATTTCCAATAAAATAACGAACTCATCTCCCCCTAATCGGGCAATCATGTCGTCTTTACCTTTTGTCCCTTGGCTCCGGATACAATTACACAGCCGACGGGCAAAATTCACCAGAACCTTATCCCCGGCAATGTGGCCCAACTGGTCATTAATAGATTTAAAATGATTGATATCCAGATACATGAGCACCACTACGGTTCCATTCTGCTGGGAGTTTTCAATCGTTTTGGTGAATTTTTTATTAAATTGGAGACGGCCCGGGACTCCGGTGAGAGGATCAAGTTGCTGCCGATTGGAGGTTGATGTCTGTCGAGTGATCCTTCGTCCATAACATACTGTTTCAAGGCTATCAGGGTAGTTGCCAATATGAAGATGAAGGGGCACCTCCTGCCCAGTCTTAGTAAGGCAAGTTACTTTTTGGCCTTTTACATTAAAGAGCAATGGTTCCGAATCCAGGTCATTGAGGACATCCGAGGGATTCTCTAATTCCTCTTCGGCTAAATCCGGTTTGAATAAGATTTGCAACGGCTTCCCAATTAATTCTTCCTCACCGTACCCTAAGAGTTCCCCGCCCCTTGGATTGATGATCTGAATTTCACCATTATGGGTGATGATTAATATATCGTGCATATGCCGAATTAATTCTTTTATTTCATTCAGCTGCTTCTTCTTCAGAAATTCAGAGATGATTTTAAAGGTTATCGTGTGGCCCATCCCTGATCACCCTTTTTTTTCATTCTTGGCGCTTTGTTCTTTAAGGAGGGAGAAGATCTCTTCTTTCTTCTGGATGATCTCTTTTACGGTAAGTTGTAAGACGTTGGGAATGGAAGAGGGGATGGTCAATTTGGTTTGGGTCTTTCCTGGTTCCCCAATACTTTGATAGTTAGCCAGGAGGAGTTCGGCTAAGATTAAGATGGCCTTTAACGTGTTCGTCGTTTCTTTGCCCGGGGTTTCACTAAAATCACTATTATGGTGCGATAAAATGACTTCTTTGACTACCTCGGGCAGTCGCCAGGATTTGGCGATAACGTAACCGACTATACAATGATTGGTTTTAAATTGTTCGATTTCTAAGGGTTCAATATCCTCACCCCAAATCAGGGCTTTATCGATAAATTCGTTATAGGCCGGATATAATTGCGATAAAAAAGGAATGCCGAAATCATGAAATAAGCCAAGTATATATAGCTGATCCTGCAGTTCCAGAAGATTTTTTTTGCTGCCGGCTAACAGTTTACAGATATTGGCGGTATTGGTGGAGTGGGACCAGAATTTCTCAAAGGTGGCCAAATCGTCTTGAGGGATGGACTTTTGAACAATCATGGTCAGAGCGACGCCGTAGAAACTTTGCATACCCATAAAATTTAAGGCCGTTCTAATAGAGGTTATCTCGCCCCGGGTTCGACGATAAAAAGGGGAATTCATTAATTCTATTATTTTGCCGGCCAAGGCCACGTCTTTTTCCACCAGGTCGGCCACCCGATCAAAGTTGGCGATTTTGTAACCCTTTTCGATTTCTTTTTTTATATCGAGGGCAATGGCCGGATAAGGAGGAATGGTGTTCTTCTTATCTAAGAGTTCCTCGGTATCGGTAATAATATCTTCAAGAACAATGGACATTACTGTCTCCTAATAGTCCAATTTTTAAGAGAAACTAATATATACTACATCATATCGGTCTCTTACCGCAATATGAAAAATACCTTTGATCCAGGAAGCCGGATAATTTTGAATATTTAATAAAAATGAGCCGGAAATTCCAAAGGGATGAGGGGTCCATTATTGAGCCGAAAGGTCTGTCAGCATCTCCTGGGCATATTGAGCAAGCCGACGCCTCAAAACCTCCCGATTTTTGGCGTCATAGTATTCAACCGGATTGTAGTCATCGGTCAGTATCCGACCATGATCAGAGGAGGTCCGGACGACTTGGTAAAAGGCCTTTTCGGCCCGGGATCGAACCGCTGGATGAATCAAAACTAATTCGGGAATTCGAACAAATTGGGGTTCGCTGCGTTTGGTGGCCACGAAGTATGTTTGGTCATCGTCATCATGAAGACGTACTCCGGCAAAGACGGATTTCAGGGTCTTCTCCAAAGAGGCGGCAAAAAAATCCCGACCTTTCTCCAGGTTACTAAAGACGTTGATGACCAAGCTGCCTCCGGGACGCAACCGACCAGCCATAGAAGCAAAGGCTTCACGGGTCATCAGATGAGAGGGCGAGGAGTCGCCGAGGAAGGCATCCAACACGATGACATCATATTCCTTGCGGCAGCGATTTAAAAAATGTCGCCCGTCGTCAATAATAAGTCGCATCTTTTTCAAGTCCAGGTCAAAAAATTGTACGGCCAGGGGGGGAACCGCCGGATTGATCTCGGCCACATCGACCCTTGCCCCTTGCCGGGCAAATTCCATGGGCACAATTCCGACGCCCAATCCAATGCAAAGCACATCCTGAATAGGGTCGGTATAGGCCCGGGCCAATCCGGAAAGAACCGCCGTAAAGGTGGAAAGGCTTTTTTGGGTCAGAGGATCGTAGGTGTTTTGTATCAAGTTGTCATTAGAAAAAATCCGCAGACGGCCGTCCCGGCGTTCCAAAACCCGGACTTGTCCAAAAAGCGAATTTCCCCTAAAGCGTTCCTGAAAAAAAGCCGAAGCCGGGGCTGGTTTGTCTCCGGCCGTAATTCCGATTACAATCAGCAATCCTGTGGCTAAAATCATCATGCCCGGTTTGCGGCTGAAGAAAAGGAAATACCCCATGCCAATTAAAGCCAAGACGGCTGCGGTTAAAAACATGGAGAGCGAATTGGGCAGCAATGGCAGCATGAGGTATCCGATACAGATGGTTCCGGCAAAACTGCCCAGGGTCCCGATGGCCGTGAGTCTTCCCACGTTGCCGCCAACTCCGTCAACGGATGAAGTGATGATCCGGACCAGGAAGGGTCCGGTTATGGCCAGAAGGGCCAGGGGCACAAAAAAAAGGATGGTCGAGGCCAGGAGTGTCCCTACGGCCAGATGGAAATCAAGACACCAAATCGCCACCGGCTCACAAATCAACACGGTAAGGACCAAATAGGCGGAGGCGATCAAGAGGATCAGATAAAGGTGCCTGAGGTTTTGCAGCTTGTCCACCAGCCAACCCCCGGCATAATATCCGCAAGCCAAGGCCACCATGGTTATGGCGATCTGAGCTATCCAGACGAAGTGAGACATGCCTACAAAAGGGGAGAGCATCTTGGCTCCAAGAATTTCCACCACCATGATCGCCCCACCGGTTATGGCCGCGGTCAGATACAGATAGTGACGAAGATTTTTAGATAAATGCTCTTGTTTAGGACTTTTTAACGATTTTTTGACCATCCGGATATTTCCTTGACGTCCTTTCGAGACCGCCAGACTATTCCAGCCAATCAAAGGTGCGGGTAACGGCCCTTTGCCAGTTGTCATAGAGGTGTTGGCGCCGGGATTCATCCATCCGAGGCTGCCAGGTTTGAAAGATGCTCCAGTTTTCTTTGAGTTCCTCCAGATTCGACCAGTAGCCGACGGCTAGTCCGGCAGCATAGGCCGCGCCCAGGGCCGTGGTTTGGGATACTTGAGGGCGGATGATCGGGACATTGAGGATGTCACTTTGGAACTGCATAAAGAGGTGGTTGTCCACCATGCCGCCATCGACCCGCAAGGAATTCAAGGCTAAACCGCTGTCTCTGTTCATGGCCTCAAAAATATCCCGGGTCTGATAAGCCGTGGCCTCCAGGGCCGCCCGGGCCAGGTGACCTTTATGGATAAAGCGGGTCAGGCCACAGATGACCCCCCGGGCATTATCCTTCCAATAGGGTGCATACAAACCACTGAAGGCCGGAACAAAGTAAATTCCGCCGTTATCCTCAACCGATTGGGCAAGGGACTCAATTTCCGAAGAGGTCGCTATCAAACCGAGATTATCCCGCAGCCATTGGACCAAAGCGCCGGTAACGGCAATGGAGCCCTCCAGGGCATAGACCGGCCTGTGATCGCCTATCTTATAAGCCAAAGTGGTCAGCAAACCATTTTGGGATTGAACCGGTTTCTCACTGGTGTTTAAGAGCAGAAAGCAGCCGGTGCCATAGGTATTCTTGGCTTCACCGGAAGCAAAACAGGTTTGGCCGAAAAGGGCGGCCTGTTGATCCCCCAGGTCCCCGCTCACCGGGATCCCCTGATCGGTGGTCCCATAAGCCTGACTGGAGGAAAGGATCGTTGGCAGGAGGGAACGGGGAATATCAAAATGGTGGAGAATTTCTTCATCCCAATCCAAGGTGACCAGATCCATCAACATGGTTCGGCTGGCATTGGTCACGTCGGTGATATGAACCTTGGTCATGTTCCAGATCAACCAGGTGTCTATGGTACCGAAGAGCAATTCCCCGTTTTCAGCCTTTTTGCGGGCTTCGGGAATATGCTCCAGCAACCAGTTAATTTTGGGAGCGGAGAAGTAGGTGGCCAAGGGCAAGCCGGTTTTGATCCGAAAACGGTCTTGCCCGCCTGACCTACTGAGTTCAGCGCAAATATCGGCGGTCCGTGTATCCTGCCAGACCAGGGCATTATAAATGGGTCTGCCGGTGGCCTTTTCCCAAATTACCGTGGTCTCCCGTTGGTTGGTGATACCCATGGCCGCCAGGTCTTTCGGCCGGACATGGGCCTGGTTCATCGCTTCAGCCAAAACGTTTTGCGTTCGACTCCAAATTTCCAGGGGATCGTGCTCGACCCAGCCGGGTTTGGGATAGATCTGGGTGTGTTCCTGTTGGGCCATGGCTACCGGTAATCCGGAATGATTGAAAAGGATACACCGGGTGCTGGTGGTCCCCTGGTCGATGGCGGCAATAAGCTTCATGATCTACTTTACAGGTTTTTTATAATGCTAAAAGTATAAAAGAGGGGCGGGAAGAGGTCAACAAGAAAACGATAATCATAAGTGATTAGGATGATTAACAAACCATCTGAGGCAGTTTTCTTTTGAGTCCTAACTATTTGACATAATTAGTTTCCATCCGGTCCTCTTAGAGGACTGGATGGAAACACCTGGATTTAGACTCGAAGCTCCGGCCAGAAACCCCTACAAAAAGGGTTTCTGGCCATGGCGAGAAGCCGGCAACTCTATGTTCTCATCCAGGAAAATCATTTTTGGATGAGAACTAATTAGCTTGACAAAAATGGATAGTGGTTTATGATTAGAGAATTTTTTTTGAGGAGGGTTTAGACATGAGTATGTCGAATTACTATTTCACCTCGGAATCGGTAACGGAAGGACATCCTGATAAGGTCGCTGATCAGGTTTCCGATGCCATTTTGGATGCTATCCTAACTGAAGATCCTAGAGGGCGGGTAGCCTGCGAGACCCTGGTCACCACTGGTTTAGCATTAATTGCCGGAGAGATCACCACGGCCTGTTACGTGGATATGCCGCAGATCGTTAGAAATACCATCAAGGAAATCGGCTATAATGATTCGGCCATGGGGTTTGACTGGGAGACTTGTGCGGTCCTGACCACTATCGATAAACAATCCCCTGATATCGCCCAGGGGGTTAACAGCCTGGGCGAGAAAAAGGAACAGGGGGCCGGAGATCAAGGTATGATGTTCGGCTATGCCTGCAATGAAACCAAAGACTTTATGCCCATGCCGATCTGGTATGCCCACAAGCTATCCAAACGTTTAGCAGAGGTCCGCAAAAAGAAGATCCTAAACTTCCTCAGACCAGACGGCAAGACCCAAGTAACCGTGGAATATCAGGACGGCAAACCTGTTTCCATCCCGGCGGTGGTCATCGCGGCCCAACATACCCCGGAAGTGAGCTATAAAAAATTGCGTGAAGGAATTATTGAGACGGTTATCAAAAAGATCATCCCGGCCAAACTCCTGACCAAGAAGACCCAGTTCTATATTAACACCACCGGCCGTTTCGTGGTTGGAGGGCCTATGGGAGACTGCGGGGTGACCGGTCGGAAGATTATTGCCGATACCTACGGCGGCCGAGGGAGCCACGGCGGCGGGGCCTTTTCCGGGAAAGACCCTTCCAAGGTGGATCGGAGTTCTTCCTATATGGCCCGCTATGTGGCAAAAAATGTTGTTGCCGCCGGTCTGGCCAATGTTTGTCGGCTCCAAGTCTCCTATACGATCGGTAAGGCCGAACCCTTGTCCATTTTTGTCGATACCCGGGGAACCGGCAAAATTCCCGATGCTCAGTTGAATCGGATCATTCGGCAAACCTTTAGCTTTAAGCCCGCCGAGGTTATTAAACATTTAGATTTACTCCGCCCTATCTACAAAAAGACCGCCGCGTATGGCCATTTCGGCCGCACGGAAGAAGGCTTCACCTGGGAGAAAACCGACAAGGCGGAAATCCTTCGTAACCTGGCGGGATTGAAAAAATAATAAAAATGGTTCAAGGTACAAGGTGTAAGGTTTAAGGAAAACCTTATCCCCTCTTCGTCACTCTACACCTTATACCTTAAACCGTAGACCTATCATTTATCAGAGAAAGGACTGTACCATTGAACTATGACATTAAAGAGTTAAATCAGGCTGCTCAAGGTCTCCTCCGGATCGAATGGGCCAACCAGGGTATGCCGGTCCTGGAAAGCATCCGCAAACGTTTTGCCAAGGAAAAACCCTTAAAGGGGATTCGTTTGGCGGCCTGTCTCCATGTGACTACCGAAACAGCCAGTTTGGTCCGGACCCTAAAAGCCGGAGGAGCTGAAGTGGCTTTGTGCGCCTCCAACCCTCTCAGCACCCAAGATGATGTAGCCGCCGCCCTGGTCAAAGCGGATCAGGTCCCGGTTTTCGCCATTAAAGGGGAGGACAGCGAGACTTACTACCGGCATATTTACCAGACCCTGGATTATAAACCCCATCTGACCATGGACGACGGGGCCGACTTGGTCTCGACCATTCATTCCGAAAAAAGAAATCTGCTGAAAGGCATAATCGGCGGCACGGAAGAAACGACCACCGGAGTTATTCGGTTGCGGAGTATGGCCGAAAATAAAGTCCTGGCCTATCCAATTATTGCCGTCAATGATGCCAGTACCAAGCATCTTTTTGATAACCGTTACGGGACAGGGCAGAGCACCATCGACGGAATTATCCGGGCCACCAATCGTCTCTTGGCCGGAAGCGCCTTTGTGGTCTGTGGTTACGGCTGGTGCGGCCGGGGAGTGGCTATGCGGGCCAAGGGTATGGGCGCCGATGTCATCATCGTGGAAGTGGATGCCTTAAAGGCCCTGGAGGCGGTCATGGATGGGTTTAGGGTCATGCCCATAGCCGATGCGGCCAAAGTGGGGGATTTCTTCTGCACCCTCACCGGAGATATTAACGTCATCCGGAAAGAGCACTTCCTTTCCATGAAAAACGGGGCCATTGTGGCCAATTCCGGACATTTCAATGTGGAACTGGATTTGAAAGCCCTGGGACAGATCAGTAAAAAACGCCGTCTCATCCGCGAGTATGTCGAAGAGTTCACCCTGATTAGCGGGAAGAAGATCAATGTCCTGGGAGAAGGCCGGCTGATTAATCTGGCCGCTGCCGAAGGCCATCCTGCCAGCGTCATGGATATGAGTTTCGCCAACCAGGCTCTTTGTGCCGAGTATATGGTCCGCAAGGCCAAGGAATTAAAAAAGACCGTTTACGGCGTTCCGGCGGAGATCGATCAGGAAATCGCCCGGCTTAAGCTGGCCTCTATGGGGATTAAGATCGACAGCCTGACGGCCGAACAGAAAAAATATCTGGCCTCCTGGGAGATGGGGACCTGATAAAAACCTCTAGGCGTGACGGGATAATAAACCCGTCACGCGTCACTTACCTTTTTACTCTGCCTATTTTTCTTCTCCAATTTTTGTTCCTTATTACTCCGGCAATTAAAGATCTGAAACAAATTGAGGTCTAACGTTTTGAATCTTAATCCTTGAACCCAATTTTAATAAAGCAGGGTTATCACATGCAATTCCTTGGGGCCGTGGGCACCCATGACCAGTGTAAGCTCGATATCGGCCGTCCGACTGGGGCCGGTAATAAAGGTTATAGCGCTTCCCAAAGCGGCCCCATTTTCTTTTTGAGCTAACAAGGGAAAAAGATCATCCAGAGACGGAAGAATCCGTTCCATAGGTAATAGACAGATATGGACGTTCGGGGTCAAAGAGATCCACCGGCCTCCCGAAGAACCGGAAAATAGAACCAAGGTCCCGGTATCAGCCAGGGCATAATCAGCTCCGCTGATACCGATCTGGACAGTGCACGCTGCTTCCCAGTTGTTTTCCCGTAAGGCCTTCCTTCGTTCATTTGAGGGGAGATGGAGGAGTTGACGGTTTTCTTTTATTAAATGTTCATCCAGATCGAAGGATTTAATCCAAGGACGAATTTCCAGAGCGATTTTTGGAGTAGGAAACGTATCCACCAGGGAGTTAAGAAGACTCAAAAGTTCTTCTTTGGAATAGGCCCGGTATACCCGGCTCCGGAGGGCGGTCAGTTCCTCTTCCAATTGTTCCAGGAGTTCAATCCGGGTTTTCATCATGCCACCATTGATGAAACGTTTTTTCAGACAAGGGCATACCTTGTGGAAAAAGTCCGGGGAAAATCTTCATTCCTTTTCTAGCCAAAACCGGTAGAGCGCCGTATCCGAAAGGATGATTTTGGGTGAAAGACCAGACCTTCATAAAGGCCTTTTCATAAAAAATCATCCCGCCTTTTTCCCGAATACGCTGACGGAGTTTTATTAATAAATCCGGAAGGGGGATACGGACCGGGCAGACTGAGGCACAGGCCCCGCATAAAGTGGAAGCCATGGGTAGATCCTTGGCCCGAAGCAAACCGAGATATTGAGGGGCCAGCGTGGCCCCAATGGGGCCGCTGTACACCCATCCATAGGCATGCCCGCCAATCCGTTGATAGACCGGGCAGGAGGTCAGACAGGCCCCGCAACGCAGGCAATATAGTGAAGGCCGTAGTTCCAAGTCATTAAGGATTTTAGATCGGCCATTGTCTAAGAGGATCAGATGAAGTTCTTTCGGTCCATCATCCTCCGCCGGGCGCCCTGGACCTTGAAGGAAGGACATGTAGGTCGAAAATTTTTGACCGGTGGCACTCCGGGCCAGGATTTTAAGAAAGACGGCTAATTCTTTCATCCCCGGAATAACTTTTTCAATCCCCATGACGGCGACATGGAGAGGAGGAAAAGTGGTGCTTAGGCGTCCGTTTCCTTCATTTTCAATGAGGACCAGGGTGCCGTTTTCGGCTACGGCAAAATTGACCCCGCTGATTCCCATTCCGGCCCTGAAATATTTTTCTCGAAGGAATTGCCGGGCCACCATGGTCAAGTCTTCAGCATTGTCATAAAGAGGGACGCCCAATTTTTTAGAAAAGAGTTCGGCAATTTCTTTTTGGGATTTATGTATTGCCGGGGCGATGATATGGGAAGGAGGCTCCTCAGCCAATTGGACAATGAATTCTCCCAGGTCGGTTTCCCAAACCTCAACCTGATTTTTTTCCAGTTCCGCATTGAGGCCGATCTCTTCCGTGGTCATGGACTTGCCTTTGACCACCAGGGAAATATTCCGGGAATGGATCAGCTCGAGGATGTATCGGCGGGCATCTTCGGCGTCTGCCGAGCGATGAATCGTAACACCCAGAGCCCGGGCCGAGGCCTCCAGTTGGTCCAGAAGGGGCTCTAAATTTTCCATGACGCCGGCTTTGATCTGATGAGCTTGGTCCCGAAGCGTTTCGCCTTCCGGGTAGTTCAGGAAGGCATTGGACCGCATACGTCCGATGTGACCACAGGCCCTGGCCAGGGCTTCCTGCACGGCTGTGTTTCCCAGGGCCTTTTCGGCCAAAGTTTTAAATTGTTCGGTTTTTGTTTTCATTAGTTTAATGGGAAACTAAGATCTCCACCAGATGCTTTACACCGACAGACAGTTTTTTTTCCTGAATCCGGTTCTGAATGTGCATTAAGCACCCCGGATCATTACTGATGACCCACCGGGCCCCGCTGTTTTGAA
>Ga0233425_10002822_pt1 | contig 33102 bp, 30 predicted proteins | sample Watercolumn_Towu_2_FD_181712 | JGI IMG/M metagenome (GOLD analysis project Ga0233425, IMG submission 181712) | Freshwater microbial communities from Lake Towuti, South Sulawesi, Indonesia - Watercolumn_Towuti2014_140_MG | ecosystem: Environmental > Aquatic > Freshwater > Lake | place... | reverse complement strand
CTTAGAAGTTGATGAGAGCGCCGAACTTCACGTAGTCGAAGTCCTCGAGCGGGATGTCGCCCCAGGCGTCCTCGAGGTCACCCTCGATGTGGCGATAGGTGAGCCACATGGACATGGCGGCCGCGTCGATCTCCTGCACCACGCCGAGGCCCCAGAGGTTGCCTTCGGAGTCGTTCGGAGCGTTGTCGTTCTCGCCGTTCTCGTACTCGCCGTAGAGGACCGTCGCGCCGTGCGGGTTCCACTTGCCGCGGATACCGGCCTTGATGTACCAGAACTCGTTCTCCTGGTCAGGAAGCAACGCGTCGTCATCGCTCTCGAGCTTGCCGTAAGCCGTGTACAGGAACAGGCCGGTGGCCAGGTGCTGCACGTATTTGCCGATCTGGAAGAACTCGGTGTTCTCGCCCTGCAGCACCAGCGTGCCCGGCGTGCCGTCGCGAGATTCGCTGTAGGCAGCCGCGACCGCCACCTTGAAGCCGGCGAACTCACCAGCGTAACGCGCAGCGATATCCCAGAAGTCGTCCTCACCCCACGAGGCCGAGACCGAGAACCCGCCGAAGGTCGGAGAGTCGTAGCGGACCGAGTTTAGAGGCGCGCCGTTACAGTCCGTGCAGCCGAAGATGCCGATCCAGATCGGGCCCGCGCCGCCACCGGTGACCTGCGCAGTGAAGAAGCCGTAGTCGAACTGCACGAAGTTCGCCGGAACCAGCGAGCCCGAGCCGTCGACCAGGATGGCCGTGTTGTCCGAAGCCTGCGACTGGAGGCCGACGCCGACCTTGCCGAGCTGATCGCTCTTCAAGAACCAGAACGACTGCAGCGTCTGCACGCCGCGCCTGTCACCCGAGAAAAGGGCAGGCGCCGAGGCCTGGTTCTCGTTGATGCCGAGCCCATCCGAGCCGATGGCTTCGATGTGCAGCACGTAGCCGGCAGACCAGCCCGGCGAGATCTGGGCCGAGCCCGTGAACTTCACGTGCGAGGCGATGGTCGTGCCACTGTCGAACACGTAGACGTTCGACTCGTGGCCGTTGTCCCACCACATGATGTTCTGCGTGACCCACCCGGAGACCGTGAGCGAAACCTTGCGGTTGCCCTTCCTTGCCGTGGTGGCCTCGAGCTCTGCCACGCGCTCCTCGAGGTCGGCGCAGCAGTTCCCTCCGAGGTCGGCTGCGGACGCGCCCGATGCGAAACTGGCCAGGAGGCCAGCCGCCGCCAGGGCAGCTACGTTGAATGTCTTCATCTCAAGATCCCCAAGTTTGTTTGGCGTCGGTTTGCAAACACATCCCGTCCGGGCCCTCCCGGACGTACAGGCAAAATCCGACGCAGCTTGCCAACTGGCTCACTTAGCCCGCAGCAACGCCTGATTCGCGGCCTGTACACAACGAAAAGCGATCACGGTTTGATCTTGAATGCGTAAGCTGTGGCGGCCTCGCCACGCTCTAGCCCTGCCACGGCACAAAGGCGAAGGTCTTTTGTTTACCGTATGTTAACGAATGGGTCTCGGCCGCTCGGTGCCCATCTGCAACAGGCGTTGCGGACAGCTTCTCATCTTCGCAAGGGCGCAGACGAGGGGCTGGTCGTTGCCAGCGACCAGCCCGCTCACAGTAAGCGTCGCGGCTCAAAGGAACGTCAGATGCGACCGGCGCGGACGTCCTCCTCCGGGTTGGCGCCAATCGAGTGAATGGCCATGTCGGCACCCTGACGCTCCTCGTCGCTCGTGAGGCGGATGCCGAGCGCAGAGCGCAGCGCACCATAGACGATAAATCCCGAGGCAAGGCCGAAGGCCGCGCCCATCAGGCTGCCGGCCAGCTGGGAGGCGAGCGTCACCCCGCCGAGGCCACCCAGCGACTCCGCTCCGAAAATGCCGCACGCGATGCCGCCCCAAAGCCCGCACAAACCGTGCAACGCCCACACGCCGAGGACGTCGTCGACCTTCCAGCGGTTGGTCGAGGTCTGGAACATCTGCACGAACAGCACGCCGGCCACAGCGCCCGTCACCAGCGAACCGACGGGATGCATGAGATCAGAGCCGGCGCACACGGCAACAAGGCCGGCCAGCGCGCCGTTGTGCACGAAACCGGGATCGTTCCGTCCGGCAATCAGCGCGGCGATGACGCCCCCGCACATCGCCATCAGCGAGTTCATGGCGACGAGCCCGGAGATCGACTTCAGCGACTGAGCGCTCATCACGTTGAAGCCGAACCAGCCGACGCAGAGCAACCACGATCCCATGGCCAGCCAAGGAATAGAGGACGGTGGGGTGGCGATCGAGCGTCCCCTGTCGTAGCGGCCGATGCGGGCCCCGAGCAGCAGTACGGCGGCGACGGCGATCCAGCCGCCGACCGCGTGCACGACGATCGACCCGGCAAAGTCGTGAAAGTCGGCGCCGAGCACCGCTTTGAAGAAGCCGTCCTGAATTCCGAAGTTCCGGTTCCAAACGATGCCCTCGAACAACGGATAGGCGAGCCCGACGATGCAGGCTGTCGCGAGCGCCTGCGAACTGAACTTCGCGCGCTCGGCGATGCCACCCGAGACAATCGCAGGAACAGCCGCGGCGAACGTGCACAGGAAGAAGAATTTGACGAGGCCAAAGCCTTGCAGCCCGAAGTCCGGCCCGGTGATGGTGGCGGCGCTAGCCAGGAACGAGACCCCGTAGGCCAACCAGTAGCCGATGAAGAAGTAGCTCAACGTCGAGATGGCGAAGTCGACCAGAATCTTGACGAGCGCATTGACCTGGTTCTTGTGCCGGACGGTGCCGACCTCGAGAAACGCGAAGCCCCCGTGCATTGCAAACACGAGAATTGCTCCCATCAATAGAAAGAAGACATCCGACCCCTGTTGGACTTGTTCCATTCGCTTGCTCCCCCAGCGTTGGTTTGCCTGATTTTATGGCAGCAGCGCGCCGACTGGGCGCTTTGCCTCATGGGACAGCGGCATGATCAAGAACCGTGCCAGTGCGTTAATGCATAAACAAGTGATTGCAATACAAGCGAATAGACCGCCACAGTGGTCGGTGGCAGTCCATCGATGCCTTTTTTTTCGGCAGAATCTGTCCCTGCCATGCCCTTCGATCAGGCAGCTCTCTTGGGAGCCGATTATCGGACCCGGCGCGGATTCATATAGAGGTCGGCTTCCTGACGCTCGAGCTTTGGCTCGATGCGCCCCGCCCGAATGTCCCGGTAAAGGGATCTCATGTGACGGCGGCAGTCGCCGTTGAAGACGATCATGCCGGCAAACAGCTTCATGACCGTGAGCAGCCGCTTGCTGTCATAGCCCCGCTTGACCCTGCCCTTCCACTTGCCGCCGATCGAGAGCACCTTGCCGTCGAGGTGCCCCACCATCTCGTCCTTCTGGTTGTAGAGCGTGTAGTCGCCGCCGAGATTGATGATGTCGCGGCGCAGCCGGTAGAACTCCGGCTTTCCTTTCTCGTCCATGAGGAAGAACGAGAAGTACTCGGGCAAGAGCGGCCACTTGTTGGCCGAGCGCTCGACGTAGATCATGTACTGGTCGTCGTCGGTGTTGATGGAATAGGTCATGACCGGCAGCCCGCGGGCGCCGATCGTCTGCTGGATCGAGCGCCCGAGCATCAGGTCGGCCGTCGCCCGCCAGCCAAGGCTCTCGCTGAACAGCTTGAACACCAGGCGCTTGTCCATGCCCTCGCCCTTCTTCCACAGGTCCTCGCGGTAGCCGAGAAGCCCTGTGCGCTCGCCGTCCTCGATAATCTCGGCGAAGATATCCATGTCGGACGTGAACTGACGCGACTTGGACTTGTTGCGCGCGCGCTTGTAGATGCCGAACTCCGTGAAGTTGAAGTTCGTGATCCAGACGTCGACCACGAACCGATGCCAGCCGTCCTCGGCCGCGGCATTCGGCTTTTTCGATGATTTCGGCTGGGCCTTGCGGGCTTCCTCCAAGGCGTCGCGCGCGGCATCGGCCGCAGCGGTCTCGGCGTGCAAGTCGACGACTTTGAGCGCGCGTGCAGTCATGAGGGCCTCCGGATTGATGATGGCGCGCAAGAATGCGTGCGCGGTGCGCAACGAATCACTCTCTTGGCGGGAAAATTAGCACTCGACCGCGGCCGGCAGGCTCAAACGGCTGTGGATAACAGAGGCGTTCCGGACCGCTGTGCCGTCAGGCTCGGGCGCCAAAAATCGCGCTCCCCACCCGCACGTGCGTGGCGCCGAGCTCGACGGCCGTCTCGTAATCGCCGCTCATGCCCATGCTGAGCCCGGAAAGCCCGAGCTCGCCGGCGAGCCTGGCGAGAAAAGCGAAATGGACGGCCGGCTCCTCGTCGACGGGGGGAATGCACATGAGGCCCGCGATATCGAGCTTCAAGGTCTCGCGGCACATGGCGACGAACGAAGCGGCGTCGCGCGGCATCACCCCGGCCTTCTGCGGCTCCTCGCCCGTATTGATCTCGACGAGCAGCTCGAGCCGCTTGCCTTGCCGCGCCATCTCTTGCGCCACGGTCTTGGCGATCTTGGGCCGGTCGATGGAATGAATGACGTCGAACAGGGCAACGGCCTCCCTGGTCTTGTTCGACTGCAAGGGGCCGATGAGATGCAATTCGACATCGGGAAAGCGCGCCTTCAAGCCCGGCCATTTCGATTGCGCTTCCTGCACGCGGTTCTCGCCGAAGGCGCGATGACCGGCTTCGAGAACCGGCAGAATGTCGTCCACACCGAACGTCTTGGTGACGGCGATGAGCTTCACGGCCTCGGGGTCGCGCCCGGCACCGCGCGCAGCGGCGGCGATGCGATGCTTGATGTCGTTGAGGCGCTCGACGGCGCTGTTGGCCAATGCGGTCATGCGGATCTCTTCGGTGTCTCGGCCGCCCATCTTCGGAGGCCGTCCCATTCCTCGGTCGTTTTTCCGACTCTGTCGACCAAGGTTCTAAAGGTCATGACCCTCGCCTCACCGGGAGGATGGGTATCGACCAATATTCCCGTACAGGTACATTTCCGTCCGATGCGAGCGTCTCGCATGGAAATGTACCCGATCAGGAACAATTTGGCAGACACTCGGATGAGTCGCGCCTAAAAGACCCCGATCGGTAACTTCTTGTTGCGCTCACCCGGGCACCATGATAAAAGTTACTCAACGGGAACAAACATGCCATGGCCAAGTCCGCGATCGATCCGGCGACACATCATAGATTGCCAACCGCGTCTCGAGCCGCGACCGAGCACACTGTCCGGTTTGGAGCGCTCATCCGCGAGCGGCGCAAGTCCATGCGCATGACTCAGGATGAGCTGGCCCTCGCGACGGGTCTCGGCCGCCGCTTCATCATCGATCTCGAAAGCGGCAAGCCCACGAGCCAGCTGGGCCGGGCGCTCCTGGCCGCTGAAGCCGTGGGATTGCGCGTGCTCGACCTCCTCGAGGAGGATCGCACGGCCAACGCCTTGCTTCCCGACATTCCGCCAGACGAGAGCCTGCCGCCGTGAGCGAGCTCCCGATTTTCTATGAGACACGCCGCGTCGGCACCGTCGAGGCCGGCGTCGAGGGGCCGTCGTTCGTGTACGAGCCATCCTGGCTGGCAACGCGTGGTGCATTTCCGCTTTCGATCCTGATGCCGCTCTCGACCCGGCCGGTGAAGCCCCGGGTGTTTCTGCCATGGGCAGCGAATCTCCTGCCCGAAGGCACCCAGCTTCGCACGATCGGCATGATGCTCGGCGCAGCGCCCGAGGATGTCATCGCCATTCTCACCGAGATTGGCCGCGATACCGCGGGCGCGCTATCCATCGGCAAGCCCGGCTCGACGAATGCCGGCAACTGCAAACCGGTCAAAACCGAAAAAGCACTCGAGCGCATTCTCGACGAGCTGCCGGCCAAACCGTTTCTTGCCGGCGAGGACGGCGTATCGATGTCGCTCGCCGGAATCCAGTCGAAGCTCGGCGTCGTGATCGATCGGCACGGCCGCATCTGCATTCCCGTTGACGGCGCGCCCTCCACCCACATTCTGAAGCCCTGCTCAGATCGCCTCTATGGCAGCGTCCACAACGAGGCGCTTTGTCTGAGGCTGGCCCGCCGCTGCGGATTGAACGCGCCGGATGTCACGACTGGCCGGGCTGGCATGCGCACCTATTTTCTGATCCGCCGCTACGATCGCCTCGAGCAGGATGGACGCTGCCGCCGCCTGCACCAGGAGGACTTCTGCCAGGCGCTCGGAAAGCCGCCGTCCGCGAAGTATGAGGCGAACCAGACGAGCATCAAGGGACCCGCGCTCGTCGACATGTTCGCGCTCACCCGCAATGCCATGCGCGCGCCCGATGTGCTGGCCCTGGTCGACCACGTGATCTTCAACGTCCTATGCTGCAACACCGACGCCCACGCCAAAAACTACTCCCTCATGATCTCGGGCCGCGGCTTCTCGCTCGCGCCGATCTATGATGTCATGTGTGCTTCCGTATGGGAGAGCGTAACCCCCAACCTGGCGCAGAAGATCGCCGGCAAGAACCGAGGCGATCACCTCAAGCGCCGACACTGGGAAACGTTTGCAACCGAATGTGGCTTGAGCCAAATCCGCCTCGTCGCCCGCGTCGCCGCCATTGCCCAGCTTGTCCTTAAGGAGCTCCCCGCCGCCCGCGCCGAGGTTGCCGCCATGCCCGCCGACGATCACCCGCTGCTGGCGGAGATCGCGGCGAAGATCGCGGCACGGGCAAGGGCCATTGTCAGTGGACTCGAGATGGAAGCCAAGTCGCAACATGCCGGATCCGCAGCGACCGGCGCGACAAGTCCGGCGCCGCGGGTCAGAGGCGGGCGCAGCCGAGGAGTGAAGGCCCTGTGACCACGAGGCCTCTTCACCTCTCCATCGACAGCCCTGCATCTTACACGTTACGAGAGGAGCCCGCCGGGCTCGATCCCCCACCCAAGCTCGCCAACAGCAACGTTTCGCCGACCGGAGCCGATCTGATGCAAGACCACAAGGACACCAAGGAAGCCCTTCAGCAGCTGGCGCGCGAGAATGCGAGGCTGCGCGGCGAGATTCTGGCGACGGGCGTGATCCTAGCCCAGCTCCTGCAGTCCATCTGCCGGACCCAGCTGAGCCCGCACGCATTTGCGACGCGCATCATGAAGGACGCCAGCGACGCCGTGCAGGCATTCAAGCCGAGCGGCGACATCGAGGACGCGGCGGTCATGAGGAAGTCGGCGCTCGAGACCGTGCAGCACTACGAGGAGCAGATCCGCTCCGTGCTGCCGATCTGAGCGAGCGAGACGCAGCAAGAAAACGAAAACGTCACCGCGCGACGGGCCTCCGGCGCACCGCTCCATACGCCTCGAACGCGTGATCATCGCGCTCCAGGAGGTCCATGTACTTGCGGTGGATGAAGACCTTGTCGCGGCCCGCCTTCGCCTCCTCGAGCACGCCGATGGCGGCGAGCTGTTTCAGATACCGCGAGGCCGAGACGCGCTTGGCAATGCCCTGGCTCACAAGATGCCCGATGCGCACATAGGGCAATGCAAATATCGTTTCGATCAACTCGCGCGAGGCGATGGCGGGCGCAGCCGTCTTAATATGGACCGCCGTCAGCTCCATGAGGTCGCGGATCGCTCGGATGCGCCGGTTCGTCCATGACGCCGTCGCCGTCACGGCCTCGAGGATATAGAGCACCCACGGCTCCCACTCGCCGCGTTCCGTCACGCCCGCGATGAGGCGGTAATAGTCGCCCTTCGTGCGCAGGATATGCCGGCTCAGGTAGAGTGTCGGGATGTCGAGAAGCCCCGCCTGGATGAGATAGAGTACATTGAGGATCCGGCCCGTGCGGCCGTTACCGTCGGTGAAGGGATGAATGGCCTCGAACTGATAGTGCAGCACCGCCATGCGTACGAGCGGATCGATGTCCTCTTTGCCGTTGGCAAAGCGCTCCCAGTTGGCGAGCAGGCGGCGGATGTGGGCCTCGCCCATGGGTGGCGTGTAGATGATCTCGCCCGTGAATCTATTCTTGAGCTCTGTGCCGGGTAGCTTGCGCACGTCCATCTCGACGCCCTTGACGGCGCTGCATACCTCGATGGCGGTGCGCACCGAAAGCGGGCGCGTCTCGAGAGAGCGCACGCCACTGTTGAGCGCCGTGCGGTAGCGTAGCGCCTCCTTGGCCGCCGCATCTCCGCCGTCCGCCATCTCGCTCGCTTCGCGGAACAGGGCATCGTTGGTGGTGACGATGTTCTCGATCTCGGAGCTGTCCTTGGCCTCGAGCAACGGAATCGTGTTGATGAGAACAAGCTGACTGGGAATGAGGTGGCCTGCCTGCCTCAGTTCGGCAACAGCCGTACGGGCCGCGATACAGCGCTTCAGGGTGGCCTTGGACTCGAGGTCCTGTGCCGGGGGAAGCGCAGGAAGGTCATTGTAGGGCTTCCTGGGATCGAAGGCCATTCGGATGCCAAAAGGTTCAGATTCTTGGTCGTCTGGAGCTTATAACATCAAACATGTTCATAATAACATAAATTATGAACATATATCGAGCGCCATTCGCATCGGGTGCGCACGTCAAGCTAGATATGTTCATATGATCAGCCTTATTGAACATATCAGCGTCGACGCGTTCACTGCATCGACACATCAGGAGCCTTATGTTCAAGAAACAACAGAAAATGAACACATCAACCTTGCTTGACCGCTCCTGCCCGTTGAGGCTCTTTACGGGAAAAAATCAGCGCCCAACCAGAGTCTTGCGCCGTCATGTCCACCGAACGCTACAACGCCCCCGACCGCGAGAAGCACTGGCAAGAGGTCTGGGAAAAAGCCCAGATATTCCGGGCCTCTAACTCGGACCCGCGGCCCAAGTGCTACGTCCTCGAGATGTTCCCCTATCCCTCGGGGCGCATCCACATGGGGCACGTGCGCAACTACACCATGGGCGACGTCTTCGCCCGCTACAAGCGGGCCCGCGGTTTCAATGTGCTTCACCCCATGGGCTGGGACGCCTTCGGCATGCCGGCCGAGAACGCCGCCATCGAGAGGAGGACGCATCCTGCGACGTGGACCTTTGCCAACATCGAAACGATGAAAGGCCAGTTGAAGTCGATGGGGCTCTCCCTCGACTGGGCCCGCGAGATCGCCACCTGCAGCCCCGGCTATTACCGGCATCAGCAGAAGCTGTTCCTCGATCTTCTGAAGAAAGGCCTCGCCTACCGCAAATCCTCGAAGGTCAACTGGGACCCGGTCGACATGACGGTGCTGGCCAACGAGCAGGTCATCGACGGCCGCGGCTGGCGCTCAGGCGCACTTGTCGAGCAAAGAGAGCTCACGCAGTGGTTCTTCAAGATCACCGCCTACTCCGATGAGCTTCTCGAGGCGTTGACCACCCTCGACAAATGGCCTGAGAAAGTGCGCCTCATGCAGGCCAACTGGATCGGCCGCTCGGAAGGAATGCGCATCCGCTGGGCGCTCGACAAGACGACCGCACCCAAGGGCTGCGCCGAGCTCGAGATCTACACGACTCGTCCCGACACGCTGTTCGGCGCCTCCTTCATGGCCATTGCCGCCGATCATCCGCTGGCCATGGCCGCCGCCGAAAAGAACCCTGAGCTCGCCCGCTTCTGTGACGAGTGCCGGCGCATGGGCACCTCCGTTGCCGAGCTCGAGACCGCGGAGAAAAAGGGCTTCGACACCGGCATTCGCGCCATCCATCCCTTCGACAAGGACTGGAACGTGCCGGTCTATGTCGCCAACTTCGTGCTTATGGACTACGGCACCGGCGCCATCTTCGCCTGTCCCTCGGGCGACCAGCGCGACCTCGACTTCGCGCGCAAATACGCGCTCCCCGTGGTGCCTGTCATCCTGCCCCCGGGCGAGGACGCGAGAACGTTTGCCATCAAGGACAAGGCCTTCGACGGCGACGGCATCATGATCAACTCGCGCTTCCTGGATGGGCTCACGACCAAGGCTGCGTTCGAGGAGGTGGCAAAGCGCCTCGAAACCGAAAAGCTCGGCAAAAAGCCCGTTGGACAGCGCAAAGTGAACTATCGCCTCCGCGACTGGGGCATCTCTCGCCAGCGCTATTGGGGCTGCCCCATTCCCGTCATCCACTGCGACGACTGCGGCGTCGTTCCGGTCCCCGACAAGGACCTGCCGGTGAAACTGCCGGACGATGCGACGTTCGACAAGCCCGGCAATCCGCTCGACCGCCACCCGGCGTGGAGGCACGTCGACTGCCCTAAGTGCAAGAAGAAGGCCCGGCGCGAGACGGACACGATGGACACCTTCGTCGACAGCTCGTGGTACTACGCCCGCTTCACCGCACCCGATGCCAGGTCGCCCATCGACAAGAAGGCTGCCGAGCACTGGCTGCCTGTCGATCAGTACATCGGCGGCATCGAGCACGCGATCCTGCACCTGCTCTATTCGCGCTTCTTCTACCGGGCGATGGCAGACACGGGTCACGTGCAGAAGAACCTGCGCGAGCCGTTCGCTGCGCTGTTCACACAAGGCATGGTGACCCACGAGACCTACGCCCGCGAGGGGACCGACCCGCCGCAGTGGCTGCTGCCGTCGGAGGTCTCGATCCAAGGCGAGGGCGCCGGGCGACAGGCCAGGGAGAGAGCGACAGGAAAGCCCGTCGTCATCGGTGACATTGTCAAGATGTCGAAGTCGAAGAAGAACCTGGTCGACCCCGACGACATCATCGCCCACTGGGGCGCCGACTGCGCCCGCTGGTTCATGCTCTCGGATAGCCCGCCCGAGCGCGACGTGATCTGGACCGAGGCCGGCGTTCAGGGCGCCGGCCGCTTCATCCAGCGCGTCTGGCGCATCATCGACGAGCTGGCCGAGAAGGCGGCTCCCAGCGGAGCCAAGCTGCCCGCCGGCCTCTGCGCCGAGGCCGCAGAGCTGCGCCGGGCCGCCCACAAGGCGCTGGACGGTGTCGCCCGCAACATCGAGGCGCTGCGGTTCAACGTAGCCGTCGCACAGATTTACGAGTACTCAAACGCACTCTCTCTAGCATTGACCAAGACGAGCCAAGGTTTGGACTGGGCCTTGAGAGAGGCTGGCGAGCTCTTGGTCCAGATGATCGGGCCCATGATGCCGCACCTGGCCGAGGAATGCTGGGCGCGGCTCGGTTACAACACCGTGCTCGCCAATCAACCCTGGCCCGCGGCCGATCCGGCCTTGCTCGTTGACGATAGCGTGACCATTGCCGTACAGGTGAACGGTAAGCGAAGGGACGAGCTGACCATCGCCCGGACGGCGGACGCGAAAGCCGTCGAAGCGGAGGCATTGAAGCTCGAGTCCGTCGTGCGTGCACTCGAAGGCCGGCCCGCCAAGAAGGTCATCGTGGTGCCGCAACGGATCGTGAATATCGTTGCCTGAGCCAGGGCAGCGGGAAAGGCCGAGTACCGAGACATGCGTTTTTGCGCCACAACCCGGGTGAGCTCGCGACGGTGCTCGGCGTTGGCGGTTGCTGCCGCGATGGTGCTCGTTGCGCCAGCCCTTTCGGGCTGCGGCTCGAGCGGCTTGCGCCCTCTCTACGGCGCAGCCGGCATCGGTGCTCAGGCAAATGAAAAGCTTGCCTCCGTCGAGGTTGTGCCCATCCCCGGCCGTGTCGGCCAGGTGATCCGCAATGAGCTCATCTTCCAGACCACGAGCGGCGGGAATCCGGCGCCGACAGCCTATCAGCTCGACATTGCCGTGCGTGAGACGGTCACCTCCACGCTGGTGCGCCCCGATGGCGATGCCCGGAGCCAGATCTACAATATCGACGCCTCGTTCAAGCTGATCCGTGTGTCCGACAAGCAGGTCGTGCTGACCGGGACGAGCTTCGGCCGCGCCGGCTTCGAGCGCTTCTCGTCCATCTTCTCCAACGTGAGAGCCCGCCAGGACGCCGAGGATCGCGCCGCCCGCACCGTTGCCGAGGATTTGAAGGCGCGTCTGTCGGCCTATCTCGCCGGCGCCGCCTGAGCCCGCGAGGGGCCGATGACCGCCGTCAAGGCTCATCAAGCCGAAGCCTTCCTCAAGTCTCCCGATGCCAAGCTCGCTGCATTCCTGCTCTATGGCAGCGATGAAGGACTGATTTCCGAGCGCGCCGAGACGCTCGCTCACCGCCTCGCCAAACGTGAAGAGCCCGAAGGCGAGGTCTTGCGTCTTAGCGATGCCGATCTCGAGACCGATCCCGATCGCCTGATGGTCGAGCTCGGCACGGTGCCCATGTTCGGCGGCCGCAAGATCGTGCGCGCGACAACCGGCCGGCGCATCAATGGTCCGATGCTGAAGTCGCTCGTCGAAGGCGCGCCGCTCGCCGGCGTGCTCATCGTCGAGGCGGGGAACCTCAAGCCCGACGACGTTTTGCGAGCCGCATTCGAGAAGTCTCCTGCGTGTGCCGCCATCGCTTGCTATGGCGATAATGCCCGTGACATCGAGGCGCTCATCCGCGAGGCGCTCGGCGCCAAGAGGCTCACTATCTCGACAGACGCCAAAACCCTGCTCATCGACAAGCTCGGCGCCGATCGCGTGATGACCCGCAGCGAGATCGAGAAGCTCGCACTCTACGTGAGAGGCAAGGCGCACATCGAGGCCGATGACGTCGAGGCCATTGTCGGCGATGCCTCCGAGCAAACCATCGACCGGCTCGTCAATGCGGCCGCTTCTGGAGATGCCGCCCGGACAGCAACGGAGTTTGCCCGTGCCATCGGGGCCGGCGAGAGCGCTCAGGGCCTCATTGCCGCAACCGAGCGCCACTTCCAGCGCCTGCACCGAGTGCGCACCAGCCTCGATGCCGGCCGCCCGTTCGAAGACGCGATCCGCGCGCTGCGCCCCTCGGTGCACTTCAAGCAGAAGGATCCGCTGGCGGCGCAGTGCCGGCAATGGACGACGCCACGGCTGGGCGCGGCTCTCGCCCACATTGCGAACTCCGCCAAGGCCGCGCGTCTCGCCGGACCGCTCGAGGAAGCGCACGCCGAGCGTTTGCTGCTCGCCCTTGCTGTCATGGCCCGCACGCGCGCCCGCTGAGCGGGGCCGGCATAGTATTCCCGAAGTTGTGATCGGAAAGACGGGTGTTGGCATCGCCTGCCGGTAAATCGTTGAAACATTGTCTCTCTTCAAATCGGCCGTCCGCCGAATGACCGAGATACGCCCAATTTTCCGCTCGACCCGAGGGGCGGGCTAGCTTGATCGTGGTCATGGCAAAGTCGCGGACGTTCCGCGGATACTTTAGGTGGCTCGGTCCGAGCAGAGGTGCTTGGCGCGCAGTCGATCGCCGGTCGAGGCTCCGCGCTCAAATCGGAACGGCCAAGGACAAGGAGAGAATGGGTTATATCGAGCAAAGTCTTGGCAGCGACGAGACCGTGCTCGCGCGGGCATGGTTTCATTGGCTCTACTACCTGACCGCATTCAGCACATTGGCGCTCTGCTTCGCCGCGGCGCTTTTCATGCTCGAGCACCTGGACCACGGGAACGCAGCCTGGCTGGCACTCATCCTGGCAGGTGCCGGACTTGCCATTTGTGTCCTGATCCTCCTTCGCATCTGGACGACCGAGATCGGCGTCACCAACCAGCGGCTGATCGTCAAACGAGACCTCTTCGCCGGAACGACCGAAGAGATCGAATTGAGGTCCATCGAGGCGATCAACCTCAATCGGGGCCTGCTGGGGCGCCTTCTCGGCTACGGGCAAATCGATGTGCAGGGGACGGGTGGCCTTTCGCTCGCTCTACCGACCATCGCCTCGCCGCTGGCGTTCCGGAAGGTGCTGCAGGATGCCATTGATCAGACCTCGAGGCCGGTCAGCCCGGACATCGGCCGCGCCCCGATCACACGGCAGGACGGACCTTTCACCTTGCCCTTGCAGAGAACCCTCCTATAGTCCCGCCCGCAAATCGGCCCTGCCGCGCCGCGCCGGCAGAGGGGATGAACGGGGACCAGCATGAGCGACACGCGCTTCGACGTCGTGGCCATCGGCAACGCGATCGTGGACATCATCGGCCGATGCGATGACGCCTTTCTCGCCGGCCACGGCGCGGCCAAGGGACATATGCGCCTCGTCGATGCCCCGACCATCGATACGCTTTACGCCGCAATGGGCCCTGCCATCGAGATCTCCGGCGGCTCGGCTGCCAACACGATGGTGGGCCTTTCGTCATTCGGCGGACGCGCGGCGTTCATCGGCAAGGTCGCCGGCGACGAGTTCGGCCACATCTTCCGCCATGACATCGGCGCGGCCGGCGTCAAATTCGACAGCCTCGCGGTCAACGGCAAAGCGCCAACCTCGCGCTCGCTCATCCTCGTCACTCCGGACGGCGAGCGCACGATGAACACATTCCTCGGCATCTCGACGGAGCTCGATCACGGCGAGGTCGACCCGGACCTCATTGCCGCGTCGGGCATCGTCTACCTCGAGGGCTACCTGTTCGACCGGCCGGAAGCCAAGGCCGCATTCCGCCAGGCCCAGGCGATTGCCAGGAAGGCCGGCCGGCGCGTCGCCCTCACTCTTTCGGACGGCTTCTGCGTGGACCGTCATCGGGCCGAGTTCCTGAGCCTCATTCGCGACGGCATCGACATCCTGTTCGCCAACGAGAGCGAGATCACCGCTCTTTACGAGACGGCGAGCTTCGACGACGCGGCACGCCGTGCTGCCGCCGACGTGCCCCTCGCCGTGCTGACCAGGAGCGCCAAAGGCTCGGTCATCTTCGAAGAGGGTCTTGCCATCACGGTCGCTGCAGAACCGGTCACCAAGGTGGTCGACACGACCGGCGCAGGAGACCTTTACGCTGCAGGCTTTCTCTATGGTCTGACCAAGGGCCGCAGCCTCGAGACCGCCGGCCGTCTCGGCAGTCTCGCCGCTGCCGAGATTATCTCCCACGTGGGTGCCAGGCCCGAAACGGGCCTTGCCGGCCTCGCCAAGGCGCACGGTCTAATCGCCTGAGCTTCCCGGCTCGATGAAGAAAGCGAAGGCCGTCTTGCCCACAGCGCAGTTCTATTCGCGTTGTAAATCAACGTCGTAACAATAGCTTTCTTGATACTTGTTCAAGTTGCATGGCAAAATACTACGTTTGTTCTGGCGACATACAGGACAAGATTGTAAAACGGCAACAGAACATACGTTCATTGCAGGAAATCCCTCCGGCGATCAATTAATCTCCCTGGCGCCGCAGCCGCTTACGCCTCATTCTTCAAGCAAGCGAATCGCGTCGAAGGAGACCTGCAGGCATGTCGCGAACGAAAGCCGGCCGCGGACGCCCCAGAGGCAGCGGTCTCAACGATAGTGCGCGGCTTGCTCAAGTCGCCAGGCTTCTCCAGGCCGACCCGAACCTGAAGCCGACGACCGCCATCAAGAAATCCGGCGTGACGGACCCCTCGGCCGTCCGCCGCCTGCGCGACAAGCTCAACGCTGTCCGCCCGGACGCGGCCTCTGCTCGTGAGGAGCAGGTCACAGAGCGCACCGCTCGCGCGCCGTCGCGCACTCCATCCAAGGAAATATCTGTCGCGGCGCGTCTCGCAGACAGCACGCCGGTCGCTGCGAGACCGGACCAGCATTCCTCATCCCAGCCCGTCGCCATGTCACAAGCAAGCGATCGCATGCCTCCTGTCGCCGCGGATTGGCTGGCTGCGTTCGGCGGGCTCAGCATCCAGGCGCTCGCCGCCTCGATGGAGTTTCAGTTGTCGCTACTCGGTCAGGCGTTCCGGCTGCCGCCGGTCACGGCGGCGCTGAGACAGCAGTTGCTTTTCAACGAGCTCACCCTGGCCCTATGTGCGGCCGGGCCCGAGTACCGGAAAACCCTCCATTGACGGGCTAGCAACCGGCAGATCGAAGACCATTTTCCGGCCGCTCCCCAGCGGCCGCTTTTTTTGTGCGCGAGCTATCCTCAGAGACGACGCAGCGCGACCGTCTCCACCCGATGATCGGCGGACTTCCTCAAGATGAGGCTCGCGCGGAGCCGCGTCGGCAGGATGTTCTCGTCGAGATTGATCCGGTTGATGGTGCGCCAGATCTCGTCCGCCCGCGCCACGGCCGCATCGTGCGAGAGCGTCGTGTAGCGGTGGAAATACGCCGCCGGATCGCGAAACGCGGTGCTCCGGAGGCGCATGAACCGAGCAATGTACCACTCGCGTATCACGTCCGGATCGGCGTCGATGAAGATCGAGAAGTCGAAGAAATCCGAGACGAAGGGGATGGCCTCGCCTCCTTTCGGCAGACGCGCCGGCTGGAGCACGTTGAGACCCTCGACGATGAGAATATCCGGCTTTTCCACTGCAATGTGCTGACCGGCCAGAATGTCGTAGTGGAAGTGCGAATAGACAGGAGCCTCGACCTGCTCCTTCCCCGACTTCACATCGGCGAGAAAGTTCAAGAGACCCGCGATGTCGAAGCTCTCGGGAAAGCCCTTGCGGTTCATGATCCCGCGCGCCTCGAGCTCGGCATTGGGCAGCAGAAACCCGTCGGTCGTGACGAGATCGACGCGGGGATGATCCGGCCAGCGCGCAAGCAGCGCCTTCAAGACACGCGCGGTCGTGCTCTTGCCGACGGCCACCGACCCGCCCACCCCGACGATGAACGGAACCTTGCCGTCCCGGCGTCCGAGAAAAAGCGACGTCACCGCGTGCAGCTTCTGCAGGGCCGCGACGTAAAGATTGAGGAGACGGGAGAGTGGAAGATAGATCTCCTCCACTTCCGCCACCGACAGCTCCTCGATGACACCGGAGAGCTGCTCGAGCTCGTGCGGCTCGAGGGTCATCGGCGTATCGGCTCTCAGCCTCGCCCAATCCGAGCGGTCGAACATCTGGTAAGGAGAGAACTGCAGCTCGCCCTGCTGCGGGGCCGGCGACCAGCCGGCAGGCCGTTTCGTCACCTCGGTCAATGTCGGCCTTGGAGCCATCCGACCTCATCACCCTCCGGACCGCGCTGCCTTCTCGTCGTGACCGGATTGACCCATGCGCTTCTCGAGCTCTTCGAGGACGTCCGCCAGCGACACCCTCCGCGCCTCGAGCACCACGATGAGATGGTACAGGAGATCGGCGGCTTCGGCGCGGAGCGCTTCGTCGCTCTCCGAGACCGCAGCCATGACGGTCTCCACCGCCTCCTCACCGAGCTTCTTGGCGCACGTCCTCGGACCGCCGTCGAGCAGGGAGCGGGTGTAGGATTTCTCCCCATCCGCCCCCCGGCGCGCGCGGATGGTCTCGGCCAAGCGTGACAGCACGTCGTTGGTCATGAGCGGTCCCACGCATTTCCAAGCACAAAGGGCCCTTGCCACCCTATGCAGCAAGAGCCCCCGGTTTCGTCAAGCACATGCCGTGACGCGGTGCAGAGCCTCGGCCAAAAAACTCAGCCGCCGGGCATTCCGACGAGTCGCATCCGGATGTATTCGAGCTGATCGAAGTTCCCGTACCTGATGACTAGGTTGCCGCTCTCGCCCGAGCCCCGCTTGATCTCCACCTTGAGCCCCAACGCGTCGGACAGCTCCTTCTCGAAGGCTCTGGTGTCTGGATCCTTTTCACGGACCCGCCGCCCGGTCGAGCCCGGCTCGCCAATCGGACCGCTCTGCACCAGCGCCTCGACCTCGCGCACGTTGAGATCCTGTTCGATGATCCTCTCTGCCAGGGCCTCTGCATCCTCCCGTCCAACCAGCGCTCGCGCATGACCCGCCGTCAGTCGCCCCTGCTGCACATGCTGCTGCACGGCCTCGGGAAGCTTCAACAGACGGAGCGTGTTGGCCACGTGGCTGCGGCTCTTGCCGATGATCTCCGAAAGCTGCTCCTGGCGGTAGCCGAACCGCTCGATCAGCTCCCGATAGCCCGTCGCCTCCTCAATGGCATTGAGGTCGGCGCGCTGTACGTTCTCGATGATGGCAAGCTCGAGAACCTCTTGGTCGGCGAGGTCGCGCACAATGACCGGCACGCTGTGAAGGCCGGCCTGCTGAGCCGCGCGCCACCTCCTCTCACCGGCGACGATCTCGAACGGCGTCACTTGATCCGGATCGCGGCGCACAATGATGGGCTGCACCAACCCCTTGGAACGGATCGATTCGGCGAGCTCAGCAAGCTCGTCCGCCCGGAAGTCGCGGCGCGGATTGAAGCGGCCGCCGCGCAGCTGCTCGATCGGCACCAGCCGCTGCTCCCCTTCGGCGGGAAGGCGCGGCTCGGCGCTGACCGGCTCTCCGATCAGGGAAGCCAATCCGCGGCCCAGCCTGTTCCTCTGCAGCGGTAGGTTCATGACGTTCTGATCCTCTTGGTCGTGTCAGCCGGCCCCGGAGTGAGCCACGAGGCGGCCCCAGCATTCAATCCTCGTCCTTCGTCGCGCGAGAGAGGGCCTCCCAATCAGGCGGCCCTCGTCTGCCGCTCGCGCTCGATGATCTCTGTCGCCAGACGGATATAGGCCTGACTGCCGGCACAATCATAATCGTAGAGAAGGATCGGCTTGCCGTGCGAGGGCGCCTCGGCGACCCGCGTGTTCCGCGGGATCACGGACTCGTAGACCTTGGGTCCGAAGAACGCGCGTACGTTGTCGGCAACCTCGCGCGAGAGCGAGGTGCGCGCATCGTGCATGGTCAGCACCACGCCCTGGATTTCGAGCTTGGGGTTCAGGGTCGCGCGGATCTGGTCGATCGTGTCCTTGAGCTGTGAAATGCCTTCGAGCGCGAAGAACTCACACTGCACCGGCACCAGGACGGCGTTGGCGGCCGTCAGCGCATTGAGGGTGAGGAGGCTCAACGATGGCGGACAGTCGATCAGCACGTAGCTGAACCCCTGATCGGGGGGACGCGTGCGAAGGTGCGCAATGAACGCCGAGATGGCATCGCGAAGCTTGAACGGGCGCGCACCATCGCTCAAGAGCTCCGACTCGAGTCCGACGAGATCGGAATTGGCCGGAACCACGTGGAGACCCGGAACGGCGGTCGGCACAGCGACCTCCGCCAGACCGGCCGCCCCGACCACGACATCATACGACGTCTTGGAGCGCACGTCGGGCGCCACGCCGAGACCGGTCGAGGCATTGCCCTGCGGATCGAGATCGATGATCAGCACACGCTCGCCGATCGCAGCGAGCGCCGTACCGAGATTGATGGCGGTCGTCGTCTTGCCGACACCGCCCTTCTGATTGGCGACAGCCAGGACGCGGAGCGTGCCGGCGCCGGCAGCATAGGCATTCACGGGGTCATCCCTCCGTTCTCGGCCTCAAATTCTCGATCACCAGAACGCGGCCTTCCTCGTCGGTGATGCTCGGCACCCTGGTGCAGTCGAAGACCCAGGTCCGCCCTGCCTCCTCGATCTCTCGCTCAGCTTCTTTTCCCTTGAGGAACAGAAACTTAGTATCCTTTCCCGCATACGGCGCCGCAAGCTCCAGCAGGCGGTCCAGCGCAGCGAGTGCCCGAGCGGAGATCACATCGACCTTCCTGACCTTAGCGTGAGTCGACTGCGATTCGATTCGGCCGTGGAAGATGTCCACAACGGCGCCCGTCTGCCGAGCGACCTCCCGCAGGAAGGCGGCCTTGCGGCCATCGCTCTCGATCAGTGTCACGGCCGGACCGCCCCGCTCCTGGAGCATAATGGCCACGACCAGCCCCGGAAATCCCGCTCCAGAGCCGAGATCGAGCCACGACTTTGCCTCCGACGGCGCTAAGCGCAGAAGCTGGGCGCTGTCGGCAAAATGCCGATGCCAGATCTCGTCGAGAGTGCCTGGAGCAATGAGATTGATCGTCTTTTGCCACTGCCTCAGCAGAGCCTCGTAAGTCTTTAGGCGATCGACGGTTTCACGTGAAATCGAGAACGCCGTCGCGAACGCCTCGGGGCTCTCGATTCGGTGGAGCGAGGAGAAGCCGGGCATCAGGCACGCTTCTGGGCGGCGGCCTTCTTGACGTGGGCCAGGAGCAGCATGAGGGCCGAGGGTGTCATGCCTTCCAGGCGGGCGGCCTGCGCCAGCGTTGCGGGTCGGTGCGTCGAGAGCCGTTGCCGGATCTCGGTGGACAGCCCGCTGATCCCCGAATAGTCCAGGACCGATGGAATGGCCACCGCCTGGTCCCGGCGGTAGGCCGCCACATCGAGATCCTGGCGGCGCACGTAGGCGTCATAGCGGGCGTCCACCTCGAGCTGCGCCTGAGCGGCTGCTGGAATGCGACCGACCTCCGGCCAGACCTCGCAGAGGCGCCCGAAATCGACCCCCGGCAGGGCCAAGAGCTCGAACGCGGTCCGGCGCCGGCCATCCTGATTGACCTCGAGGCCGGCCTTGACGGCTTCCTTCGGCGTCAGCGACAGGCTCCGCAACGCTGTCGCCCCCGCCACCAGAGCCGACGTCTTTTCGGCAAAGGCCCGGCTCCGCTCGGACCCAACACACCCCAGGGCCTGCCCGAGCGGCGTCAGCCGCTGGTCCGCGTTGTCGGCGCGCAGCCTCAGCCGGAACTCGGCCCGGGACGTGAACATGCGATAGGGCTCCGACACACCACGGGTCACGAGGTCGTCGACCATGACTCCAAGATAGCCCTCGGCGCGCGAAAGAACGAACTCCTGGCGCCCGCCGCCGGCATGAAGCGCGGCGTTGATCCCGGCCACCAGCCCTTGCGCCCCCGCTTCCTCGTAGCCGGTCGTGCCGTTGATCTGTCCGGCCAGAAACAGGCCCGGGACCGTCCGAGCCTCGAGAGAGAGCTTGAGCTCCCGGGGGTCCACATAGTCGTACTCGATGGCATAGCCCGCTCGCTTGATGCGCACAGACCCGAGCCCGGGCATGGTTCTGAGAAAGTCGAGTTGAACGTCCTCGGGCAGCGACGTCGAGACGCCGTTGGGATAGATCGTGTCGTCGTCGAGGCCTTCCGGCTCGAGAAATACCTGATGAGACGAGCGATCGGCAAACCGGACCACCTTGTCCTCGATGGAGGGGCAGTAGCGCGGCCCGGTGCTCTTGATCTGCCCGGAAAACATGGGTGAACGGGCGAGATTTGCGCGGATGATCTCGTGTGTCGCGGGGGTCGTCTGGGTGACGCCGCAGGAAATCTGGGGCGTCGTAATAGCCTTCGTGAGAAACGAGAAAGGAACCGGCGGGTCATCCCCCGGCTGCATCTCCAACCCCGGCCAGTCAATCGACGCGCCATCGAGACGAGGCGGCGTTCCGGTCTTGAGTCGGCCCATGCGCAGGCCCAGCCCATAGAGCCGCTCGGACAGCCGGAGAGCCGGCGCCTCTCCGGCGCGGCCGGCGGGAATGCGGGTCTCCCCCATATGGATGAGTCCGTTGAGGAACGTGCCGGTCGTCAGCACGACAGCACCGCCTCTGATTCTGCGTCCTCCGCTCGACACGATTCCCGCGGCTTGGCCGCCCTCGACCACGAGATCCTCGACCGCCGCCTCGATGACCTCCAGCCCAGCCGTATTCCGGATCGCCTCCTGCATCGCCTGCCGATACAACTTCCGGTCCGCTTGTGCCCGAGGACCTTGCACGGCCGGGCCCTTCGAGCGGTTCAAGAGGCGAAACTGAATTCCGGCCCTGTCCACGACCTGGCCCATGAGTCCGTCCAGGGCGTCAATCTCGCGAACGAGGTGGCCCTTCCCGAGGCCGCCGATGGCGGGGTTGCAGGACAGCTCGCCGATGGTCGCAAAACGATGCGTGACCAGCGCCACGCGCGCGCCCATGCGGGCGGCCGCGGCAGCGGCTTCGGTGCCTGCGTGCCCGCCTCCCACCACGATGACGTCATATGCCGGATGCGAGCTCTGGCGGCCCACGGCTGGTGCGCTCCTCGATCGAAGGGGCGAGCCTACTGAACTGCCGGGAGCGGGTCAAAGTCTTGCGCCCGCCTTTGTAACAGCGATCCCTGTCCACCCCCGGCCGGTTTCACGTGAAAATAGAACGCTCTCTCAAGTCGCCACTATTTGCCGATGCAGAACCGGGAAAAAACCTGATCGAGAATGTCCTCAGCATCGATGCGGCCGGTGACCCTGCCGAGTGCCGCGGCCGCCCGGCGCAGGTCCTCGGCTCGCAGCTCCGTGTCGTCTGCTTTTCCCGATAGAAAACTCGCGAGCGCCTCGCTGCACGCCTCGATCAGCCGCCGGTGACGCAGCGTGCTGATCACCGGCTCGTGGGAGGATCCCACTCGCTCGCGCGCAATGGCGGCAATGCGCTCGGCGAGCTCCGGCACGCCCTGTCCGGTCTTTGCCGAAATGGCCATGAGGTCGTCAGGCAGCGCCGGCGGTCTGCCTTCTCCCAGTTGATCGGCCTTGCTGAGGACGTGCAGCGTCTTCTCCGCCGAGTCCCTCAGCTCGTCCGGCAATGCCGGCAGGGCGTCATGGATCTCCGTCAGCCACAGTATGAGGTCGGCCTCGCTCGCGGCCGACAGCGCGCGCCGGATTCCTTCCTGCTCGACCGCGCCCTCCGCCACCCTGAGGCCGGCCGTATCGGAGATCACGACCGGCAGGCCGCCAAGATCGAGGCGGACCTCGATCACGTCGCGCGTCGTGCCTGCCTCCTCCGAAACGATGGCCGCGTCACGCCTCGCCAGCGCGTTCAGGAGGCTCGACTTGCCGGCATTTGGAGGCCCGAGCAGCGCGACGCGAAATCCGTCGCGCACCAGCTCGCCGCGATGACCATCGTCGAGGTGCCGGCGGACCTCCTCGGCCAGACCTTCGACGACTCGGCGCGAGAGCTCGATCGCATCCGACGACACGTCGCTTTCATCGGAGAAATCGATGGCCGCCTCAACGAGCGCCGCAGCATTGAGAAGCTTCCCGCGCCAGCCTTCGTAGAGCTTGGAGTTGGCGCCGCCCGCCTGCACCATGGCCTGCCGGCGCTGCGCCTCGGTCTCGGCGTCGATCAGATCGGCGAGGCCTTCCGCCTCGGCGAGGTCGAGACGTCCAGTCTCGAACGCGCGTCGCGTGAACTCGCCGGGCTCAGCGAGGCGGCAGCCTTGGATGCCGGAGAGCGCTTCGAGGACCGAGCGCACGACCGCGCGCCCTCCGTGCACCTGGAGCTCGGCCATGTCCTCGCCGGTTTCGCTCTTGGGTGCCGCCGACCAGAACACGAGTGCGTCGTCCAGCACCTCGCGCGTCGCCGGGTGGCGAAGCTTGCGCAAGACGGTCGTCCGCTTCCTGGGCAACGGCCCCGCCATCAATTCTACGATGCGGCTCGCCGCGGCGCCGGAGATGCGGATCACCGCGACGGCCGCTTTTCCGGCTCCGCTCGACAACGCGAATATGGTGGGCTTTTCGTCCATTCGCCTTTAAGTCTCGTATGTCTAATGCTCAAACTTCGGCGATGCGCGTTGGCGTCCGCGGAGACCATCATGAGCGAGAATCGTCTCGGGCGCGAGACGAGCCCTTATCTGCTTCAGCACAAGAATAACCCTGTCCACTGGTGGGCGTGGGGTCCGGAGGCGCTGGCCGAGGCCAAGCGTACGGGCAAGCCCATTCTCCTCTCCGTTGGCTACGCGGCCTGCCACTGGTGCCACGTCATGGCGCACGAAAGCTTCGAGGACGCCGCAACGGCGGCCGTCATGAACGAGCTGTTCGTCAACATCAAGGTCGACCGCGAGGAGCGTCCGGACATCGACGCGATCTACATGGGCGCGTTGCATCGGCTCGGCGAGCAAGGCGGCTGGCCGCTCACCATGTTCCTCGACGGCGAGGGCCGACCGTTCTGGGGCGGAACGTACTTCCCGAAATCGAGCCACTGGGGCCGTCCGGCCTTCGTCGACGTGCTGCGCCAAGTGGCCCGAATCTATCGCCAGGAGCCCGAGAAGGTCACGACAAACGCCGAGACCCTCACCGCCATGCTCAGCGCCGGAGACGCGCAAGGTCATGGGATCCAAATCACCGACAGCCTGCTGAGAGACCTCACCCGGCGCATGACGAACGCCGTCGACATGACGCACGGGGGCATCCGAGGCGCGCCAAAGTTCCCGCAGTGGAGCTTCTTCTGGCTCCTGTGGCGCGGCGCCATTCGCTACGATGATGCGGAGGCGCTCGTGGCCGTCGAGACCACGCTCGTCCACATCTGCCAGGGCGGCATCTACGATCATCTTCGCGGCGGCTTTGCGCGCTACTCGGTCGATGAGCGGTGGCTGGCGCCCCACTTCGAGAAGATGCTCTACGACAATGCGCTCCTGATCGACCTTCTGACCGAGGCCTGGCGCGAGTCTGCAAACCCTCTGTTCAAGATCCGCGTCGCCGAGACCGTCGCCTGGCTCGAAGCCGAGATGATTGCCGATGGGGGAGGATTCGCGGCATCGCTCGACGCGGACTCGGACGGCGAGGAGGGCAAGTTCTACGTCTGGACCCGGGACGAGATCCGGCGCGTCGTCGATGCGCCGGACGCCGATCTCTTCGAGCGTGTCTACGACGTCTCCTCGTCCGGAAACTGGGAAGGCCACACGATCCTGAACCGGCTCAACGCGCTGGCGCTCGGAGACGCAGACACCGAGCTACGGCTTGCGCACGCCCGCGGGAAGCTGCTCGCGGAGCGTGCAAAGCGCGTGCGACCTGGCTGGGACGACAAGGTGCTTGCTGACTGGAACGGACTCATGATCGGCGCACTCGCGCGCGCCGCTCAGGTGCTCGACCGGCGCGACTGGCTCGATCTCGCCAAGCGCGCCTTCGCTTTCGTGCGCTCGAGCATGACCGAAGATGGCCGTCTGCGGCACGCTTTCCGCAAGCGCCTCGGCTGCGCTCCGGCCACGTCCAGCGACTATGCCAACATGATCTGGGGCGCCCTGCGGCTCTACCAGGCAACGCTGGACGAGGCGTATCTCTCGACGGCGCGGAGCTGGACAGCTGTTCTCGATCGCCATTACTGGCTCGAGCCGCAGGGTGGCTATGCCATGACGGCCGACGACGCAGAGGACGTGATCGTGCGCCTCTGCTCCGCTCACGACGATGCCACGCCGAACGCCAACGGCATCATGGTCTCGAGCCTGATCGCACTTTCGCAACTCACCGGTGAGCACCGCTACGCCGACCGCGCCCAGAACATCCTGGCGGCATTCTCTGGCGACCTCGCGCGAAATCTGATCGGTCACGCCGGACTGCTCGCGGCAGCCGTCGATGCCATGGCGCCGCAGAGCGTCGTTCTGGCGGGGGCCGAATTGCCGGGTGGCGCGCCCATGAGAGACGCTCTCTATAGCCTCTCTCTTCCGGGTGCGCTCGAGCTCGAGATCCCATCGCATCGAGCTCATACGGGCCCCGGGCTCCTTGAAGGAAAGGCCCCCATCGTCGGTCGGGCGGCTGCGTATTGTTGTCTCGGGCCACGCTGCTCCGCCCCGCTCCAGCGCAGCGACGAGCTCACCAACCTCTTGAAGATACAACGTTTAGCCGATTAGGCTCCGATGTGACATTGTCACCTCAGAAACTGATCGTGTAACCAATTCTTGATATTTCGCGTTCACGCCATTGAAATTGCAGGCAACTCTGCAATTGAACAGTTCGTCCGATTTGGGCCCGGCTGGAGCCCGGAAGCTTTAGAGGAGCTCCTCATGAGCTGTGCTCGCACTCTGGTGCGCTACGGCTATGCCCCTTTCATGATGCTGGGCCTCATCGGCGCCGGCTACTACGTCGTCGCCTTCGGACAGTCCTACTCGTGGCTGCCGCTCATTCTCTTCGTTGCCATCGCGACCGCATTTGCCGCCGAGCGCATCTCACCTTGGTATCCCGAATGGAACGAATCGCACGGCGACGAGATCACCAACATCTGGCATTTCCTGTTCTACGAGCTGGCGACGATCAACGGCATCCTTCTCATTCCGTTCATCACGTGGCTCTTCCCGTACCAGGGATTGTGGCCGGTGCACTGGCCGCTCTTCGGCCAGTTCGTGCTTGCATTCCTCATCGCCGACTTCGCGTTCATGGCGATCCACTACATGAGCCACCGCTATCCGATCCTCTGGCGTCTGCACGCCGTGCATCATGGCGTGGGCCGGCTCTACGGCTTCAACGGGCCCATCCGCCATCCGTTGCACCAGGCCATCGACATGATCGTCGGCACCATGCCGCTGGTCATCATGGGCATGCCGGTCGAAATTGCCGTGATGCTGGGCCTCGCCATCGCCATCACGCTCATCGTCCAGCACTCGAACGTCTCCTACGAGCTGGGCCCCTTCGAGAAGTTCCTGGCGATCGGCAGGATCCACCACCTGCACCACGTCAACTGGGGCAAGGAGGGAGACTGCAACTTCGGTCTCTTCTTCACCCACTGGGACCGGCTCTTCGGAACGCTCCACACCGAGCCCCCGCGGCCCGTCACCGCAAACGACATGGGCGTGGACGAGGTGCCGAACTTTCCCAAGTCGTACTGGGAGCAGCTCATTTTCCCGTTCGTCTACAAGCCCGGCAAGGGCGAGCCCGCGCGCTATCGCCGCCCCGTTCGCCCGGAGCCGCCGAGGGACGCCGACAAGCTGCATCCGGCGGAGTAGGCAAAAAATCGATTCGACTCGGGTTGTGGATAGAATCCAAAGAGTCAAGAAGAATCTTGAAAGTCTTCTCGAAGCACGTTATATAGTGCACCAGTCACTCCCGGCGGGCGCGCCCGTCGGACAGGCCGCGGTGAGAGCTGCGGCCTTATCATTTGCATGCTAACGTAAGCAGATGAATCGAGTCATCGCCTACATTGACGGGTTCAACCTTTATCACGCCATAGACGATATCGGTAAGCCAAACCCGCGCAAACCTAATGCTTCCGCCAAGAGACGCCCTCATCTTAAGTGGCTAAACCTCTGGTCGCTTTGTGAAAGCTTGCTCCAGCAGGGTGAAGTTCTTACTCGAGTGAGCTACTTCTCAGCTTACGCTACATGGTTGCCTGATGCACACAAGAGGCATGCGGAATACGTAAGAGCGCTTCAATACTTTGGTGTCACCTGCATCATGGGACACTTCAAGAGCAAACCTAGAAGCTGCAAGACATGCGGCGCTCAGTGGGTCATCCACGAGGAGAAAGAGACTGACGTACATATGGCAGCCAGCATCGTTGTCGATGCCTGCGAGAACAAGTTTGACTGCGCAATCGTGATAACCGCTGACAGTGATCTTGCCCCGGCATTAGACATCGTCCGCACACGCTTTCCAAAAAAGCAACTTCTAATCGTTGCACCTCCAGCACGCTATAATCATGCTCGCAGCCTAAAGACCGCTATGATGCTTACTCCAGGTCGCCTGGAAAAGCATCTTCTCCCGGCGGTCGCTTACGACGCGAACGGTCGACCTATTTTCACCCGGCCCTCTAGCTACAGCCCTCCGCCCTAGCCATCCTACGTATTCATCGACTGGAAGAACTCGCCGTTGGTCTTGGTGCTCTTCAGCTTGTCGATCAGGAACTCGATGCCGTCCATGGTGCCCATCGGGTTCAGAATGCGGCGCAGCACGTAGACCTTCTTGAGCTGATCCTTGGGGACCAAGAGGTCCTCCTTGCGGGTGCCGGAGCGCGCGACGTCGATCGCGGGGAACACGCGCTTATCCGAGACCTTGCGGTCGAGAATGATTTCCGAGTTGCCGGTGCCCTTGAACTCCTCGAAGATCACCTCATCCATGCGGCTGCCGGTGTCGATCAGCGCGGTCGCGATGATGGTGAGCGAGCCGCCCTCCTCGATGTTGCGCGCCGCGCCGAAGAAGCGCTTCGGCCGCTGTAGCGCGTTGCTGTCGACGCCGCCCGTCAGCACCTTGCCGGAGGACGGCACGACGGTGTTGTAGGCGCGGCCCAGGCGCGTGATGCTATCGAGCAGGATCACCACGTCGCGCTTGTGCTCGACGAGGCGCTTCGCCTTCTCGATGACCATTTCCGAGACCTGCACGTGGCGCGACGGCGGCTCGTCAAAGGTGGACGAGATGACCTCGCCTTTGACCGAGCGCTGCATGTCGGTCACCTCTTCCGGGCGCTCGTCGATCAGGAGCACGATCAGAAAGCACTCGGGATGATTGGCCGAGATGGAATGGGCAATGTTCTGCAGGAGCACCGTCTTGCCGGTGCGCGGCGGCGCGACGATCAATGCACGCTGGCCTTTGCCGAGCGGCGAGACGATGTCGATCACGCGCGCCGAAAGATCCTTGATGGTCGGATCCTCGATCTCCATCTTGAGCCACCTTGTGGGATAGAGCGGCGTCAGGTTGTCGAAGTGGATTTTGTGCTTCGCCTTCTCGGGGTCCTCGAAGTTGATCTTGTTGACCTTGATGAGGGCGAAATACCGCTCGCCTTCCTTGGGGCTCCTGATCTGACCCTCGACGGTGTCGCCCGAGCGCAGTGCGAAGCGGCGGATCTGCGACGGCGAGACGTAGATGTCGTCCGGACCGGGGAGATAGTTTGCATCGGGCGAGCGCAGAAACCCGAATCCGTCCTGCAGGACCTCGACGACGCCCACGCCCGTGATCTCGATCTCTTTCGCCGCGAGCTGTTTCAGGGTGGCGAACATCAGCTCCTGCTTGCGCATGGTCGAGGCGTTCTCGACGCCGACCTCCTCGGCAAAGCTCAACAGCTCCGTCGGCGACTTGACCTTCAAGTCCTCGAGTTTCATCTCGGTCATCAAATTGGGCTCCAAAAAAGGTCCAGGCGGCTGAGGCGGGATGGGAAAAAGGCGCCAGAACGGAGGGTGGGGGTTGACGTGCAGCTTGTGCTGCGCCCTTTGGCCAAACGCGCAATCCCGGCAAGGCACAAGCCTACGGGGATTGAGGGAGGCCAACTCACGGACCTGGGCGGCCGCGAGTCATTCGGAAGATGTCCTTGTATAGCAGAGGCTTCGGCCGGATGAAAGGGGCGTCGTCTCCGGAAAACCCGCGTCAAAACGGCTTGACGATGACCAAGATCACAATGACGATCATGAGCACGGTCGGCACCTCGTTCCACAGACGCCAGGCGCTCTGCGAAACCCGATTTCGGTCCTCGGCGAAACGACGCACAGCCGCCGAGAAATAGCCGTGAACCGCCGACAAGACCGCCACACACGAGAGCTTGGCCAGGAACCAGCCTTGCCCGAGCAGACCCTGCGACCAAACCAGCCACAAGCCCAGCACCCACGATAGAATCATCGCGGGGTTGATGATCAAGCGCAGGAGACGGCGTTCCATGACCTTGAAGGTCTCGGACCGAGCCGAGCCAGAGGGCGCATCGCAGTGATAGATGAAAAGTCGCGGCAGGTAGAGCATCCCCGCCATCCAGGACATGACGGCAACCACATGGGCAGCCTTGACCCAAAGATAAGCGGCCGGACCGAGCCAAAGCACGGCAGCGACCATCGCAATCGCCGTGATGGCCAACGCAACGGCAGCCCTGAGCGCCGGATTGGATGCGCTCGCACTCATGCGCCGCCCTTGCGAACCAGCTCTACGAGCCGACCCACATGCTCCGGCGGTGTCTCCGGAACGATGCCGTGCCCGAGGTTGAAAATGAACCGCTTGCCATGCATGAGCTCGAGAATCTCTGCAACCCGATCCTCGAGATGCTGTCCGCCCGCAACCAGAAGCAGGGGATCGAGATTTCCCTGAACCACGACGTTCTCATCCTCGAACGCCTCGCTCATCATGAACGGCGGCATGCCCGTGTCGCAACCAATGCCATCGACCTTCGTCTCCGAGACATACCAGACCGCGGCAGGTCCCGCGCCTCTGGGAAAACCGATCACTGGCACACCTGGATGCTGCGCTTCGAGTGCGGCTCTGATCCTCCGTGCCGGCTCGACGACCCAGCGTCCGAACTCGTCATCCGGCAGGCTTCCGGCCCAGGTGTCGAAAATCTGCAGGCAATCCGCGCCGGCCCTCACTTGTCCATCGAGATACGTGATCGACGTATCAACCAGAAGATCGATAAGGCGCTGAAACCCCTCCCGATCCCGGTAGGCCCATAGCCGCGCCGCAGCCTGATCGATCGAGCCCTCCCCCTGAACCATGTACGTCGCAACCGTCCACGGCGCGCCACAGAAGCCGATGAGTGCCGTCTCTTTCGGCAGATCCTGCCGGACGCGCTGCATGGCCTCGAACACGAGGTTGAACTTCTCGCCTGTTCCTCCTGGCCTGAGTCGGCCCATGTCCGCAACACTGCGGATGGGATCGAGGCGCGGTCCCTCACCTTCCACGAACTCGAGCGTCTGACCGAGCGCGTCCGGCACCACGAGAATGTCCGAGAACAGGATCGCCGCGTCGAAGCCGAAGCGCCGGATTGGCTGCAGCGTGACCTCGGCCGCCAGCTCAGGCGTATAGCAGAGCGTCAGAAAATCACCCGCTTTGGCCCGTGTCGCACGATATTCAGGGAGATAGCGCCCAGCCTGACGCATCAGCCAGATAGGCGGAGGCGAAACGGCCCTACCGGTGAAAGGCGCCAGGAAATGCTTTCGAGGCGTGTCCGCCCGAGACTGGCCTGCAATTGTCGGCATGTGTCCTTCAACTAGAAAAATAGAGAGTCACTAGGTTTTTGTTTTGACTCTTTGGCCGAGGGATCGCGGGAATTCTGGTCCATCCACACGTCGTTACTCGCCTCTGCTCTTGAAGCATCTCCGCTCCGAGGTCTAGTGCGACCTGCTCACCAGAGGCCACAAGTCGATGTTTCTGTCGTATTATCAGAGTGTTGAATACTGTGTCGATGCGCTTTGTGCATGCGGCTAGCTGTGGAGAGCCTGCGCAAAGCCAAGGCAAAGCCCGACAATCCCCGAAGTCCAGCGATGGGTCATATTTCTTGTCCGTCGCATGCCAAATGTGAGTATCACGGTGGACAACAGTCCGGCTTCCGCGAGCGGCGCGTCGCTTCGCTCAGCCGGGCCTGGTCCACCCCGCACTCGTCCACAGATGCCCCACAGCGCTCCGAGCTTCTTTCATCTCCATCTCGTGTCGGATTCGACCGGCGAAACTCTGACAACCATCTCGAAAGCGGCGGCTGCACAGTACGCCGAGCTTCGCCCCATCGAGCATATGCATCCGCTGGTGCGCACGACCCGTCAGCTCAAGCGGGTGCTGACCGAGATCGAGCAGGCGCCGGGGATTGTTCTTTACACCATCGTCAATCCCGATTTGGGCCGCCAGCTCGAGACTCGCTGCCGGGAATTGAAACTGCCGTGCCATGCCGTCATGCAACCCGTGCTCCAGGTGTTCGAGTCGTTTCTCGGCGCCCCGCAGCGCCCTACGGTTGCCGGGCAGCACGTTCTCGATGCGGAGTACTTCAAGCGCATCGACGCCTTGAACTTCACCATGAGCCACGACGACGGACGCTTGCCGGACGACCTCGACGAGGCCGACATCATTCTTCTCGGCATCTCGCGTACCTCGAAGACGCCAACCAGCATCTATCTCGCATTGCGCGGCTACAAGACCGCCAATCTGCCGCTGGTGCCCGCTCTGCCGCTGCCGGAGGAGCTGACCGGCCCTCACGGGTCTTTCGTGGTCTGCCTCGTTGCGAGCCCCGATCGCATCTCGGCCGTGCGGCGGAACCGGGCGGAGATCATGGGCGATCGGAATCTCGACGACTACGTGGACCGCAGCCGGATCGCGGCTGAGATCGCTTACTCGCGGCAAGTCTGCGCGAAGCACGGTTGGCCGGTCATCGACGTCACACGCCGCTCCGTCGAGGAAACGGCGGCCGCCATCATCCAGCTCATGCACGACAAGCACGCCGCTGCCGAGAACGGGGAGCCAAATGATCGACCAAGCTGAAGCTGGCCTGCTCGTGCTCGCTTCGGGAAGCCGCACGCGCTACGAGATGCTGCGCGCTGCCGGCCTGTTATTCACCGTCGAGCCCGCCGACGTCGACGAGGCTGCTCTCAAGGCTGCCATGAAGGCGGAGGGGCAGCGCGTCACGCCGCGCGATGTCGCCGTACGGCTCGCGGCGGCAAAGGCGGAGGCGGTGAGTTCGATCCATCCGGAACGTCTGGTGATCGGCGCCGACCAGGTGCTGGATCTCGATGGCGAGATGCCCTCGAAGCCCGCTTGCCTCGATGAAGCGCGAGAGCTGCTCCTGCAGCTTCGCGGGCGCAGTCATCAGCTCCATTCGGGAGTGGCGCTGGCGGAAGGCGGGCGCGCTGTCTGGCAGGCTTCCGATACGGCCGAGCTCACCGTGCGCGCTTACTCCAATCGGTTTCTCGAAACCTATCTCGCGCGTGGCGGCGCGAGCCTGTGCCAGTCGGCCGGTGCCTATCAGATCGAAGGGCTCGGGCTGCAACTGTTCGAACGCGTTCGAGGTGATCACTTCACCATCCTGGGCCTGCCGCTGTTGAAGCTTCTGGCGGAGCTCAGGATCAGAGGGGCGATGGTCGCATGAAGCGCGCTTGTGTCATCGGCTGGCCGATCGAGCATTCCCGCTCGCCGCTCATTCATGGCTACTGGCTGGCCCGCTACGGCATCGCCGGCACGTACACCAAGATTGCGGTTCCGCCAGCCGAGCTCAGCGGCTTTCTCGCGTCTTTCGAGCGAAACGGCTACGTGGGATGCAACGTAACCGTGCCCCACAAGGAGGACGCTTATCGCTTGGCGGACGAGCGAGAGCCATCCGCCGTGGCTGTCGGTGCAGCCAACACGTTATGGCTCGAGAACGGCAGGCTTCATGCGGCAAACACCGATACCTATGGTTTCATGACCTATCTCGATGTCTCCACTCCGGGATGGTGCCGCAAGGATGCTCCCGTCACTCTCTTTGGCGCGGGCGGCGCGGCACGGGCCATCGCTTACGGGTTTGTTGCCGCCGGCGTCGATGAGGTTCGCGTGGTCAATCGCTCGCGCGGCCGGGCGGAGGAGCTCGCGCGACAGCTCGGGCCTCGCATCAAGGTCTTCGACTGGGCCGAGCGATCTCGTGCATCAAGGGAGGCGAGCGTGCTCGTCAATACGACGACGGTCGGCATGAAAGGCAAGGGAGTGCTCGACATCGATTTCGACGCGCTGGCGCGAGACTGTGTCGTTGCCGATATCGTTTATGTCCCGCTCGAAACGGCGTTTCTCAAGGCGGCAATGGCACGGGGCTTCCGTACCGTAGATGGTCTCGGCATGCTGTTGCATCAGGCCGTTCCGGGGTTTGAAAAGTGGTTCGGCGTAAGGCCCGAGGTCGATTCGAGGCTCTACGCGCTGGTCGCGGCCGATATCGGAGCCTCGTGATGCTGGTCATCGGTCTCACAGGCTCGATCGGCATGGGAAAGTCGGCCGCCGCCGCGCATTTGCGGGCGCGCGGCGTTCGCGTCTTTGATGCCGATGCCGCGGTCCACACCCTCTATGCCGGGGCAGCGGCGACAGGCGTCGAGGCCGCGTTTCCGGGAACGGTGCG
>Ga0233425_10002821_pt1 | contig 33104 bp, 18 predicted proteins | sample Watercolumn_Towu_2_FD_181712 | JGI IMG/M metagenome (GOLD analysis project Ga0233425, IMG submission 181712) | Freshwater microbial communities from Lake Towuti, South Sulawesi, Indonesia - Watercolumn_Towuti2014_140_MG | ecosystem: Environmental > Aquatic > Freshwater > Lake | place... | reverse complement strand
AGTTCACAGCAAGTCCGAACTGACTTACCGGCTGGACGGCCAGTACCGCCGGTTCCAAGCCACGGTGGGAATCGACGACGCCGCGAAGGGGCAGGGGAGCGTGACGTTTCTCGTGCTGGTGGACGGCCGCCGCGTGTTCGCCAGCGACCCGCTCACTGGATCATCGCCGCCGCTACCTCTCCCCCCGATCGACATCTCAAAGGCCGACACCTTGACCCTCGTCGTGAATTTCGCCGAGTCCGGCAACGTGCTGGATCACGCGAACTGGTGCGATGCGGTGTTGGTGAAGTGAGGGGAGTGTGGCAACGACTCTGCTCGGCAGGCTGCCGTGTGCCACTGGCTTTGCCAGTGCAAGTTCAGAATGGGCATCAAGCGACACCTCGGCACTGGCACAGCCAGTGCCACCCTGACGCTTGTCACGGCGTTTTGTGTGGCGGTGGCGCATTGCGAAGCAGAAGCCACCGCAAGACCAATCTCAGGGGGTTCCGCTTCGCGGTGCGCCCCTGCCACCCTGTCGGTACGCTGCACCTCATACAGCACCATCAAATCCTGTGCTACCTATCCCGGTGGACTACATTGGAGACGTTGGACTGTTACTTCCGTGGACGAGTTGCAATTATTGGCCCAAGTTTGGTATGTCGCCTCGCGCACGTCGGTGGGTTGAGGGGGATAACACGCCGTATTGCAATTACACGACCTCTGCTTGGTAGTCTGAATCGGATCGTACGAGATGCACTGGACTGTTCCTGGAATGACGTTGTCCGACCAAATATTCAAAATGCATTGTGCAGCCTCATAGCCGTAGCATACAGGATAGTCGCCCGCTACTCCCTGTGCGATCACTTGGGCGCAACCAACAGAGGCGCAGTCAGCATAAGTCCGGTTGAGTGCCGCAACAAAAGCGATGAGCGACACGATCAGCGTGACGGCGACGAAGATTGACAAGCGAGACATGGGGCGACCTCCAGAAAAGGGACCTGACAGTGGGATTGTAAATGGATTCGCTACAAACGGTGCAGCGTACGCAGACGAAGCAAGCAAACGATCATGAAGGCTAGGAAAACAGCACAGATTGCCGCGATGAGACCTAAGTTTCCAAACCAAGGCTGGACGGTCATAGCGTGAGCCGCACCAACGCGGGGGTGGTCGATTTGCCGTTTTGTTCCATCGCTTTGTAGTTGCCACCGGATGTCAATTGCATTGTCTCTGACGACCATGCCGACGGTCGGTTTGATATGAAACTCGACGTCTCTCATATCCGGGTCAATTTCAATCGCTTCGATACGCACCGTTTCGACAGAGCTCAAATCTCCGTTGGTTTGAAAACTCCACATGGTCCAATCGCCGGGCAACCAAGAATCGTGGCTGTCTTGGTAGTCGATTTCGAGGATGTAGGACGGCTTCCCATCGAAGTAATTGGTACAGCGTACAATAGATGCATCGTGACCGACATCGACCCATAATTCCCAAAATGAACCGTTTCCCGAGCCGAAGTTTCGTGTCCGGATCACACAAACTTCGCGGTCATGATATCGAGTCAAATGCAACTGAGACAAAAGTACGAGATTCTCATTGTTGGAGCCTAAGAATGCGGCGGTCGACGTTATTCCGGGGAGATTGCCGATTGCAAACAAAAAAGGGAGTTCCGCTGGTCCTAATCCGAACCAATTGGAAATACTGTTATGCAGTACAAGTTCCGGCTGGAACTCATACGGAACGCAATTCTCGCTGGTGTTGCGATCACGTGGAGTGTAGGTTTGAGCTTCTTTGCCATCGAACAAATCAACCTCGAATACTTTGCAGAACCTGGCTCCGCCACTATTGTCAATTGTAAGGGTTTCTCTGTCCCATTCTCTGCGCCAACGATTCTCCGTGAAATCGAGCCAAATCCGGACACGAGTCTCGTAGGTACGATCTGCCAACGGTAGGTCAGGGGGAAGTCGAGATTTCAAGCTGGGATTCAAAGTCTCACGGTGCACATTTAGTGCCCCATTGGGAATGGTCACGCGACCTCGACGGTCGAAGTACATCCGCTCCCACCGCTGTTGTCGCTTACGCCATAGGGAGAGTATCTCACGAACAATTTCCTCGTGGTCTGCAAATGCCGATGAAACTGGCACGAGGCAATAGGTCGAGATAGTCGCAACAACAGTGATCAAAGCGAGTCTAGCCGTCATGTTGATGTGTGTGGCTTGGTGGTGTCGTACGCGCTGCTACACTCAGGGTGACGACCGGTTCCGGACCTGTACCGGGCCAACATAGCCGCGGACTGGTATCTCGATCGTTTCGAGAGACTGGTCGCGCGCGCTACACACGGTCACGAAAATACTCTCATTGATTGTTCCGTAGGCTTTTGCGTTGAAAGCTACGTCCAACTCATGGTGAGTCCGTTCTTCAGGTTGAATGCCAGCGACCTGGATGAGGCCCTGCTTCGAACGCGCCTCGATCACGTAAAACGGACTCCCAGTCTGCGACAACAGAATCAAGGGTACATCATGCACCGACTGCAGATCCTCCGCAAAGAGAGTGACGATACTCGGAATCGGTCGCGCATCCGGCTCAACGACACCCATCACGGACAGAACGACTGCTGGAAGCGACTCGCCATTCGGGAGGACTGCGACAATGTCGATGTTTGCCGTGAAGGGCCCATTGGGGAGGGATGTTGTTGGTGTAATACTCAGGAGGTACTCGCTGCTGTGCGCGGCGGGCGTTTCGAGCCGTGTCTGCATGATGTCGGAGTTGCAACGTATGTCGAGTCGCAGAAGTTCCAGTTGGGGAATGATTCGCACATGTTTGGTCCCAGCGCTTTTCCCGCGGACAATCCGGTCTGCGCCTGTGTATGAAATTTCGGTGGGCACCATGAGTAATGGTCGCCTCACGATGCCACGAAACAGCCAAGTCGGAGTGACTTCTCGCTGACTTCCGGAGAATTGTGGAACAACTTGAACTGTGAACTCCGACTCATCCCCATTGGCCGCTTTTGTGAGATCGAGCGTCAACGAGACAACTGCCGTTGTGTGTGGTGGAAGGAATAGCGACGGAGGATCGACTAGCGTACAAGTGCAGGAGGTCGCGAATCTGGTAATCGAAATGTCGCGGTCTGTCTTATTCTTGATAGGAACGTCCCATTGAAATGCAGGTTGTGCCCATGCCGTGCCGAAATGCAATGATTCCGGAGGCGCGTCAATTGGTGGAGACGGGGGCTCCGAAGTGTGCATGCGAATCAGGCGCGCTACCGTTGGGCCAACAATCATACAAAGCAGAACGGCAGCTAGACCATATCCGCGCAGTGCCGACTTAAAACGAGAAATGACCTCAATGGGCTTTTGCATTGAAAAGCCTCACGGATCAGCCGACGAGGAACTGACTGAATGAGCATGAAGCGAGATAACGATCGCAGAGTACCAATCGGCGTGGATTACCGCAACGAGCACGAGTGAAAAAAGCGGCCATGGAAGGTTCGGTCGGAGGTTCGTGATCCCAGCAGTGCAGCAAACTACGGTCCAACTTTCCTCGGCGGCGGCGGCCTGCGAGGTGGCGGGGCGGGCTTGGGTGGAGCGGGAGCGGTCGGTTCGGGGACGGGGGCTTTGACTGCGGATTCGGGGATCGTGCGCCGAAGCCGCTTCGCCTTGGCGAGTTCATCAGGGGCGAATGACAGGGCTCCCTTTTTCATCACCGCGCGAATCTTGTTCAATTGCACAAGCGACCGTAGCTCGGCTTCCGGCATTCCCAGTTCCGTAGCCGCTTCACGCAGCGTCTTCATCGGCAGCGGCATGATGAATGGTTCCTCGTGGATGAACGAACCGTTCGGGGTGAATTCGATGACATCGTATCGCCGCCGTTTGAGTTTTTCACGCGATCCGTCGATGTGGCACGTCTCCAGAAGTTGGTTATCCACACCAGTCCCGAAGGGACGAAGACGTAGAGCCGGGGGCGTCAGCCCCCGGAATGTGATTGAATCGCGCCACAAGCCGCGCAGCGGCGACGTGTGTTCGGAGTGACTTCGCCGCTGCGCGGCTTGTTGAATTCATTGGGTTGACGACCGTGGGCTCACGCCCACGGCTGTACGACTTCGCCGCTTCGCGGCAGTTGCATGCAGGATTGGTGTTCAGAGGCGCTCGCCTCTCACCTCCCGCCAAGAACCCTCTCCCCCTGCGGGGGCGAGGGGAGATCACTTGCGCTCGCCTTCGGAGATGCGGTCGAGGACGACCTGGATCAGCAGCGGATGCAGGCCGAGGGGTGGGCAAACAGTGAACGTGATGCCGGGGTGCTGGCGAGCGAATTCGTCGCGGAAGCGTTCGAGGTCGCCGCCGACGTGTTCGCCGGTGGACAGGAAGTACGGCAGCAGCAGCACGCGGATGGCTCCACGTTCCACGCAGCGGCGCACGGCGGTCGGGATGTCGGGCGGGGCGAGTTCGAGGTAGGCGATTTCGACGATCGCGTCGGGACGCTGCTCGCGCACGAGTTCGGCCAGGCGCACCAAGTCGTCGTTGGCCGACTGCCGCCGGCTGCCGTGAGCGATGAGTAGGACCGCGATGGACATGGGGGGATTTTAGATTGCCGATTGCTGATTTTCGATTGCCGATTGAAAGTAACCGTCACGCTCCGCGTGACATGCCACATCGCGCGGAGTGGCTGTGATTTTGTAGGCCGGCCCTTCCAGGCCGTCAAAGGATTGGAGAATCGCGACGATTGCGACGGCCCGGAAGGGCCGCCCTGCGCAAATAATCACGACCTCGGATCGTGACGGCCACGAAACATTGGCGGCAACTGCGCGTGATTGACCCCGAAGCTCGGACCAACCTACACTCGACCATCATCGCATCTGTCTTCAATCGGCAATCGAAAATCGGCAATCCCATGAACCCCACGCAGATCGGCGACTTCGCCATCATCGAAAAGCTGGGGTCGGGGGGCATGGGGAGCGTGTACCTTGGGCGACACGTCACGTCGGGACAGGTCGTGGCAGTGAAGGTGCTGCCGGCGTCGCTGGCTCGCGAGGAGGGATTTGCCGAGCGGTTTGCGCGCGAAGTTGAGGCGATGCGGAAGCTGAAGAATCGCCACATCGTCCAGCTTTACGAGAGCGGCCAGGACGGTGACACGTCGTACTACGCGATGGAGTACGTGTCGGGTGAAACGCTGATGTCGATCCTGCGCCGCGAAAAACGGCTGCCGTGGCGGCAGGCGGTGGACATCGCGATTCAGATTTGTTCGGCCTTGAAGGCGGCTCACGATGCGGGCGTGATCCATCGCGACCTCAAACCGTCCAATCTGCTGATCGCGGTGGACGGCACGGTGAAGCTGACGGACTTCGGCGTCGCGCAACTCTTCGCCACGCAGCGGCTGACCGTGACCGGCGGCGTCGTGGGAACGGCGGAATTCATGTCGCCGGAGCAGGCGGAGGGGAAGCGGGCGACGAAACAAAGCGACCTGTACTCGCTGGGTGCCGTGTTGTACGCGATGGTCGCCGGGCACACGCCGTTCAGCGGCCAGACGGCCGTGGAAGTGATGCAAAAGCACCGGTTCGGACGGTTCGATCGTCCACGCATGTTCGTCCCGGAGATTCCGACCTGGCTCGACGATGTCATCTGCCAGCTCCTCGAGAAGGATCCGGGCCGGCGATTCCCCGACGCGTTCGTGCTGGCTCGGCGGCTGCAGCAGGTCGTCAGCAAAGTCGATTACATTGAAGACCGCACGACGGCGGACGGCGGCATCGTAGTGCACCTGTCGGACGAAACCGATTCGCCCACGCAGGTCGCGGGAGGTGCGCAGGGCCCATCGACGGGCCCCGGTCCGGCGACGGCGATGAAACACCTCGTGCGTTCGCAGTTGGAAAGCGATCAGCAGCAGTCGGTGGTCGGCGCGTTTTTCAATCAGACGTGGGTGCTGGTGACATTGCTGGTGCTGTTGGTGATCGGCGGGTTCTGGTGGTTTCGCGGGAAGGGCACCGCCGACGGCGACGATGGTCTGGGCGACGTGGCCACGGCGAACACGGAGGCCGGTCGGCTGCTGTCGTTGGCCCGGCGTCGAATCAAGGAGGATGATCTGGCTGCGGCCGAGCAGATCGCGTTTCACCTGCGAACGCTGATTGCGGACGATCCGTCGCGCGCCGAGTTGCTGAGCCAAACCAACCGGCTGCTCGAACGGATCAGCGCTCGGCGCGACCGACAGCGCGAGGCAACCGTCGATTGGCTCCGCGAGCGGCTGAACCATGCGTCGAAGCTGAACGACGACGGAAGGGTCGCCGACGCGAACGCCATTTGGCGGGCGATCGTGGATTTGTACGCCGACCGATCCGACGCCGCCGACGCCGTGCGGCAGGCTCGCGAAGCGCTGCGAGATTCGACAAAACCGCTGGAGACCTCGGCCAAGGAGAACTGATGAGCAACTCGACGACGGTCAACCTGCGAGACCACATCCGCGACGTGCCGAATTTCCCGAAGCCCGGGATCGTGTTCCGCGACATCACGCCGCTGTTGGCGCATCCGAACGCGTTCCGCGACGCGATCCGACAGATGGCGGACGGCTTTCGCGATGCCCGTGTGAACACGGTCGTCGCGGCCGAAGCGCGAGGGTTCATTTTCGCCGCTCCGCTGGCACTCGAGCTGGGAGCCGGTTTCGTTCCGGTTCGCAAACCGGGCAAGCTGCCGTTCGACACGTTCGCGTTTCACTACGAACTGGAGTACGGCAAGGACACGCTCGAACTGCACACGGACGCGCTCACGCCGGGCGACCGCGTGCTGGTCGTGGACGATCTGCTGGCGACCGGCGGCACCATGCAGGCCTGCATCAACCTGGCCGAACGCTCCCAAGCGAAGGTGGTGGGCTGCGCGTTCCTGATCGAACTGGATTTCCTCAAGGGGCGAGAAAAGCTGGCTCCGCACGAAGTCTTCAGCCTGATTCACTACGCCAGCGAGAATGCGTGACCGGCGGTTCGGTTTGACTGCGGCTTGGTCGTGCCTGCGGGAGGGCGAGGTTCCGGCCCAGCCGCCAATGCGGCAATGTAACCCGAAGCGCGAGCGAGAGCGTTTTTCACGCTGGTTTCTTCTGCCCTCGCTCACGCTTCGGGTTGCTTTTGCAACCGTTGCTCCTGCCACGGCTCGGCAGGAGCCTCGCCCTCCCGGGTCGGCTCAATCATCTTGCCGTACTTTACGTTGCCCGCTTCCCGGACCAGCGGTAAAGTTAGTTGATCGTGTTGTTCGGAAATCCTCTCCCAAGAGGGCAACTGTATGTTCATTCGATTTGGGAACCGTGGTCATCGATGGCGTCGCGCGACGTGGCTGGTGATCGTGCTCGCGATTCTGGGTGTCCCGATTCATGTGACATTGCTCACGGGCCAAGACCGCCTGCCCCGGCGTGTCGAACCAATTCTGATCGACGACACGCAGCCCAAGCCCGCGCCGGTTCCCGCCCCGGCTCAACGTGCGGCACCGCGGATCGTGCCGCTGAATCGAATCATGCTGCCGGCTCAGAATTTGATGCAGGTGCTAGGGGCCAATGGCAGCCAGACGGCGGCGGCTTTGTTTCCGATCGACCGGCAGGCGGAAAAACGGTTGCGTCAGGCGAAGGAACTGATCGACGACAAGAAATTTGAGGAGGCGATTCCGCTGCTGCAAGGCATCCTCGACGGCTCGTCGCGCGGCACGACGGCGACAGCCGAAGACTACTTCTTCCACCCCGATCCGAAAGACCGTTCGCGCGTGCGGAGCTTGAAGGCCGAGGTCCGGCGGATGATCGGTGCGTTTCCCGAGGAGGGTCGCAAGGCGTACGAGTTTCAGTACGGAGCCGTCGCGCGGCAGCATCTGGCGGACGCGGTGAAGTCGGGCGACCAGGCGCAGCTCGTGGCGGTGTCCAACCGATTCTTCCACACCGAGGCGGGGGCGGAGGCGACGTTTCGGCTGGGAAACCGGCTGCTGGATCAAGGCCGGTTGCTGGCCGCGGCATTGTGCCTCGAGCGGCTGCGCGCCGATCGTCTTGGCTTGCGCTGGGAACCGGTACTGTCGCTCAAGACGGCTCTCGGCTGGGGACGCGGCGGTGACCGCGAGCGCGCGGAGCGCGTGCTGGCTCAGTTGGCAGATGGTTCGCGCACCGGGCGGCCGATCAACCCGGCAGCAGTCACGCTGGCGGAGCTGTCAGCCGAGTTGACCGCATGGCTGGCGGAATTCGACGCGTCGCCGGAGGCGGCTTTGCGTTCGGACGAGGGGTGGCGAGTTGTGCGCGGCGACGCCGATCGCGTTCCGGCCGTGCGTGGCGGCGGGCCGTACCTGCGTCCGCGGTGGAGTGCGCCCACCATCCAACATTACAGCGGCGATCCCGACGCGAACGCGCGCAACGCCGAGCGCATCAAGGAATGGCTGGCGAGTTTTCCCATCAGCAAGGCGGATCGCGGCTGGCCCGATGTGCCGGCCGCGCAGCCGATCGTGGTCGGCGAGTTCGTGATCGTGCGCACTTTCGGAACTCTGCAAGCGTACGATCTGCGTACGGGACGCCTCGCCTGGGAGACGGCTGACAAGGACGCGTCGTTTGTGGAGCTGGCCGGCTTGACCGCCGATGCGGCACGGGCTGTGGGCGCGACCAGTCGCGGCGTGGTCATGAATTCCAGCAGCGTGACGCCGCTGTCGCTGCTCCTCAACCAACGTGCCTGGCGCGACCAGACTTATGGTTCGCTGAGCAGCGACGGCCAGTCCGTGTTTTCGGTCGAGGACCTGGGTTTCATCGGGCCGTGGAACTACTACGGCTCGCAGCATCGCTGGACTCTGCGCGACACCAACCGGCTGGTCGCCTACGAAGCCCGCACCGGCCGGGCGCTGTGGGAGATCGGCGGCGAGCGGTCGGACAATCGCAATCCGATGGGCGGCACGTTTTTCCTCGGTCCGCCGCTTCCGTTCGACGACCGGCTGTACACGCTGGCCGAAGTCGATGGCGAAATTCGCCTGCTGGTGCTGAACCCGCGGATGCTCGAACAACAGCAGCCGCGTCGGGAGTGGTCGCAGTTGCTCGTCGCTCCCGAAATCAAATTGCCGATGGATCTGAATCGGCGGCAGAGCGGGATTTCGCCGAGCTATGCCGACGGCATTCTGGTGTGCCCCACCGAAGCGGGCGCCGTCGTCGCCGTCGATCTGACAACGCAATCGTTGCTGTGGAGCTACGTGTACGGCGCTCCCAGCTCGCCCGACGATTTGAATCGCCGCCGGATGCTGCAGCTCCGTGGTTACTCGAACAACGGGCAGGTTGATCCTCCTGGCAACGACATCGGCCGGTGGCTCGACGGCGTGCCGTTGATCGCCGGCGGCCGGGTGATCGTCACGCCGCGCGATTCGACCGAAATCCATTGCCTCAATCTCGCGGATGGCGAACCGTTGTGGAAGTTGGCGCGCGGCGAAGGCATGTTCGTCGGCGGCGTGGCGGACGGCGTGGTGTTGATCGTCGAACGGTCGCGAGTCGCCGGCGTGCGACTCTCCGATGGATTGCCCGCCTGGCCGCAGGCCGTTCCCATCCCGATGCCGAGCGGCCGGGGACTCTTGAGCGACGGCATGTTTTTTCTGCCGCTCTCCACGGCCGAACTGCTCAGCGTCGACGCCACGGACGGTCGAGTCGTGGCGCGCAGCCGGTCCCCGACGGGACAGTGCATCGGCAACCTGGTTGGAACAGGCAACGGTTCAGCGACCGCTGGAGCCGGCGGATTCATCATCTCGCAGTCGGTCGAACAGATCGAAAGTCTCCCTCAGAATGAAACAATGCAGGCCGAGGTGGCGAAGGCACTGGAACAAAACGCCGAGGACGCCTGGGCGTTCGGTCTTCGCGGCGAACTCGCCTTGCAGCGTGGCGACGAGCTGGCGGCGTACCGCGACCTGAAGCTCGCCCTCTCGCTCAAGCCGGACCCGCGCACGCGGGAGCTGCTTCGCAGCAGCCTGATGGAAGGCCTGCGCGTGGACTTCGCCAACTTCCGGTCGTCGCGCTCCGAGATCGAATCGCTGCTCGACACGCCGGAACAGCGGTCGCGGTATTTCCAGTTGCTCGGACGCGGGCTGGAACAGGCCGGCGACTGGCAGGCGGCGTTCAGCGCGTACCTGAAGCTGGTCAACCCGACCATGAGACCGGAGGGGTTGGAACAAGTTGAGGCATCGCGGTCGGTGCGACGGGATCGCTTGGTGCAGTCTCGCACGGGGGACATCTACGCACGCGCCGACGGGGCGGAGCGGACGGAGATGGATCGCGAGGTGAGGCAGTTCTGGGAGGCGGCCCGGTCGAGCGACAAGCCGGAGGACCTGCGAGCGTTTCTCAATTCGTTTGGCCGGCACCCGCTCGCGTCCGAGGCGCGACGCGAGTTGATCCAGCGGGCGGACCGGATCGCGGCGCGAGACCGTTTGGACCTGGAGATGTGGCTGGCACACGCCGCCCGCTCGCCCGATCCTGCCGTCGCCGCGCCGGCCACGGCCCGCTGGATCGCGCTTCTGCTCGCCGCCGGACGTCCGGCCGACGCGTTGCCGCTGCTGGAACTGCTGCGCACGCGCTGGCCCGATGTGCCGTGCCACGACGGCCAGACCGCCCGGCAATTCGTAGAGAAATCGTTCGCCGACGAAGGCGTCCGGGCAGCGCGCGCGGCATCGGTCGTCTGGCCCGTGGGGCGTGTCGAGGTCGATCGGCAGGAGGTGGCGACGGTCACCAACACGATGCTCGCCTATCAAATCCCGATCGTCGGCTCGCGCGGACATTTTTTGAATGGCCACTCGCTGGAAGTAACCATCCAGGGACACGAACTCACGCTGCGCGACGACCTGCTGCGCCCGGTGTGGAAGGTCCCGCTCGGCCCCGCGATGTCCAATGTCAATTCGCAGCTCAACTACGCCGTCGTGCGCGATCACCTGCTGATCGTGGTGATTGGTCCGAACGTGATCGCGGTGCACCTGGTGGGCGATTCGTTCGATCGCGACAAGCTTGGTCCGCCCCGTTTGCTGTGGCAGCAATCATTGATCGAATCGGCGGGTGTCGGTCAGTCGGTGACGTTCGTCGTGCAGCAGGTGGTCGTCAACGGCGTCGTGCAGAAGATGCCCACCGATTCGCAAGGCCAGCCCCTGGGGTCACTGGGCCCGGTCACGCGCGACGCGGTGATCCTGCAGCGCGGCCGCAAGCTGGTGGCGCTGGAGCCGCTCACCGGGTCGATCGTCTGGCTGCGCGACGACCTGCCGCCCGGCATGCGGCTCTTCGGCGACGACGAGTTCGCGATCGCGGTGCCTCGCGGCGGAACTGACGCCCGCGTGTTTCGAATCACCGATGGGGCCGATGCGGGCACTCGCGAATTGCCAAAGCAGGACGAGTGGCTTGGCACGTTCGGTCGCCAGCTGCTGCTGTGGCAGAAGGTCGATCCGAAAATGCCGCTCAAGCTCGACCGCGTTACTCCGGACGGGTTGCGGTATCAGGTGGCACAGCCGGGCAAACCGTCAATGTCGTTGGCGCTGTTGGACGCCGCAACCGGCCAGGACCTGTGGCGACACTACTTCTCCGATGATTCCCGGCAGACCGTTGTCGCGCACGAGGAAGTCGCGATCCTCGATCCGACGGGCCGGCTGACGCTGGTAGAATTGGCCAGCGGACGAAAGCGATTCGAAACACAGCTTGATGCGGACCTGCAACTCGACCGGGTCCTTGTCGTCCGCGGACCCGAGCGGTACGTGGTCATTGCGAATCGTTCGCCAACCGTCACCGTGCAGCAGCAAGTACACCCGATCAAGTACGGCTTCGAGAACCCGCCGGTGATTTCCGGCACGGTGTACGGTCTCGACCGGGCGACCGGGAAAAAACAATGGGGCGGCGTGCCCGTCGATCGCTTCACGCTGGATCTGTCGGAGCCGTTCGCGTTGCCGTTGCTGATGTTTGCGTGCCGCCGGTTCGAATTCGTGCCGGGAGCCAACGGGAATGACAACTACTATGCCTACCTGGCTCTCGATCAGCGCACGGGACGCGTCATCGACCAGGGCCGCGCCCGGCCGGATGCGATGTTCACCGGAATCCCGGACGTCGACTGGAGCCAGAAGCAGCTCACCTACCGAGTCGGCCGCACGATCCTGCGGCTGAAGTTCACGGACCAGCCGGAAGACAAGTAGCCGGTCGAATCGACTTCGCCGAAAGTTGTCATGCAATCGCGAACACGACGCGACAGAATGGTTGCCCCGCGCGTCCTGCGTCGCGGGCTGCAACGGGTGCAGATCGTTTACGTCACCGTGGGCGTGCTTTGTCTGAGCGTGGTCGTGATCGCCGCGTGGTTCGCGCTCAGCCGGCCGCGACCGCAGACGACGGAAAATGTCGCTTCGGACCGATCGGCGACGCAATCTCCCGTCGCTAAGGGGGCCGTTCCGGAAGGCGAACCGCTAGCGCCGCCGACGTTCACCACACACAGCCTGCGCGTGGTCACGCCAAAGGAACCGGGTTTCATCGTGCTGGTGAATGGCGAGGCGGTTCGGTCGGCGGACGGTAAGCCGGTTGAATCGCCGTGCTCGATCACGCTGCCCGGCGGACGGCATCGCGTGACCGTCGTTCGCAAGGGCTATCACGATGCCAGCGAAGAGGTCGCGATCGATGTGGTTCGAGGAGACGACAACCCCGCCGAAGTTGTTCTCGAACCGGAATTCGAACCGTTCGCCGTGTCCGATGCCTACTTCAAGTCGCCGTTCACGCAGGCGAAGGTCGGCGAACCGATCGAACTCGCGGCGCTCAACGCCGACGGCCGCGCGTACGATCCGTGCGTGTCGGCGGACGGGCTGACGATCGTTTTCGCATCCGAGCGGTCGGCTGGTCGTGGAATCTACATTGCCACGCGGGCCACGCCGTTCGATGAGTTTTCGGACGCAGAGCTGATCGATGCGAGCGGCGGCTCCACGCCGCCAGCCAGTCCCACGCTGACGCCCGACGGGCTCACGATGGCGTTCGTCGTCCCCGACAAGGGTCGCATCTGGACGCTGACCAGGCGCGATGTCGATTCGCCATTCGACAAGTCGTCCGACCCGCTGAAGTATCGCACCGGCGAAACCGAAATCTGGCGTTCCATCCAGCTTGTCGATGACGCGACAAAGTTGTACTGCGTTCAGCAGTGGGGTTCGGAGGCGGCTTGCTACGTCGCCACGCGGATCGCCGACGCTGCCGGCAAGGCGAAGAAAAAAACAACGAGGTCGCGGGGGGCCGTCGATTCGAAGGGCTTCGACGTGACGGGCTACGGCAACTGGAGATTATTTCCGATGCCCGGAACGCATCCGCACTTGTCGCTGGACGGTCTGCGGCAGTACGAGTACGACGGCAAAACCCTCACGCGAGCCACCCGGCAATCGACCTCGACGGCATTCTCGCCGCCGCAGTGGCTTACCGATCTCAAATTGGAGAACTTCCAACAGCGGGCCGACTACCGCCAGTTTTGCGTGACTGAAGACGAGCAGTGGTTCTTCTACAGCGACGACCCGCGCGAAAACGGCCGCTTGTTCGCGGCCAGAATCTCGAATGGCCCCGGCTGGGGATTCGTCTCGCGCGGCAAGCCGTTGCCGTCGTCAACCTCGATCGCGCGCCGCGACGCCGCGCCGGCCGGAGACGCCCCGGACGCCCCGCCGGTGGATGCGTTACCGGCACCGAATCAGCCCAGGCCGGATCAAGCGTCAAAGCCCGCCGCCCCGGCGTCCGCCGATCCGCGCACGCTGTCGCTGCCGTACGTCGCACTCCGAAAACAGCTTGACGACGTGTTGTCGCGGCGCGAGTTCGATGCTGCGGAGAAACTGGTCCTCGCGGCACAGGCCGATCCCGCGCACGCGGCGGACCGTGATGTGCTGGCGTGGGATTTGGATGAGGTCCGGCTCGATCTTGGCTTCTGGAAGGACCTCGATCGCGCCGTGCGGCAACTCAAACCCGGTGACACGATCCGCCTGGCGGGCACGTCGGGCGAGTTCACGAAGGCCGAGGACGGCAAGATCGAAATCAAAACGCGAGCCCGGCCGCTCGAAAAGGCCCTGGCCGAGTTGCCCGCGGGTGATCTCATTGCGCTCGTGGACCGCGTCGTGGATCGGATGGACGAGGCCGGTCAGTTGCGCGTTGCCGCGTTCCTCAAGTCCGATCCGAAGTCGGTCTGGTCGCTGATTCGCACAAGGCTGGACAAGGCGGGTGTCGCGGGTCGCGATTTCGCCGAGCGGCAGGCCAAACGCCGGCTGCACGTCATCCAGCTTGAATTCGCACGCGGCAATGTGGGCGAGGGCCTGGAGTTGATCGACGAACTCAACCGCTTCGTGCCCAGGTCAGAAACGGCCACGCAGGCCCTCGCGTTGCGCGAGAGCTTGTACACGTCGATGGTTTGGCGTCCGCTGGGCAATATGAAATGGGACACGTCGACGCCCGGCACTTTCGCGACGACGGAACCGCCAGCGCAGGCGGATTCGAAGAAGAAAAAGAAATCGGTCGCGTCCGAGCTGGCGAACTCGTACCTGATCTCGCCGCGGACGTTTCGCAACTTCGAGCTGTCGCTGGAGTGGAAAGCTGTCGGCGAAGCGGCGCATGGCGGCGTCTACTTTTGCTATGCCGGTCAGAACTCGCCGCGCGGCAACTCGTTCAAGATTCACTTCGCCAACGATTTCGCGCAGCGAGCCAACCCCGACCGCTTTGCCACGGGGGCGCTGTTCGGTCTCCAGAAGCCCACCACGAACGCGGTCAAACGGGAAGGGGAGTGGAACACGTTCGTGCTGCGAGTCGAATCGGGCCGGGCGCGAGTGCGGATCAACAACGTGGACGTGCTGGACACCACCACCGCCGATTCCGGCTTTCCCGACTCGGGCTACGTCTGCCTCGAAGGCGAAACCCCCGGCCTGACCTATCGCCGCGTGCTGCTGTACGAACTGCCAGGGGCCGCCACCACGAAGGGCGATTCCAACTCGTCGAACTGACGCTGCGTGGTGGCGACAAGCTTCGCGACTTTCTATCCTGTGGATCGGTGTCCGTCGTGATTTCCATTCCGCCTTGATCGCATGTTGGCCGGTCCGATCTTTTCGCGAGAGTTCCAGATCACGCCCCGACAGGTCACGCATTTCGTGACCCGGGCGGGGTACGTGGCCGGATTGTTCGTGTTGATGTACACGGCAGGACAGGCCACGTTCGGATGGCAGCAGTCGAAAAGCGTGGGCGAGGTCGCCCGGTTCGGCGGGCTGCTCTTTCAGATTTTCTCGTTCGTGCAGCTTTCACTGGTGCTGTTCTTCGCCCCACTGTTTGCCGCGGGGCGCGTGGCCCAGGAGAAGGACCGGCAGACGCTGATTCTGTTGCTGATGACCGACCTGCGCGATCGCGAACTCGTGTTTGGCAAGCTGCTATCGAGCCTGCTACCGGTGGGCGTGCTGCTGCTGGCTTCGGCTCCGGTTTTCACGCTGGTTTCGATTCTGGGCGGGATCACGCCTGGACAGATTGCCGGTTCGCTGGCTCTGTGCGCCGCGACCGCCCTCGCCGCCGGAAGCTGGGGGACGCTCGTCGCTTTCTGGCGCGAGAAGACATTTCAAACGCTGGCGATCAGTGCGCTGGGGATCGTGCTGTTCCTGGGAGTCATCGAAGCCATCGTGGCCTTGGCAGCCGGGGTGCCGCCGCTGATTCGCGCGGTCGCGCTCGTCAATCCATTTCGAGCGCTGGTGTTGGTCATCGACCCGTTGTCGTCACCCGGGGGCGTGGCGGTCGTTGTGAATCACGTGGTCGCGTTGCTGGCCATCGCGTTGCTGGTCAACGTCGTCACCGTCATGCGACTCCGCGTGTGGAATCCATCGCGCGCCGCGTTCGAGGCGGCCGCGGCCAGGCAGCAGCCGATCGCGGACGCAACCCATGCCGTCGGAGTCCCGGACTTAGCCGGCCCGCCGCCTGAAGGCGGGACTCCAACGACTTCGGCGCAGCCCACCCGCGAGATCTGGAGCAACCCAGTCATTTGGAGGGAAATCCGCACGCGCGCGTACGGCCGGCGCATGATCATCATCAAGCTGGCGTATTTCGTGCTGTGCGCGTTTGCGGTCGCCTTCCTGGTCAACGTGCAGCAGGCGGGCCGCGCGAGCGAACTGATTCTGGGCATGATTTCTGCGCACGGATTCGCGTTCGTCGGCCTGTCGCTGGTCGGCTTGATGCTGATCAACGCGCAGGCGGTCACGTCGCTGACGACCGAGCGGGACGGGCGGACCCTCGAGTTGCTTCTGGTCACCGACATCTCGGCCAGAGAATTTGTGTTCGGCAAGCTGGGCGGAGCCTTGTACAACGCGAAGGAGACAATCCTGATCCCGCTGGCGGGGCTGACGATACTGGCCGTGCGCGGCGTGGTCGAGTGGGAAAACTTCGTTTACCTCGTGCTCGGTTTCCTGTTGCTCGCCGGGTTCGCGTCGATGCTCGGTCTGCACGCGGGGCTGTCGTTCGACAATTCGCGAGCCGCCATCGCAAACAGTCTGGGGACAATGTTCTTTCTGTTCCTCGGCGTGTTCCTGTGCATGCTGCTCATCGTCGAAGCTCGGTCGTCGTTCCTGCTGCAACTGCCGAGCTTCATGGTGTTCATCCTTGGCGGCAGCCTCGGCCTGTGGGCTTCGCTGACGTACAAGAACCCGTCCCCCGCCCTCACGCTGTCGGCGCTGGTGCTGCCGTTCTTCACGTTCTACGCGATCACCGGTTTCCTGCTGAATGACACGCTGGGGATCTGGGCCGTCGTGACGGCGACCTACGGCTTCACCACGCTCGCCATGCTGATCCCCGCCGTCAGCGAATTCGACGTGGCTCTCGGCCGCACGACACTCGACAAGGGATAACGATTCCCCTCTCGCCCCTTTGGGGAGAGGGGTCGGGGGTGAGGGGTGGTTCGAGCGTTTCTTGCGTACAATTCCAGCGGCTGACGACCAACTCGCGAACCTAAACAAGCTTTCGTCGGTCAATCACTTTCCCGCTGCGCGAAGCGCGCATGCCTGCGTCTTTGCGGCGAAACGAATTGAGACCTGATTTCATTCACGGCCATGCGAAAACACCAACCTCACATCGGCGGTCGCAAGGCGATGCAGCTTTGCCACCAGGTGGCCGAGACGCTGAACTTCGTCCTGTCGGGCGAGTGCGATGACGACGTGCTGCGGAACTTCTACGTTGTCCGCGTCGATCCCGCGGGCGACCCGTCGTGCCTGCTCGTCACCATTGGACCGCTCGACGCGGGTGACAAGACTCCGGTGGCCGATGTGCTGCAACGCCTGCAGCGCGTCTCCGGCAAGCTGCGAACCGAGGTGGCGTCGTCCATCTCGCGCCGCAAGGTGCCGCAGCTTCTGTTTCGAGTGGTGGGCTACGGCGAGGGGCTGGAGTGAGCCGCGGCTGTGAGGTGTCGCTCAGAGACGTTCGGCCCCCTCACCCCGGCCCTATCCCCCGACGGGGAGAGGGAGAACGAGTCGTTCACTTGCTCGGCAGGCGCACGACGCCAGTCCAGTCGGGCGGTGCGGCGCGGTTGTGCTGGGCGATCAGGAGCGACAGGAAATCCTGAGCGCGGTCCCCCGGTGGCATGCGGCGAAGTTGCCGGTACGCTTCGTCCCAGCGCCCGGCGATAAAATGCTCGGCGGCGGAGTCGTAGGTGGCGAGGTGGTCGTTCGTCAGTTCCGGGCACACGTCCTCGGGCGGCAGAAGCTCGCTGACGGTCACGGGGAGTTCCATGCCGAACGGCTGGACTCGGGCCAGGCGCCGCGTGCGGGCTTCGCGGGGAGACATGCGCGAGCGGACGATTTCGGCAACCTGTTCGTCGATCAGGATCGGCACGCGAAGCTGGCGAGTCATGCTTTCCAGGCGGCTGGCGAGGTTGACCACGGGGCCGAACACCGAGATCTTCACCTGATCACTCGTGCCGATACTGCCGGCAACCGCGCGCCCGCGGGCGAGACCGATCCCCATCTGAAAATCGGCCAGCACGTGGCCCGCTTGACCCGCTGTCGCTTCGAATGCGGCGCGGATCGCGAGCGCGGCCCGGCAGGCGCGCCGAGAATCCTCCGGCGTGGTGACGGGCCAGCCCCAGAAGCCCATCGCCGCGTCGCCTTGAAAGTCGCCGATCACGCCGCCGTGCGCGAGGATGTGCCGCGTCATGATGCCCAGCGCCTGGCTCACGCGATCGAGCAGGCCAATCAGGTCGTCCCGCAGCACTTCGGCCTTTTTGCTGAAGCCGCGCAGGTCGCAAAACAACACCGTGACTTCCGATTCGCGGGGGGCCAGCAACTTCGGGTCGAGCGTATCGCCAAGCGCGGACAGCATCACTGGCGAAAAAAACTGCCGCAGCCCGGCCTGTTGGCGTTCGAGTTGGTTCAGCTTTCGCACCGAGCTGACGATTTCGGCGACCAGTTCGGCGAACTTGATGTCCGACTGGAGGAACAACCCGGTCGCGCGGAGCGTGTCGCGTTGCGGCTGATTTTTCTCGAACCGGCCGGCGACGTACAAGCCCCAGGCTTCCGTCGCGGGGCCGTGCAGCGGGGTGCAGAACGCCCAGTCGAATTCCTGCGCCATTGTGAACGATTGGTCGGCTGGGCCCTGTTTCTCCCAGACGTGCAGCACGTTTTGACGACGCCGGCGCAGCGCTTCGTGAATCAGGCGGGTGCTGGGACGAAATTCGCCCGCGGTTTCCTGCCGCCGTTCCCAATGCAGGATGTGCATCTCATCGGACGGCTCGGACGACACCACGGCCGCGGCGTCCGCATCGCCGATCCCCGCGAGCAGCAGATTGACGAGCCGGGCGTGCAGTTCGGAATCGGTTCGCGCTCCCCAGATGAGTTCCGGCAGGTGCGACAGCACTTCGATGCGCTTGTCCGGATCGCGATACCGCACCTGCTGCAGCGCCTGCCGGCTGAACGTCATCTCCTCCATCGGCGAGTTGGATGCGGACGAATCCTGCATCGCGGTGTGAGCGTCCGCCAGCACGAAGCAGGTTCCGCCGAGGACAAAGTGCTCGCCCGGTTCCAGCTCGCACGCCTCGACCTGTTGGCCGTGATAGAAGAGCGGATTCGTTGCAGTTGGCAGTCGCTTGACCGAAAGCCGACCGTCGCGGAGCACGACTTCGACGTGCCTCCGCGAGATGCGGGCATCCCACGTCACCGGCAGATCGACACCTGGTTCGCGACCCACGACCGCGGCCTGATCGGGCGCGAGAGCGATCTTCACCCGCTGCTTTGGTTCCGGGCCTTCGGCCAGCAGTTCGTGCAAGGTGCGTGCTCCGTGATCTGTAGGATGGGCACTCTTGCCCGTCCAGCGGCCGACACGGACGGGCAAGAGTGCCCATCCTACCACTACGTCGATCGCCCGTTCGCCATTGCCCGCAGCACAAAGTACCACATCACGGCGATCAGTCCAGCACACACCACCAAGGCCCATAGGCCATACACGACCAGTCCGTTGCGCAGGTCTTGCACCGGCTGCCGCGCTTCGGACTTGCGGACCTGCACGATGGTCACCCAGTCGGTTCCCTCGACCGGCCAGGCGGACGCCAGCCACAGGTCATTGAATTCTGGTTCGATGTGCCCCACGGGATCCCAGTATTTGACCTGCCGGTCGAGGCCGCCGACTTCATCGTGCTGAGTCACGCGCTCGTCGTGTTGGGCCACCCGCTGGACGAGTTCGCGGAAGTCGCGCAGGATCGAATCATCGACCACCAGCTTGTCGAGATCGGATTCAGAAAGCTGTTCCAGCGGCGACGGTGTGTTGGGAGTCGCCGGTGTGACCCAGGGATGGTCAAGCAGTTTTCCGTTGCGCACGTCCACGAGTGCGATGGGCTGATCGGTCTGAAGCTGCGACGACTGAATGGTCTGCTTGTACTCCGCCAGCAGATCGCCGAGTTGGATCGATCGCCCGAGCACGCCGATCACGTTGCGTTGCTCGTCGAACACAGGAGCCGTGATGGCCACCTTCAATCGTTGGCCTTCGGCCGTACTTCGAAACGGAAGCGACACGTGGGGCTCACGGATGGGTTTGATGTCGGCCGGGACCTGGTCGCGAGGGTAGTCCACGTTGCGGCCATGGAAATAATCGCGCCAGGCGTAGTTCCGGCCGATCGTCCGCTCGTCCGGCGGGTCGCGCCACAACTGAACACCGGTGGCATCAGTGAGGAACCAACTGCTGTCGAGTGTCCCATCCGACTTCCGTCGGCGCTCGTCCACGAACTGTTTGTATTCCAGCAGCAAGCCTTCGAGGGCTTTGCGTTCGGGAGATTCACGCGGCTTGCCTGCCGCGTCGGCAATCAGCTCGCGCAGGTGCTTGCCGTTGACGGTTGCGTCGTCACTGCTGAGTTCGTCGTTGGCGAGCGTGATCAGAAACTGCCGGCGATCTTCGATGTCGGTGGCGAGCGATCGGGCCAGCACCTTGGCTGCGGTCAGATTGCTGTCCAGCGTCAATTTCGAGGTCAGCTTTTCGGCTTGGAAGACGGCGTTGTCGGTCGCGAGGAATGCGATCGGCACGAGGGCCAGGAGCAGCACGGCCGGGCCGGCAATGCCCAGAGAAATCATCGGGCGGCGGGCGAGAGCTTGGGCGCGGTCGTGGAGCGCGTCCAGAACGGCCTGCGCGTTGGCGAAGCGTCGCGCGGGGTCGAATTCCAGGCAACGGTCCACGATCTCCGCCAGTCGCTTGTCCACGCCGGAGACCTGTCGATGATGAATTGGCTTCGGTGAGTTCTTCAGTAATTGCTGGTATTCGACCAGCCGCTTTTCGAGCGAAGCGGTTGTGCTCATGCGCTCCTCGAAATTCGCCGAGCGATGCGGCGGCTCGCCGACGAGCGTTTGGTAGAGCAAGGCACCAAGGGCATACACGTCCCATCGGGCATCGGGCACGGCGTGCAGGTCGGCCTGTTCGGGAGCCATGAAGAACAACGTGCCAAGGGCGGTTTCCTGTTCGTGCGAGAGCCGGGACTGGCCGAAGTCAGCCAGGCGCGGCACGTGGTCTTTGTCGAGGAGTACGTTCGCCGGCTTCAAATCGCAGTGCAGGATGCCACAGCCGTGCGCGTGAACGAGCGCCTGCGCGACCGATGTCACGATCCGAATGGCCTCAACCACCGGCAACGGTCCGCGTTCGAGCCGTGTCGCCAGCGAACCGTTGTCGAGGTACTCCATGATGTAATACGGGGGGTCGGAATCCCATCCGACTCCCTGCAACCCGACGATGTCGCGGCAGGTGTACAGCACCGCCAGCTTTTCGACTTCGCGGCTGAGCAGCGACCAGTCGAGGCCACGGCGGTGCGAGTAGAATTTGATCGCCACCTGCTTGCCGGTGTTCCGTTCGATCGCCAGCCACACCGACCCGTACGCCCCCTCGCCCAAACACCTCCGGATGTGGTATCCCGGCACGCGCGCCGGCGGCTGGCGTTGCAACTTCCGGCTGCTCAGGTGGGACGCCGTTTCGAGTTCCTCCGCCGATTGGCGGAGAGTTTGGCTGGCAGATGCGGTCGCGGATTCGTCGTTCATGGAGGGCGCTTTGTCGAGACGACCGAATTCTATCGGAGCGGCATCCGCAGTCCAATTTGCAGGCGCTCATCGAAGCCGGAAGCGCAAGCGAAGGCCACGCCGAACGTCCTTCGCTCGCGCTTCAGGCTTCAGTTTTGAGCATGAGTCAACCGGCAATAGGCGACTTTGTGAGGCCTTCGGCTTGCTGGCGGATCGACCCCAAAATCACTATGATTCCGCCTCAAAATCACCCCGTCAAAAGCCTCGCTGGCCGAGACGGATCATCGCGCGAAACGCTCGACACGACAAGGAGTTTCGCAATTGTCGAACGATGGGACCGAGGGGCCGATTCCGCCCGAAGAAGCCATCCGAACGCTGGACATCCAGGACGAGATGCGGACCAGCTATCTGACGTACGCCATGAGCGTCATCGTCAGCCGGGCGCTCCCCGATGCGCGCGACGGCTTGAAGCCCTCGCAGCGACGAATTCTCGTCGCTATGAATGACCTGCACCTCGGCCCCACCGCGGGGAGGATGAAGTGCGCGAAAATCTCTGGTGACACCAGCGGTAACTACCATCCGCATGGCGAGAGCGTGATCTATCCCACGTTGGTTAGAATGGCTCAAAGTTGGGTCATGCGTGAAGTGCTCATCGACAAGCAGGGGAATTTTGGCTCGCTCGCCGGATTGCCTCCCGCGCAGATGCGGTACACCGAGGCCCGCCTCTCCAGTTTCGCAGCGGATATGCTGGAGGATATCGAAAAGGACACGGTCGACCTCGTACCAGCCTACGATCAGCGGAACATGGAGCCGGTAGTGTTGCCGACCAAGGTTCCGAACCTGCTTGTCAACGGTTCGACGGGCATCGCGGTTGGAATGGCCACGAGCATTCCTCCGCACAACCTGTCCGAAACGTGTCGCGCGGTGATCAAACTCATCGACGACCCGAACTGCGCGATGGATGACATTCTGGAGGTGCTGGAGGGACCAGACTTCCCGACCGGCGGCGTGATTTGCGGACGCTCGGGAATTCGTAACGGCTACGTGTCGGGCCGGTCGTTGATCACACTTCGCGCGCGCACGCACTTCGAGACGGAAAAAAACGCTGACGTGATCGTGATCACGGAGATTCCGTACACCGAGACGCGCGACCGCATCCGCGAGAAGCTCGAACAACTCCTGCGCGACGACAAAATCAAAGGCATCTCCAAAATCGTGGACCTGACCGACCGGACGCTTCCCGACTGGCAGGTGCGGCTCCACGTCGTGCTCAAACGCGATGCCGACAAGGACGTGGTCCTCAATCAATTGTTTGAATTCTCGCCGCTGCAAACCACGTTCAGCGTGATCCTGCTGGCGCTGGTCGGCAACCGGCCGCAAATGCTCTCGCTGAAGGAACTGCTTCAGGAATTCATTCGCCACCGGGTCGATGTGCTTCGCCGCCGGACCGAGTTTCAACTCGCGGAAGCCCGCAAGCGCAAGCACACGGTCGAGGGGCTGCTGATCGCGCAGCTCAACATCGACGAGGTGATCAACACGATCCGGCGGTCAACCAGCCGGGCGATGGCTCGCGAGGAACTGCAAAAACTGGTCGTGCCGGGAGAACTCATCGCCCGTGCGTTGGGTGACGACGGGTTCAAGTCGTTCGTCGAAGAGCGCGGCACGGCCGAATCGTATTCACTGACGGCGACGCAGGCCGAAGCGATCGTCAGCATGCAACTTGGCTCGCTGGCGGGTCTCGAACGGGAGAAGCTCGGCGAAGAATTTCGCTCGCTGCTGACGGACATCGCGGAGTACCTGCGATTGCTGTCCGACGAAGCCAACCTGCTGGCGGTGATCCGCAGCGAGATGGAAGAGCTCGCGAAAAAGTACAACTCGCCGCGCCGGACCACGATCACCGACGAAGAGATCGGCGAGGTGCGCCGCGAAGACCTGATCGCGGACGAAACGATGGCGGTCACGATCACGCACCGTGGCTACATCAAACGGACCGAGCTGCACAGCTACAAGGCTCAGGGACGCGGAGGCAAGGGGATCACCGGGGCCAAAACCGACGACGACGATCCGGTCGAGCATCTATTTGTCGCCAGCACGCACGACTACCTGCTGTTCTTTACCGACCGGGGCAAGGTGTTCTGGCAGAAAGTTTATGACCTGCCGCTGCTGAATCGCACGGCCAAGGGCCGGGCGCTGATCAATCTGCTCAACCTGCAGGAAGGGGAGAAGGTGTTCAGTTGCCTCGCGGTGCGCGAATTCGACGACGTGCGGCATGTGGTGATGGCGACGCGGAACGGGCTGATCAAGAAGACAGCCCTCTCCGCGTACAGCCGGCCGCAGAAGGGGGGCATCATCGCGATCAAGCTGGAGGAGGGAGACGAGTTGATCGACGTCGTGCTCGTCGGGCCGGACGACGATTTGTGCCTTTCGACCGCGAACGGCATGTCGCTGCGGTGTGCCCACGACGACGCGCGAGCGATGGGCCGCAACACGCGCGGCGTGAAGGGCATCACACTTCGAGGAGACGACCACCTTGTCGGCATGGTCGTGGCGCATCCCGAACGGGATTTGCTGACGGTCTGCGCGAACGGTTTCGGCAAGCGGACCCCGTTTGGCCCGCCGGGGGACGAGGAAGCGGAAGGCGAACCGAACAGCGAAGCAGGCAGCGACGTCGAGCCGACATACGCCGCACCAGCATCGGAGACGCCGCCCGATGATTCGGTGGGAGAAGCCACGGGCGACGAGGGGACGGAGGAATCGACCAAGAGCAGCATGTCGTACCGCCGTCAGCGCCGCGGCGGCATGGGGCTGAGGAACATCAAGGCGACGGAACGCAACGGCAAGGTTGTGGACACGATCGCGGTATCCGAAGCGGACGAAATCCTGATGGTCACGGCGCAGGGAAAGATTCAGCGCGTGCGCGTCCGCGAGATCAGCCAGATCGGCCGGAACACGCAGGGCGTGCGGATCATCCGCCTCGAAGAAGGGGACGCGCTCGTCTCAGTGGCTCGCGTGCCGAATGAAGACGAGGCGGAGTGATCGCGGCCAGCGATCAGTCGTTCCGAGCGTGAGGACTGTGACGACGATGCCGCGCTGGTCGTAGCGGCCGTATCGACACCGCATGGCAGGCTGCAACGCGCGCCCAGGGAGTCCGATACCTTCCAGCATGGACATGCCCGAACTGGAACTGTTCGATCTCCACCCGGAGTGGCGTCCGGTCTTGGAGGCCTACCAACCGCGAGGCGACGCCACCGACGACGGCTGGCATGCGCGGGTCTCGGTCATCGACGGCGTGCCCGCCGATCAACTCTCCCCGATCCATGGCAAACTGATCGCCCTCGGGTTCCTGAAGTGCGAACTGAGCACCCGGATGGACGGCATTCTCTACCAGATCACATCGCTCGGCCGTCAGGCGCTGCTGCCGACGGAGTCGCGTCGTCTGCCGATGGATTGGGAACAGACGATCGACGACGCGGCGTGATGTGGATCTCGCCGGCATCGGCCACAGGAAACGACAAGGGCCGCGCGGTCGCCGTGGCGTGGGCCTCGTTCGTATTGTGCTTCGCTGTCTGCGACTGCGCGGTTAATTCCAGACGCGGTCGATCTCGTCCATGAGTGCAGGTCCGAAACGCATCCAAAGCGAATCGAGATCGGAGTTGGACAGCGATCCGGAGTCGGCGGCGGGATTCGTCGTGGCTGAACGGACCTCTCGACCCGCATCTCCGTTTCGGACTGCGGCGGAACGGGGCGTGGACGACGTCGACGACATTGGGCGATCGATGAACAGCCGTCCGCCAAGTTCATTTGGGGTGGCTAAAGGTGACGCAACCGTTTCACCTGTGGTAATCGGTGCGGGTTCGAGCACTGTGCTCTGTGCCGCGGCGACCGCACCCTTGCCGGAGCGGGCCGACAGGATCACCGGTGGATTTGACACGCCGACCACAATGGGGTAGGCGAAGCCCAGACTGCGATGCTGGACCCAGGTGCCCAGCGCCAGCACACCGTTGCGAACGGCGGGACTCTCGGTGAACAGGTGCGCCCCGGTGGCCGGGTTGTACAAACGAGAGATTTCGACCGTGCTGACCGCCGGGCTCGTGTACATGAACCCTTCGTCACGCTCGTACCGCCAGCCAATTCGTCCGAAGTCGGGCGAGTTCGGAGGAACCAGGCCCGTCAGAAAATCGCGCTCGGCGGAGCTGGTCGTGTAGTAGTGAAAACCCTTCTGAAGATTGTACAGCCGGTACACCGGCAGGCTTCCGGCGACGGCTTCGGCTGCCACCGAGAAGCCGGAGTTGAACGTCGTTTCATCACGGTAACCGGCCACAATCGCCGAGTTGAATTCGTTCAGCGAAGTCGTGAAGAAATGAAAATCCGCATTTGGGTTGTAGGCTCGCCGGAAACGAGTCAGGTCGAGCACCGATTGCACGGTCAGTCGGAACGTGGTTGAAACCGTTTCGTTGTTCGTCCCCACAGCCGTCACGGTGATGTCGGCGATCCCCGACTGATCGGCGGCCGGGCGAATCGTAATCGTGCTCAGCGCTGGAATGGCGGGGTTCGTGGAGGAACCAAAGGTTACGTTCTGAATGGGAACCAGTGTTGGATTGGACGACGTCGTAGACAGAGTGAAGGTTCCCGGCGCGGCCGTGTTCACAACCTGGAATTCGATCGGGCCGAGTTGGGCATCTTCAAGGATCGTGAAGTCCGGCAGATCGGTGATCGAGAGTGAACCGGCTGTCGGCTGCACCGTCATGCGGAAGGTGTCCGTGGCGATGCCGCCATTGGCATCTGCGACGGTGACGGCGACGTCATAGACTCCCGTGACGTTGGTTGGTGGCACGAGCGTCAGGTTTCGGCTGCCTCCGCCCGACGACGTAACGATCGCCGTGGGACGCGCCAGATTGCTGGTGTTCGTTATGGACACGCTGACCGTGAGAGACGCCGCTGCCGTCTCCTGATCGCCGACGCTGAACGCAATCGGGCCGAGAGACGAGTACTGATTGACTGTCTGGTCGGGAATGTCCGTAATCGTGGGCGAATCGTTTTGGAAATTCACGTTAAGCACGAACGATTCGAGTGCGAGGCCTCCTTGTGGATCGGTGACCAGCACGTTGATCACCGCCGAGCCGACTTGGTTGGGGGCTGGAGTCACCGTGACCGTGCGCGTCACGCCCGCGCCGCCAAACACGATGTTCCCCAGGGGAACCAACGTGGGATTGGTCGTGATCGCATTCAAAAGCAGCGTGGCGGGGTCCGATTCAATGTCACCCACGTCAAACGAGACCGCGACGGTCGGCGTGTTGTCGAACGTGGATTGATCACTGATCGCCGTGATCGTCGGCGGATCGTTGACGGGGTTCACGAACACGTTGAACGTGCGAGTTGTCGTCGTCATTCCATCGCTGACCTGCACCGTGATTCCCACGGTCGTTCCGGACAGGTTCGCGCTCGGCGTGATGGTCAACGTCCGGGCCGTACCGCTGCCGCCGAGCACAAGGTTCGCGTTGGGAATCACGACCGGCGAATCGGAGGTCGCGGAAACGACTAGGCTTCCGGCCGGTGTTTCGACATCGCCGATGGTGAACGACACCACACGCGTGGTGTCTTCGTCCACAGCTTGATCGGCGATGACCGAGATCGTCGGAGAATCGTTGACGGGCGTGACCGTGACGTCGAACGTGTCGGTCGTCGACGTCGAACCGTCGAAAACGCGGAGTGTGATCGTGGCCGTGCCGGACTGATTCGCGACCGGCGTGATCGTGACCTGCCGGTTGGAGCCCGCCCCCGTGATCGCGATGTTTCCGTTTGGAATCAGCGACTGGTTGGACGAACTGCCAAGGACAAACAGATTGTTCACGGGGGTTTCGAGGTCGCTGACGCTGAAGTCGATTGGGCCCAGCGGCGTGTCTTCGGGAGTGGTTCGATTGCCGAGGTCGGTGATCGTCGGCGGATCGTTCACCGTCACGGTGACCACTTCGAAGTCGGTCAGGCTTGGATTCCCGTTGTCCGTCACGCGAACCGTGATGTTGTAAACGCCGGCCTGTGTGGAATTCGGTGTCCAGGTGAACACGCCGGAATTGAGTCCGATGACGGCTCCGGTGGGTGGATTATCGATGGTGTAGAACAACTGGTTGCCATCCGGATCGGTGGCCGAAGCGACGAACCGGAGCAGATCGCCTTCGTTGAGCGCCCGTGGGCCGATGTTGGCGAGCACGGGAGGATCGTTGACCGGGTTGACAGTCAGGGTGAAAGTCGAAGTCGCCGAGGCACCTCGTCCGTCGATCACTCGGACTGTGATGATCGTCGTCCCATTCAGGTTGGCGGCCGGAGTGATCGTGAGAGTTCGGTTATTGCCGTTCCCGCCAAACAGGAATCCGTTGGAGGGAATTAGAACGGTGTTCGAAGACTCGGCGCTGACAATCAGCGAATCGGCTGGGGTTTCCGCGTCGTTGATCGTGAAGGCGATGGGGTTCGTAGGCGTGTCTTCGTTCGTGATCTGGTTTGCGATGGCCGAAATCGCGGGCGGCGTGTTTCCCGGTTCGGTGATCGTGATCGGCACCGATGCGCTGATGATTCCGGAATCTCGGGCGAAGATATCCGTGCGCCCATTGGTGTCGTTGGTGACCAGGTTGCTGGATGCCGACGCAAACACGGCGACGCGCCCGTCGGCCGAAAGCGTCGCATTCTGATTGGGGATCGCTCCTGGGCCGTAGGCCGGATTGACCTGCTTGCTGAACGAATCGAGCGTCACGCGAGTCGTTTCGCCGATCTGCAAATCACGCAGGAACAGGTCCGAGACACCGTTCGTGTCCGAACCGACGAGATTCGTGGCCACCGAATCGAACAGCACGTATCGGCCGTCGGCGGAGATTTGCGGACGATCATCTCCAGAGCCCGCGTTGCCTTGCACGCCGTTGCTGTTCACCGACACCCGCGTCACCTGGCCGGTGACCAAATCCTTGACGAAGACGTCGTTGGCCGAGTTCGTGTCGCCGGCGACAAGCGTCGACGAGTTGGACACGAAGGCGACATAGCGTCCGTCGGCGGAAATAGAGACGTCCGAGTAGAACGAGTTGCCGCCGGACACTCCGTCGGAGCCAACCGAGACCAGGCTGGTCTGGCCGGTCAGCGTGTCGTGCACGAAGACATCCATAAAGATGTTGTTGTCGTTCGGCACCAGGTCATTTGCGTTGCTGATGAACGCGACATAGCGACCGTCGCCCGAGATCGCGGGGTTTTCGAAGAATGCCGCTCCAGAGCTGACTTCGAAACCACCCGATGTGACCGACACGCGGCGCACCGCCCCCGTCTGCCGATCCTTCACAAACACGTCCGCAGCGTTGTTCGTGTCACCGGCCACCAGATTGCTGGCCGAGGACACGAACGCGACGTACCGGCCGTCCGACGAGATGGCTGCCACGTGAAACTGCGACTGGCCTTGATTGGCTTCGGTTCCGGTGGCATCGACATTCACGCGCTCGGTCGTTCCGGTTTGCCGGTCGTGAACAAAGATGTCCAGGAAGGACGAAACGTCGTTCGGCACCAGATTCGACGCGAACGACAGGAAGGCCACGTATCGCCCGTCAGCGGAAATCGTCGGATTGACCGACGAGGAATTCGAAATCGTGCCACTCGAGGACTTGGAAATGAGTTCCACGGCGCCCGTCTGGCGATTCTTGACATAGATGTCCGAAAAAATGTTCGTATCGCCGGCGAACAGATCGTTCGCTCTTGTCGCGAAAGCGACCAGCCGACCATCTCCAGACACGGTCGGCGTGAAGGAATCGCCGCTTCCCTGTGAACCGTCGACGGCCAGCGAGACTCGCGTTGTGGAATTCAGCAGCGAGCCATCCGAGACGACAAAATCGAATGTGTCAGCCGTCGAAGCTGAGCCGTTGTGAATGTACCGCAGGCTGTTGTTGTTGATGTCTTGTTGCGTGAAGTTGTTGCCCACCGCCATGTTGATGCCGGTCAGTTGCAATGCTCCATTGGCCGGCACAGACTGCAATGAATAGACCAACTGGTTGGCAGGCGTATCGGGGTCCGTCGTCAGTAACTGGCCATTGGTGATCGTGAATGTGCCGCCTGTGACCAACGAGAACCCGGTGTTGATTTGCAGCGTCGGTGCCGCCAACAGGTCGCGCCTCTCCAACCGTTCAACGGCAGCCCACGTCTCGCAACGTCGAGACCGTTTTCCGGTTCGACCAATGCGATGCCAGCCACGCAGCCAACGATCCCGCAACCAACTCAGTGACGGAGCAAACGGCAGCATAGTCTCAACCCTCGGGTAAAATGCCATTGTACGCGAACCGGCATGGCTGCCGGCGTGAACTCGGCCCGGAATCGCCCCAAGCCCCCGCGGAATCTCCGCGGACGTGTTCGAACGGGAACCGGCCCCGTCCCGATCCCAAAGCAAATCGGGCAGACACGGTCCTCACGAAACAAAAGGGCCTATCATTAACCCCCGAACGTCCGGTTCGGGCCGTAAAAAATGCGGAACCGATGTGACCCGTCCGACGGAACCGGGATCCCAACCACGGCGCACAGCGGCGTAGCTTCCTCATCGGAATCGAGTCGCCATCGGAATGAGAATCGAACTAGGCTAACCTTGGCTTCTGACGTGTGTCCATGCAGGATTCTCAGGTTATGCCGCTCACACGGTCCTGCATTGCTCCCAACATTTTGGGGGTGATTGCGCTTTGCGGATCACCGGGCTTGGGGAGAACGGTCGAGCAACCTCGAGGCGGCGTGGAGGCTGAATCTGTTGCGGTGCATTTCGGACCTTCGAATTGTGGTTCCGGGGCGGGAGATTATGCTGTGTCCTGAAATTGCTGCCAGATTCGATTACCGGTCCGTGATCGTGAGGGGCCAATCATGAACACGCCGCAGAATCGTCGGGACACCGAGAGAATCCCGGATTGCGTCGATGCCGACCCGGACGGTGGGGCCGCATCAACGGTAGATCATTCTCCGGTCGTCATATCCCAAACGCCTGAATCGCAGGCCAGCGACTCGTTGCAGACGATCGTTCGCCACGACACAGAGCCGGAAGCGCTGGCGACGCAGGTCCTGCCATTCAATCAACAGGCGACGGCGATTCTCAGCCGACATTCGCCCGCTGCCAAAATGCCCTCCCCAGGGGAACTCGCGCCCGTTTCGGTCAAGGGTTACGAGATCCTGGGCGAACTTGGTCGCGGCGGCATGGGCGTGGTCTACCGTGCTCGACAAACCTCGCTCAATCGCATTTTCGCGCTGAAGATGATTCTTGTCGGAGGCCACGCCGGCAGCGATCAGTTGACGCGTTTTCGTGCTGAAGCCGGGGCCGTGGCCAAACTTCAGCACCCGAACATCGTCCAGGTTTATGACATCGGCGAGCAGGAAGGATTGCCGTACTTCTCGCTTGAGTTCGTCGACGGAACGGCTCTCGACAGGGTCCTGGCCGGCAAACCACAACCCGAATCCCAAGCGGCGCAGACGATCGAAGTCTTGGCCCGGGCGATGCAATACGCCCACGAGCGGTCCATCATCCACCGCGACCTCAAACCCGCCGACGTGCTCGTCTCGAAAACCGGCATCCCCAAGATCAGCGACTTCGGGCTGGCGAAGCAACTGGAGAGCGATTCCAGAAAAACTCGCACCGGCACCATCATGGGTACGCCCAGCTACATGGCGCCCTAGCAGGGCCGGGGCGAAAAGCAGGTCGGACCGCTGGCCGACGTGTACGCTCTCGGCTCGATGTTGTACGAAATGATCACTGGTCGCCCGCCGTTTCTGGCCGCCACGGAGCTCGACACGCTGATGCGCCTGCTGAATGAAGAACCAGTGCCGCCATCGCGCCTGCAACCGCGCGTCTCGCGCGACCTCGAGACCATCTGCATCAAGTGCCTGCAGAAGAACACGCGGCGCCGGTACTCGAGCGCAGCCGAATTGACCGATGACCTGAAGCGATTCCAGGCGGGCGAGACGATCCTCGCCCGACCGGTCGGACGGCTGGAGCGCGCGTGGCGCTGGGGCCGTCGCAATCCGCGAGTGGCCGCACTCAGCGGAACGGTTGCCATCCTGCTGGTCGCTGTCGCGGTGACGTTGTCCGTCATGGGACTGCGCATGGCCCGCGAGCGCGAGGCGATGTCCGAAACCCGCAAGCAGGCGCACGAGCGACTGGAGCTTGCCATCGACGCGATGGAAACCGGAGACGTTCGCCGGGCTTTGGATTTTCTCCAGTGGTCAGATCCGCTGCTCACTTCCACCGCCAGCCTCGATGACATCCGCGCGCGACTCGACCAGCTTCGCACTCAAGCCACGGCCTACGCCGAATTCCGATCGCTGTTGGACAACGCCCGCTATCTCGGTTTGTACGGGTCGAAGGGCGCCCTGCCACAGGCTCAGGCGCACTGCCACGACCTGCTGGCGCTGTACGACAGCCTCGAGAAACGGGAAGGCAAGGGTCGCGAAGGCTGGCCACCGCTCGACGATCGTCAGAAGGAAGTGTTAAAGGAAGACATCTTCGCAGCCTTTTTGATCTCAGCCCAGGTCGAGCGCCTAGCCGCCCTCGCGGCGAATGACGATTCCGATCTGGAGCGAGCCACGCGACAAGCCGTCGACTGGCTCAACCGAGCGGAACTGCTCCTGCCGCCGACAAAGGCACTGTTCGTCTTCCGTGGCGCCTACTTCGAAAACCTGGGGGATATGAAATCGGCCGAGGCTGACTTGCAGCAAGCGGCCAAAATCCAACCCACATGCGCCGTCGATCGTTTTTGGCACGCGTACGCCGACTCCCGCCGAGCCGACAAGGCGCGTCAGGATGGTGACGCCAAATCGGTTGCTGATTTCCTGCGCAAGGCCATCACCGGCTTTGCCTCGGTTGTCGAAATGCGCCCGGAAAACTCCTGGGCGAACTTCGCCTGGGCGGAGTGACCTGCTTCGCCTTTTTCGTACTGTCCGAAAAAGGCGAAGCAGGTCAGGCAGCCTGTGACGCGACGTGTCGCGGATTGGCAAGCCAAGAATCGCAGGCAGGCCCTCCTCCTGGTTTCCTGGGTGGAACAGTTCCACCCCCATCGTGACCACAGGAGGACGATTCATGAACAAGTCGATTGACCAGGTGCACCGCGTGGTGCATCTGCCGGTGGGACTGCTCGAAGGGCTGCGGCGGAACCGCGATGCAACCGGTCAGACAAACGCTCAAGTCGTGGGTGAAGCCGTTTCCGGGCAGCTTCCAAAGGTCGTCGAAGCCTTGAAGGCAGTCGGACTGGACCGATTGACCGGCAAACGGCAGCCTGTGCGGCTCCCATTCTCGGCTGAGGCGGGCACCCTGGAAGCTCTGAAGCAAGCCAGCGACTCGCTCGGCATTCCGGCGATCCAACTGCTCTGCCTCTGTCTGCTTCGATCGGTCGAACAACCAAGGAAGCCCAAAACCAAACGCGGAGGTCGTCGTCGGAAACAGGCCAGCACGAGGGGCAAGTCATGAAGAACGTCACAAAGATCATCGAGTTGTTCGGCGGATTCGAGAAACTCGCGAAACATCCAATCTCGTTGCGGGTCGATGGCTTCATGCCGTTGTCTATCGAACTAAGTAGGTCGAAAGAAGTCTTCTGGCAGTTTGGGAAATCTGGTAATCAGGCCTCCGACAAGGAGGTCTGTCATGGAACTGAAACTCTCGGTGAAGGATCGTGGGGAGTTGGAGTCGCTGGT
>Ga0233425_10002820_pt1 | contig 33110 bp, 30 predicted proteins | sample Watercolumn_Towu_2_FD_181712 | JGI IMG/M metagenome (GOLD analysis project Ga0233425, IMG submission 181712) | Freshwater microbial communities from Lake Towuti, South Sulawesi, Indonesia - Watercolumn_Towuti2014_140_MG | ecosystem: Environmental > Aquatic > Freshwater > Lake | place... | reverse complement strand
CTTGGGTATTGTACCAACTCCCACAGTTGCGCTTGCAACAAAAAAACACAACTGCCGGGGCATAATGCTTACTGCATCTCATAATCCACCAGAATACAATGGCCTAAAGCTAATCGAGCATGGAAAAGAGATTGGAAAAATTCTTGAAAAAGAAGTAACTAAAGATTACAAGATCTGGGAACAAAATGCCCATTCTCGCCTCTCTTCTGTTTCAACTGCCCGTCTCGTTCGGGATCCTACTATTATCAGTGATCATATCAACCATGTAATAGGTATGGTTGACGTTTCCGCTATTGCCAGAAAAAATTTGAAAGTCGTTGTGGACTGCAATGGCGCAGCCTCTACAATCACTCCATACCTTTTAGCTGAACTCGGTTGTAAGGTGATAAGCGTAAATGCAACTACCGACGGCTTTAACCGGCCATCAGAGCCATCAAAGGAGAACCTATGGTACCTATCGGATTTTGTGCGGGATATTGGAGCGGATTTTGCAGTTGCTCATGATGGTGATGGCGATCGATGCATTGTCATTGATGATGTTGGGGAAGCATTGCCATTTGATGTCCAGCTTGCCATGATGATCGAGCACGAGATGGAAAAAAGCAACAATAAAAAAATTGTTTCAACTGTGGAATCATCCCTGGCAATCCGACAGGTGGTGGAGCAGAATGGAGGAAAAATCGAAATCACTCCAGTTGGCAGCACCTATGTGGGCGATGTACTCGAAGCCGAAGGGGCACTTTTTGGCGGAGAACCATGCGGCGAATATATCTATCAAAAAGGAGTCCATGTGCCAGATGCAATAATGGCCGTGGGTAAATTTGTCGAAATGGCAGCTTTAAGCGGAAAGTTTTCTGTTCTTAAAAAGAAATTCAAACAAAATCCAATGTTCAGGGGCAAATTCAAGGCGCCCGACAAGCACAAATCAATGGAAAAAATCATCCCCATAATCGAAGGAATGAAATTGCCTGGACGATTGAGGGTGGATGATGGAATCAGGGTGGATGAAGAAGGCGGTTGGTTCCTTGTTCGCGCGTCCGGTACTGAACCTTTAATTCGTTTGACAATGGAATACAATTCTAGTTCTGCTCTTGAAAATAGGAAAAAACAATTGGAAGAACTGATAACGAACAGTATCTAATCTTCAATCAACGACAAACCATGTCAACTCGAATCTCCTTTTCTAAAACTGGTACTAGAAATTCAAATATTGATCTGTACGATTGAGCAAATGAAAAAACAAAATTTTTTGGTTATCTGGTTCGAGTCGAATTTGGAACGAGTTTTCGTTGTTAACTTTTGGTCTGTGAATTTGTTCTATTGCTCTATGTCCATTATTTCCAATGCCTTTTTGACACTCATGCCTTCGCGAATACCTAGGTCTTCTGCCCAGGTGGTCGCAATCCTGATTTTAGCCTTCTTCATGTCGTCCAGGCATTTGACTCCTGATACAAAGGCTGCAATATCGCCAACCTTCTCAGCAGTCTCCTTGTCTATGTAGCTGCAAGCAATGTATCCTTTTTTTGCTTTTATGACAATCAATGGCAAATTTCCTATGTCCTGTTTTAATGCAATGTATTTCTTTCCTTCAAAGGAAATTTCATCCATACATGTCCCTCTCTCGTTGGCGTTGCGCCTGCTGCCTTTTCTTTTCGAAAATGCCCCTGTGTTTTGCGCAACTAATGCAATAATACACGTCCCTAAAACCCGTATACGTTACATTATCCTCCTTGAGATCGGTTGTAAAATGAGTTCTATTGCTATACTCTACTGCTTTGTTTCTTGGTACAGATCTGCCGCAGGAAGTACATGTTTCCAACCGGTCTGCACCGCGTCTGTTTTTTCCCATATGGTCGCCTCACTAGTCTAATTTTCCTAGACAGATGCCGTTCAGGCGAAATACTAATGCATGGTTGAGTTTAAATAGTTTGTTGTTAATCAGAGGTCCAAATTTGCTTTTTTCGTCGATATTTAGTACACTTCCAATAATCGGATTGAAAGCAGGCATTATTATTAGCTTGATTTTTTTGTTGAATTTTTTGTAATGTTTTTTTATCTCGTTTGGGTCTGGTTCTGCAACAATCCAAACAGGTTCCCTATGCCTTCTTCCAAATCTGTCTGTCAATGCAATCATCGGGTGCTGGTGGCCCACAACAAGATAATCACACCCCATCAATTCTTCTGCAGGCCAGGAATGACCGTGGAGAAGTCCAAGTTTTTCGAATACAAAACCTTCTGGTGGCATGACTCCTGCATTGCCACACTGCTCGATCCCCCCGTCATGATTGCCTTTGGCAACGATCACTTTACAAAGCATGGAAAGTTTGGAAAGGATTTGCTCTGTTATTGGATCAATCACTGTTATTTCTTCCTTTACATCACCAAGAAGGATAAGTGTTTTCACTTTGTGCTTCACAATTAATTCCTTTAATCTCAGAAAAAGTCGCATGCTAAATTGTTCGTCATAGACCCCTTTCCTGCGGAGTTTCTGTTCCATTCCAAAATGTGTGTCTCCAACAATCAGGGTGCCTTTATGCAGAATGGCCGGAGCATCGTAGATAATTTTCATTTTTTCAATCCTTAAATGGATAATACTCCTTTCCCATTGGATAATATGTGTACGTGTGTTCCCTGAACACAAGAAGCGAGTCATAGCTTTTTATCAAAGTGGAAAAGTTCGTTCGTAATTCAAGCATTAGTTTTCTAAAAGCATCGTAGTCATCTATCTCCACGTCAAGTTCTATGTTCCAATCACCAAGACAAAGATCAATGTCTATTATATTCTGGTGCTGGGTTAGGTGGCCAAGAAATCTAGACAATTCCTTTTCGTCAAATGAATTTACTTTCACCAAAACTTTGTAGCTCAAAAATCCTATTTTGTTCCTATCCAACACTATTCTGGCACCCTGGATAACTCCACTTTCTTTCATCTGCTTCATTCTATAACTTATGGCATTGGGAGTTACCTTCAATTCCTTGGCAACATCCACCAATCTGCTTCTTGCATCGGTTGATAAAATAGCCAAGATCTTTTTGTCAAGCTCATCTATTTTTGGCTCTGGCTCAATTTCACCGCCGAAAAGCGGAACTTCTGCTTTTGTTCTCTCACCAATAAGATAGCCCCTCTTTGAATTGTAGGCCGTTTCAACAATGGAAACTGATATGTCCTCAAAATATTTTCCATACTCCCCGAACAAGTCCTTGTATACTTTGTAGAGGTGGTGTGTATCCTTTGCCCAGACTCCTATGAACATGTCAAATTTCCCATCACAGGTGTCCACTAATCCAACGTCTATATGACTGTTGAAAAATTTTATTATTTCATCTTCCAGTTTTTTGTCCACGCTTTTATACTTGAGATAGAATTTGAAGAACGTATATCCTATTTTGGCTTCGTTGACAATAACGCAGCATCTTCGCAAAATGCCTTTCCGCTGGAGTTCTGCAATCCTATATCCGACAACCTGTTTTGATAATCTTGTTTTTTTTGCAATTGTGGATGCTGGTTGAAACCCATCTTCATCCAGCTGAAAAAGTATTTGTCGGTCTTTCCAATCTATTCCTTCAAATGGTTTCATATGGAACTTTTCACAACGAATATTTATATTTTTGGTGTTTTGTCGTATTTTTTTGTTTTAAATATGCTATTTCCGTTGTTTATCTATTATTTTGATTTTTTACTAAAAACATAGCATTTAATTACTTTAAGTTAAAAAAAATTAGGTTTTATTTAATATAGTAGTTGTAATAAAAGGTAGATTATGAGATCTTCGACAGCCATATGCCCACGAAATACAACGGAGGCAGCACTTGCTGTTCTTAGATCTCAAGCTAGGGATCCGGCCGAAATTCTCAGGCAGATCAGATCATTTGGGGTCATAAATATCACTGATCTGCCTTTTGGCCGTCCCTTGTCTAATAAAAGTCCAAGCCAAATAAAAGTTGCCCTAGTAAGGCCTCTTGGTTCGCTTAGTGGCGATGAAGAAAGAGAAGCAGTGAAAGAAATGGGAGAACCGTTCCAATTGGAAATTCTTGCATCAGTTCTTAGGGCAAGAGGATATCAGGTGCGAATTTTCGATCAATTGGCTGGGCCATACGATCCAACAAGCTCTACAGTGTATCCTCGGACCAAGTCAAGCTCGGAACTTGTTTCTGAAATTGCTGCATGGGGGCCTGATGTTGCAGGATTTAGCACGTTTACCTATAATTTTAGAAGCGGGCTTTCCATTGCTGCAGAAGTAAAAAAAAGGCTTGGTGTACCAATTCTTTTTGGCGGTTACCATGTAACCGGAGTTGGAAAACAACATCTTCTTTTTGATCGTTTGCCTGCCGAACACCCAGAAGCAAATTCAGTCATTGCAGATGCTTTCAAGGAAGATTTACGAGTAGTTTTTCAGCATGGCGTTGTTGACTACGCCTGTGTTGGCGAAGGCATTTACACATTCCCAGAAATCCTGTCTGTTTTGCGTGGCGAAAAGGACGCGCACGAGGTAAGCGGGATTGCCTTCACCGAAAGGGGCAAGTTGTTCGTAACCGAGCCAGGCACTGTTTCGATTGATTCCTACCCGTCCCCACTGCGTGCAATGGATTTTGATCCCATGCGGTATTATGCAACTGGGCGTGGCTATCCATTTCTCCTTTTAATGACGTCAAAAGGATGTAGATTTTCATGCGAATACTGCTCGACTGGGGCCATGAACTATCCTGGTTACTTGCCCCGACCGATCGATGTAGTAATTCAAGAATTGCAGGAAATCAGAAGTAGATTTGATTCGAGTTGGCCGTCTAGAAATAGAAAAATCATGGTAAATATAATTGATGAAGATTTTGCAGCCAATCCACGGCGGGTGATTAAACTTTGTAATACGATTGTGGCCGCTGGCCTCCACCACACCTTCCAATTCAACTCATTCATGGACAATCTTTCTATTCTCAATAAAACCCACGGTCATGAAATGCTGGCCGCAATGAAACGCGCAGGATTTGTTTTCTGTTTTGTTGGTGTGGAATCCATGCTCGATGAAGTCGTAAATGGCTATCATCGGCCGGATAAGTTTCAGGATCGCCTTGCATCTGTGCAAGCTGCAATTGACCGGATGGCAGAGCATGGCATAATGTATTTTGGTGATTTCATTGCAGGTTATCCTCTTCATGCTATGGCAGATATTCACGAAGACTATTCTAGGATTTTAAGGCTAAGAAATATGCACTACGCTTATTTTCCCCTTCTTGCACCAATGCCGGGCACACCTCTTTACTGGAGAGCCCTGGCCGGAATGTTCGAAGAAGGTTTCCTACCTGGAATTACTTATGACCAGCTTGATGCCAACCACCAGGTTTTAGGGATAGTTGACGGGGGAGATGTAAAACCCATTCGTGATTTTTTCGTTCAGAGATTTTTTTCCAGGCCAGAATATATGGACGATGCCCAAAGACTAATAGCAGCAGATCCCGACTCACGGATTTTCTTTGCTATTTTGCTTAGAAAAATAATCGGAGATTATCCGGATAATCCGGAGCTGCAAAAGGTCGGACAACTCTTCCATATATAATGGTAAATAAAACCGTCCAGTCAAATTAACATCATGTACTTCCGGCACGATTCTGTCCGTCCCTCCCAAAAAGAATTAATGGAAGACATCTATGGCGCACTAAACAACAAACAAAATTTTATGGCACATGCCCCAACTGGTTTGGGAAAAACCGACGGGTCACTCTCAGCAGCCATCACCTACGCCCTTGACAATGATCTCACTGTCTTTTTTCTTACTCCAAAAATTTCCCAGCACAAAATAGCAATGGATGTTGTTAATGGAATCGCAAAAAAACACTCGCTCAATCTCAAAGCAGTGGATCTGGTTGGTCGTTCTCATTGTTGTATTGACCCTTCTCTAACCGAATTGGATAACGATAGCTTCCAGACTGCCTGCATCAAGAAAAGAAAGGACAAGAGCTGTAAATTTTACATAAACGCTAAAGGTTACAGCAGATTCGAACAGGCAAAGGCCGATGCGAATTTCAAATCAATTCTTGGAGGCTATGGCAGTGGAAAAGGCCACCACGAATTAATCTCCCTCGGGCGCCAATGTGAGTGCTGCCCATATGAATGGCTTATGAAGCTGGCGGCCACTTCCAATGTGGTGATTGCAGACTATTACCATTTGCTTGTTCCACATATCAGCGTTCCTTTTCTTCTTAAAATAAAGAAAAATCCTGAAAAGTCCATAGCGATTGTTGATGAAGCGCACAATCTCTCCTCACGAATTCGCGCAAGCCTTTCTAGAAACATAAGTACTATCTCTATTGGAAGGGCGTCAAAGGAAATGCGATTCCTTGGGCTAAAACCAGGTATGCTTGATGAGCAATTCGATGAATGGGCCTCTGGAATACTTAAAGGGGCAAGGGAAAAAGTAGTGGGGCAGGAAGATTTTGATCCAATTGTCAATGTCCTATGCACCATTCTTCTGGCAAATGACGGAAGCGAGGTCGCAGCCAAATTGGATGAAATTGGACTTGAATTAATTACCCGAACTGGCAAAAAAAGTGCATGCCTAAGATTGGCTAATTTCATCAACGAATGGATTGCAGGCGGTACTGCCAAGGATTGCGTTCGGATTCTGAGAACTGATGGTGAACGGTTCTATCTTTCAAAAAAAATGCTTGACCCGTCCCCTGCTACCAATGCCCTCAACAAATTTTCCTCCTCTATTCTTATGAGTGGCACCCTGCTTCCTCTTTCAATGCACCGTGACGTGCTTGGGCTTGACCCGTCCCGCACGATTATGAAAACATACTCGTCGCCATTTGACAAGGCCAATTCTGTTAATATAATCACAAAAGAACTCACCACCCGCTATTCTGAGCGCAATGAGCAGAACTATTCCACAATCGCAAAAAAAATCGATGCTATAGTTGCCCAAACCCCAGGCGGAACTGCCCTTTTCTTTCCATCCTACAAGGTAATGGATGAAATCCTTCCATTTCTTTTTACTCAAAACCTCCATACTCAGCGGCCAAGCATGAAACCAGCAGAAATCCGTCAGCTCATCAAGGACTTCAAGTCCAAAGGAGGTGTGCTTTGCGGCGTCCAGGGTGGTTCTCTTTCCGAAGGCGTTGACTATTGCGAGGGCGAGATAAAAACCATTGTCGTGGTTGGGATTGCGCTGGATGAAATGGGATTGGAAATAAAAGCACTCATTGATTATTACGATGAAAAATTCAGGCGCGGCTGGGATTATGGCTATATTTTTCCCGGCACCCTCAAGGCGCTCCAGGCTGCCGGTCGTGCAAGAAGAAAAGAAAGCGATCGGGTGGCAGTGGTCTACATGGACGAAAGATTCAAATGGCCCAAATATAACGCAGTTTTTGATAGTGGGACGAAATTTTTACTAACAAAAGAGCCTGAAAAATGGGTGAAAGAATTTTGGAAAGACAAACCCAACCAAATCAAATAATCATCACTATGGTCCTATGTCTACATTTTTGTAAATTTTGTTTTTGTAGCCATTATGACCACAATCTTTATAAATATTCGAGTCGTAGCCATATATATGTCCTTCATAGAAAAGCAGCGCCATGGTAACTGGTTTTACTACTACCTAGTGAAAAATGTGCGAACTTCGTCATCATCAGTAAAAAAAGTACGGATTTTTCTTGGCAGAAAAGTACCTCCTCATGATAAACTGCAGCTACTCTTCAAGGAAATTGAGAAAAAGGCGCAAAAACCATATTCTGCAAAATGGATCCCAAAAGAGCTTTTGGAACGCATCGAAGACCTGCATGCATCAGTTGCCGTATTTAAGAAGTTCCAAGAAGAAGCCATCCCAGCAGATTTCGTAGTTAGGTTCACCTATAATACAAACGCAATAGAGGGAAACCCATTAACCCTAAGACAAACAGCACTCATACTCTCGGACAACATCGCACCACAGGGAACACGAACTGACGATGTTATAGAAGTCATGAATGGAAAAGATGGTTGGGAGCTTGTCAAAAATTATAAGGGCAACCTAAGTGAAAAATTCCTAAAAAGTCTGCATTATGCAATTGTAAAAAATACAAAATGTCGGCTGCAGGGTAAATATCGTGACAGTGAAGTTCGAATAGGTGGTTCAGATTGGCAACCGCCCCAGGCAAAAGATATTCCAGGATTAATGAAAAAAATCGTAAACAAGTATAAGCAATTAAAACAAACCTTACATCCGATCGAACTTGCGTCTTGGATTCATAACGAATTGGTGCAGGTACATCCTTTTACTGATGGAAACGGAAGAACTGCACGATTGGTGATGAACTGGGTGTTTCTTAAGAGAAAATATCCTCCGGTCATAATAGATGTACGGAATAAAGAGAAATATTACTCGGTTATTGAAGCTGCTGATCGAGGAGATCAAAAACCATTTGTTGAATTCCTCGTTGCCCAACTTCTGGCTCAATACACTACGGAAAAATCATAACCAATTAAAATATCCCCGGCCAATTAACTTCATTTGATATTGTTTGGTAGATCCTATGCTTCTTACTGTTAAATACGCTCCGAAGAAACTTTCCGACATGCTCGGCAACCAGGATGCCATCGAGCACATAAAACAGTGGATGCTTCACTGGATCAGCGGCAAGCAGAGAAAGCCGCTTTTAATCTATGGTCCTCCGGGAGTTGGCAAGACTTCGATTCCCTATGTCCTCCAAAACCAATACGATCTTGAAATAGTAGAAATGAATGCCAGCGAGCTTAGGAACAAGGGCCGGGTGGAAAGAGTTCTTGGCCATTCTGCTTTGGCGGGCAGCCTTTTTGGGAAGACAAAACTTATCCTTATTGACGATGCTGATGTTCTTGCCGGAAGAAAGGACAGCGGAGGAGGAACAGCAATAAAAAATTTTCTTGCAGAATCCCCCTGCCCGGCAATAGTCACTGCAACCGATGTCTGGGACAAGTCCATATCACCGATCCGTGCTGAATGCGAACTCATAGAATTCAAAAGAATCAGCAAACCTTCAATAAAAAAACATCTGGAAAATATTGTCAAAGCCGAAAAGCTCACAATCTCTTCAGAAGCAATTGATGCCATTGCAGAAAAAGCAGAGGGTGATGTACGTGCCGCCCTTAATGATCTCCAGTGTTGTGGCCCCACTGCAAGGGTCCATGAAAAAGATATCTTCCAAATTATCCGTGGCATTTTCAAGTCAGAGAGCTATGGTGCAGTTAAGGAAACATTGAGCGGCGATATTGATTATGACCTCATCAAATTATGGGTGGATGAAAACATTGCTGCAGAATATGAGACTGCGCGGGACATCGCCGCAGCCTATTCCTCCCTTTCAAAGGCAGATATTTTCGACGGCAGGATAAGAAAAACAAACTGGGCTCTTTTGAAATATTCTATTGATTTAGCAACTGCAGGAGTTGCCTTAGCAAAACAAAAACCTTACAAAAAGTTCACAAAATATAATTTTCCAAGCTATTTGAAGAATATGTCCAGGACTGTTGAGCGGAGGGCGATCCTGAAATCAATTGGCGGAAAAATTGGCAAGAAAGTTCATGCCAATTCAAAGGATGCTCTTCTCTATCTCCCTCTTTTGAAAGAATACGGGAAAGCCAACCACCAACACATTATGGACTTCTATGAATTTAGTGATGAAGAAATGGCATTTATTCTTGAGACCAGTGTGAGTAAGATAAAGAAATAATATAAATCGTGTTATTCAATGGCTTTTTAAGGTTAATGCTTCAATAACTGGACTAACTTTAAGGAGAGGTTTACCCATGGTAGTGTCATTACAAAAACAAGTAGTATTGCCAGATGGCAGGCAAACAAATGCATTAGCGGAACATACGTCCTATCATCCAAAGAGTGGGGAGCCGACAAAGTTTGACAGAACTTTACATACTCAGGCTCAGTTAATCAGATTAGCCGGAAAATTGCCTGATTCTGAAACCCTAATTGAACTAAAAGATGCCAACGCCTATGTGGAGAGGTGCGAAGCAGCTGGTGCAAAGCCACCCCTCTGGTTCAGATTAAGAGATTATGTTGTTTCTTCTGCAACTGATCCCATCGGTACCAAATTAGTGCATACTGAGCAATTCTATCCGCTTCCATGCGAAACTCAACAACTTCTTATTGCAACACTTGAAGTTCCTGATATCGATGTACGTCTTCCAAATGGGGATCTCACTAGTCTGCAAAGGCTGGTTGGATTACACGGAATTCTTCCTATTGATAAATTAAGGATCCGTAAACTTAACAGTACTGAATATGCAGTTTGCTATGTCGTTTCTCCAAAAACCGATTTAACCGAAGCAGACGTTCGGGTTGTTGACCCAACAAAAGAAAAGTTGGTACTAATCGAACATACGCAGCTTGACTTACCAAATAGCTATCATGGTTCCCTATCCTATGGAATAGTTGCAGAAGGCAGTTCAATTCACTATGGGGCTACTTACCATGGAACTCTTTGGACCCATGCCCATGATGTGATTACCGTATCCAAAATGCGAGTCCAGTCTGATCAATAATCAGTTATCTTTTTTTGTTTATTTTTTGATTGTGGGGGCGTATTGTCTATTTCTAACGTGCCCCCACACCCCCCATTATTGGTTTCCTGTTTTGGGTTTTCGGTTTTGGTCTGTTCGATTGTTTTGACTTCTGTCTCAATTTTCTGTCCGGAATTTTTTTTGTTTACCCCTTCGGGGGTTTGGTCTGAATTTGCTGTTTGATTCGAGTTTGTTTTTTGTTCTTTCGTTTCTATCCTACCAGTTGTAATTGGTGCCGACGTTCCAAATTTATCCCCATCGACTATTTCTATTTCCTTAGCCCTCTGCATCCCAGTCAGAATTTTTTTCATTTTTTTCTCGCGATTTTTGGAAGCATAATAGTAATATTCATCCCGCGTACCCATGGTCATCAATATGACAACCTGACCTTCCTTCAATCTTGCCGCCCTTCCTCTTCTTTGTATGCTTCTTATCTCGCTTGGCACTGGCTCGTAAAATATAACTGCATCAACTGCAGGAATGTCCAACCCCTCCTCGCCTATCGAACTCGCAACCATCACCTCAAATTTCCCTTCCCTGAACTCGGCAATGGTTTCTTCCTGCACTTTTTTTGTCACACCATCTTTTTTTCCGACAAATTGTTTTGCCCCGATTCCATTTGCCTTGAGCACATCAACGATCCTTGAAATCTGGGCACGATATTGCACAAATACAATCATTTTTTTGTCTTCGCCGCCCAGCTTTTTCACAATGTCAACAAGCACCCTCATTTTTGGGTGGTCCTCGTCCTTTGTACACATCTCTTTTATCTGTGCCAAAGCAGGCTCAGCCAAAAGCTGCTTTGCGGATTTGCTGTCCTTTTCATTGAGTTTTTCCAGGTATTCTCTCATTGGATAAATTCCCTGCGTCTCGAGCAGTTCAGTCATATGAAGAAGATGAAGGAGTATGGAATATTGGACCAGTGCAGGATATTTGATATTGTGCGGGATATTCAGAATACGCTGGCGAAGTGCCATAAATTGACCTTTGTGTTTTAGTGGTGGGGGAAAACCCATACCTGCAAGCCGCTGGGCATATTTCGCCGTCATTTTTTCGAGTTCTTTTTTTATTGATTTGAAATGATCTGAAAGCTCGACCGGCACCCAACTTACCGCGCTTTTCTGCACATATGGTGCAACATCTGGGTCTGCATGGTCCCTTATTTCCACATTGTCAATTTTGAGCGCTTCCATGACCTCCCTTATCCTGTCATGCCTTCCGCCTGGCGACGCAGTAAGACCGACAAAAAGAGTTTTGCCCTTTGAATGTTCATGAAGAACTTCTGCAACATGGGTATAGGCATATTGGCCAATGGCACGATGACATTCGTCGTAAATTACCAATGCAAAATTTGGTTTGAGGGTGCCGTTGTCAAGATCATTTCTGATTGTCTGCGGCGTGCTGACGATAATATCTGTTTCGTACATTTCTTTTCTTTTCTTTGGCGTAACCTCTCCGCTTACAAACGACACGTTCTTCTCGCTAAGCTCAAGTGTTTTCATCACAGTCAAATAATGCTGCTTTGCCAATGGCTTTGTTGGAGTGAGGAAAAGGCACCGTCCAAGTTTCATCTTGTCCTGGATGAGCATCAGTGCGATGAGCGTTTTTCCGAGTCCAGTGGGAAGTACGACTAGCGTGTTGCCATGTTGCATAATTGAATTGTAAATCGAGAGCTGATAGGCTCGTGGAGTAAGCTGCATATTAACCCGCTTCTAATTTAAAATATCAGATTAGTTTTTCAGTTTGAATTTATTTTAGTATCGTTCCAAAAACAACTCGTCTGGTCGGAAATTCGATCCGAAAAACATACACAATCAATCGTTCGTTGCGAATCGAGGTAGACATTCATTTAGTCCGTTGAACATTATTCACCCGCTTGATCTATTTGTTCACGGATCCGATCGAGTCGAGTTTTTGTTCATCGATTTTTGTTGGTTTGTCTTCACTCCAAATCCTCGTAAATATCAGAAAGATCCACTGCACCGACCAGGCTGTTTTGCTGTTCCACCAGTGATTTTTCCCTTATCATAGTCAGGCTGTCCTCATAGGTTGGCCTGTTCTCCTTATAAAAAACTCCAATGGGTAGTTTTTCATAATTAGTTTTTTCAGCTTCCATTGCTTTTTCCATTGCAGCCATCCTGTCATCAGTCTTGTGTCCTGCGTCTTGGAGTTTATACACCCTCTTCGTAAAAAAATCATAAGTGTTCAGCTTGTTGAAAGTAACGCATGGCTGGAAAACATCAACAAGGGCAAAGCCTTTGTGTGCAATTGCTTCCTTCAAGATCATTTTCATATGGGCACCATCGCCTGCAAACACTCTTGCCACAAAAGTTGCACCGCTTACGATTGCAGTTGCAATCGGATTGAATGGTTTTTCTATTACGCCACCTGGAGTTGTTTTTGTTTTCATGCCAAGCTGTGTTGTTGGCGATGCCTGGCCAGTGGTCAAGCCATAAATTTGATTATCATGGACAATATATGTCAGATCATAATTTCTTCTCATAATGTGCAAAAAGTGGCCAGAACCAATGCCATAACCATCACCATCCCCGCCTTCAGCAATTACTGTCAATTTATGATTCGCAAGTTTTATTCCAGAAGCAACTGGGAGCGACCTGCCATGCAATCCTTCGAAACCGTAAGTATTCAGATAGTGTGATGTTTTGCCACTGCAGCCAATCCCAGATGAAATCACAACATCTTTAGTTTCAATTCCCAATTCGCTAAGCGCGCCTTTCAATCCAGCAACAATTGCAAAATTGCCGCAGCCAGGACACCATTGTGATTTTTCCTTTACATTATAATCATTTATCTGAACCATGATTCCACCTCTAAAGCCCGTATTTGCTTGGCTGATAATATTCCAGGTCATCCCCTTCCATCAGCACGGTTTCCTTCTTTCCTTTGTATCTTGCTTTCTTTAGCTTCAAGACTTGCCCAGCAATTTCTTCTGGGAAAAATGGCCTTCCATCATACTTTAATAAATGGAAATTCGCTTCGAATCCGGCATTTTCCTTGAGCACGCCAGCAAACTGGGCAGTAGAATTGTTTTCCACAAGCATTGTTACCTTTGCACCTGCCAATGCCTTGTTCACTGTTTTTTCATCCATAGGATATATGTGGTTAAAATGCACAAACCTTGCTTTTACCCTCTTCTGTTCCAAAATGGCAATACTATCAAGGATGGCAAGTTTCGTTGAACCCCAACCGACTAACACTACTTCTGCAGCCTTTACCGAAGCACCATAAGCTTTAGGCGGATCCATTTCTTTCAGGAGTTTTGCCAATTTTTTCATTCTTTTTTGGACTTGTTTTGTTCTCATAGAAAAGCTTTCCGAACTGAATCCATGTTCATCATGCTCATAGGAAGATGCAACATGATTTCCATTTAATGTGCCAGGGAAAACCCGTTGGGAAATTCCATCGCTGCTAAGTTCGTACCTCTTAAATCTGGCCATCGGTTCCAGTGCCGGTAATTGTTTAGTCAATTTTCCCCTTTCAATTTTCACTTTTTTATGATCAAATCTTTCTGTTGAGAAGACTGTCTCGCCAAGGTGTTTGTCGCTTAAAATTATGACTGGTATCTGGTATTTTTCTGCCAGGTTAAGTGCCTTGGCAGTGAGGAAGAAACATTCTTGAACATCTCCGGGAGCAAGTACTACTCTGAGGAAATCGCCCTGTGAAGCATGAAGTGCAAATCTCAAATCCCCCTGTTCTGTCCAAGTTGGCATTCCTGTGCTCGGACCAATTCTTTGGGCAATTGCAACTACTATTGGCGTTTCGGTAATTGCTGCCAAACCAAGCATTTCTGCCATCAATGCAAATCCGCCGCCAGAGGTGCCGACCATTGCTCTTACCCCGGCATAGGCCGCACCTATCCCATATCCCATTGCAGCAATTTCGTCCTCGGTTTGTTTTACCACCAAACCGAACTTTTTCTCATTCTCTATCATGTAGTGCAAGATGGTAGTTGCCGGAGTCATGGGGTATGCAGAATAGAATTTTACTCCACCACAGATGGCACCGAGGGTTACTGCCTCGTTTCCAGTTATAACTATTTTTTTATCCTTTGAAATTGGTTTGAGCTTTTTTTCGCTTCCATAATTATTGTTTCTGACAAAATCATAGCCTGCCCTCGCGGCCTTGATATTCATATTCACTACTTCCGGGCCCTTTCTGTCAAATTCGTCGTGCATTATCCCTTCCAATGCCTCAAATGGATAGTCAACAACGCCAAGAGCAGCACCGAGTGCAACAGTATTCTTCATCTGTTCAGTTCCTCCAACCTCCTGGGTAAGCTTGGTTAGTGGCATGGCATGCATCTGGACATCGGTTCTTACTTTGATCTTGCTTACATCCACCAATTGATCATAAATTATTATTCCGCCTTTGACCATTGTCTCCATGTGGTAGAAAACAGCGTCCTTGTTGAGTGCTATTACAACATCTTGGGCATAGATGGGGGAATTTATTTCCTTATCACTAACCCGGATCTGGACTGTGTTGTGGCCTCCTCTAATAAGCGAAGGATATTCCGGGTAGCCTACTGCATGGTAGCCTCCTCTTGTGAAGCATTTTATCATTAATCGTCCTGTTGTCATTACGCCTGCTCCTGCTTGGCCGGCAATTTTGCATGTAAATTCCATAAAATCCCTTTATTGTGATGGTCGGAACTCTAGGAATTGACCTCATAATTAATATAAACATATCTACCTTGCTACCGACAACTGTCGTTTTTTGTTAATTGTAAGGGCGCCTCACGATAGACTTATGCGCCCTTACGATCCCTAACTCACAATAGACCTAGAAAGGGGGTCAAGGGGGCAAAGCCCCCTTAAGTTAACAAATAAAAAATTAGCTGGTTTTTTCTACCTTAGCATTCAGAAGATCCTGAACTATTTTTGTCATGGCACGCGCTTCAACCACTGCCTGCTGTTCAATTTCCTGCATTCTTCTCCCTATCTTTTGCAGTTCAGTATGTGGATTAAAAAACAATTTTCCCAAGCCTTGTGGTTGGTAGGTTCCTTGCTGGATCTGCATTCCCTTCTGAATCAAAAGATTATACTCATCTTTAATCGCAAGCATGGCTTGTGATAACTCGTACTCTATTGTCATAAGTGCACTGCTTGTGTAGTGTGAAAATGGCCATCTGACATGTGCTTGGTAAAGTGCCTCGGCAATATCCCCTAATCTTGTCATCATTTCTGTCCTGTTAAGGTCATTTTTCTTGGCATGCCTTTGAATCATCTCTATTACCAGAGCCTTTGCCATGTTTTCTGCCAAGGCAGCATAGGTTGCACCAACTACTTCAGTATCTGAACGAATAACAACTCCTTCCATATTTGGATGTTCTCTTTTTAGAGCTGCAGTGGTGAGTGCCATGTCTGCATGCATTGTGATAATGGCAATAAGCGGTTCTGCTACTGGTCTAACGTCTCTGGATGGATAGGTTTCTGCTTCTGCAAAATATGCCTCGTAGCCACGTGCACGCAAAGCACCGACAGCCACCAAGTGCGCTTCTATCGAATGTACTGTGACCAAAACCTCTTGCCTCAAACGTGATTGGCCTTTTCTCTCCGGATTAGTTAATATATCCTTTGCAGTGACTGGCCCGGCCATTGTCATATGTCTTTCTACGTCAAATTCCAACAGTGGTCCAATTGGTCGTATCCTCCTTCGGAATTTTGCTTCAATTTCTGCATCTTCCATAGGAATGGATACTCCTGGACTTTCCACTCTTCGTATCACGGTAGGGCGAAATTCATCAATTGCAGTTTCAAGTGCTTCGAGGACAGTTCCGTCCTCGGCTCTTGGAATCTGTGATCTGAGTTCTCTCACTCCAGACAAATCCATCGGACTATCTTTCCAATGGCTTGTTCGATCATCCCGGAGTGCTCTAATCCCTCTTGTGATTTGGCTGTGCAGATTATTTGGTGAAGATGGCAATGCATCCAGTTCTGGCTTACGAGCATGGCGAAGGATATATGGCAGCCTTTCAGCAACTGGCATCACATACCGTCCACACGAAATTCTAATAGAAGCTGAATCGGTTTGTCTCATACATTATATTCTGCCACAAAAGGTTTAAAAACGTGGTTTAATGTGAAAAAACATGGTTTGTTCGTTTGGTAACTAGGTCCTGTTCTTCTTTAAGTTCGTCCAGTGTTTGTTATCATCCCTTCCCACCTGGTCATTTCATCTGCAATAATCTGAATAAAGAGATTCGTGAGATGGTTCACTGCCGTGGCACCAGCACCATCATGAACGTAGTTGACAGCATAGAAAATATCAAGATGGATGTGTACCATTGCTTCCCTAATATAGTGGCAACCTCTCCACTTGGTATTTGCAAGGAAAAGTAATTCACCTATCTTTTTCAATTGTCCTTCAATTTCATCGGGGGGTAGCTTGGTTCCGCGACAACTTCCCATCAACATGTCTGTGGCGAGTCGTTTACCCACAATTTCTGCCATGATTGCATATCCAGCTCCAAGAACTGCACTATCGCTTAAAATGTTCAGAGATTGCATTGGTGGATGTTCGCGCAAAAGATCGAATGTAGCTACATCCCCGCCTCTCTCAAGAATAGCAATTATCGGATATATTTTCTTCGCAGTTACTGCCTCTGCAGGGTAGGCATCATAACCAAGTTCCCGTAGAACTGCAGCTCCAAGAATATACGGCTCGAGTTCATGGACTAGGACTATATATGCTCTATTTTCATCTACCGTAAGTCTACTTCTATCATCAAGAAGTCTTCCCGCAGTTGGCAGTCCAACCTCCACTGCCCTATCTCTATCAAGAAGAAAAGGGCAAACTGGCGGTCCTGTTAATCTTTGGAATGTTTGTTCGTGTTCCATATCTACTCTTCTGGTTCTTCCCATTAATCGAAATGGTCTTGTATCAATCAATCTTTCTATTACATCAACACGTTCCATAGCCGTTGATTCAATCTCACTAGCCATTGCTGCGACCTGCTCATCTCGATCAGCATACATTCCATCATTTTTAGAGAGCGAACCAGTTCTAAGAGGCATATCCTCTTTTACCAATCTGGTAAATCTTCTGACATGCTCTGAATTTCTGGAGCTGTACCTACCGACTGGAATTGGTTCTCTGAATGTGGTTGTAAAAATCATAACTATCGGTCCATTTACTCTTGAGCCCGTAACAATTCAGAAAATCTGCCTGCCAATCTGGCTCTTAACATCGTTGCTTCCGCTCTTGCTCGTGCCTCAAGATTATCGGGGCTGCTGGCCGATATGGGGTCAAACCCTATGGGATCAGTTAATTCGACATCGTTTCTCCTGCCACATTGTTCAACAGCAAGAAGATATCTGAAAAATACCTCGTAGGCGTGTATCATGGCACTATCTATATATGGACATTTTGGCCAATTCGCCTCTGCTTCTTTAAGGGTGGTTGCAATTTCTCCTATCTTTCTTCTGAGTGATTCTTTCGATACTCTTTGGCCTATGTGAGCTTGGCTGTACATGTCCATACCCATTCTTCTTATTTTTCCTTCTGCATAAGCACAAAGAGTTGCACCAAAAACTGCCTGATCATCAACAATATCGATAGATCTGGCACTTGGGAATTTCCTTAAAAGGTCAAATGCCCAAAGTTCATATTGCTTAAAATCAATAACTACTATCAATGGACTATGTTGCATTTGTCCGTCTTCGTTTCCTATAACTGCCTGGGCAGGATATGCACTATACCCTAGTTGGCGGAGGATGGCTGCTACGAACATATATGATTCTATCTCATGCCCCAAGGTTATTTCCATTATCCCGTTTACTTCCTTTCTTCTGGCCTGATCTAACAAGATTCTTGCTGCAGTTGGTGGAGATCCATACGCAATGTTTTGTTTATCAAGTACGAATTTATATGGGTGAGCATAGCGCCGAGGATTATCCATTTCACGTATCATATCTATAATTGGCGTATCATCATCATACCCGGTTACTCGTATTGGGCGAAGGTCTATGATTCGTGGAATTAAATCTTTCAGTTCAATTCTGCCTGGTGTCAATCCTCTGGCAAAATCTAGAAGTTTTCCTTCCTCATCAGCGTATACTCCTGATTGCCTAGATTCGCATATCCCCTCTATCTGTGCAATTTGTCGTCCGAAAGAATTTGATGAATGTGTAACAAAACAACTCCGTCCATCGTCTTGTCCACCCAACTTTACAACGTAACTGGATATTCTGGATTGGTCTGGAGCAATGCGCATGTCTCGACCTAAGTCTATTCTATATAATGGTGGTCTCATAGTAATTTTATGTTGTTGCAAAAACTATAAAAATACGTGTTTTTTGTTCAATTCGAGGGTTGTTTCTTTTTGTTTGTGGGACTTCGTCCCACACCCTCGGGGTTCGGGGGCGTAGCCCTGAATTAAACAAAACCCCTTTTGTAAGTCTATTGTGAGGCGCCCTTACAATTAACAAAAAACGGGCCCGATGGGATCCACCTTTTGGAAAAAGGTGGAGCCAAAACTCTCTCGCTATTTCCAAAATTTTTTAGGTGCACAGTTTGAGATCCAAAACCGCGCAGCGGTTTTTAGCACCCAAGTTTTTGGGCGCTTTTTCCCAAAAAGCGCAGAACCCATAACCTAGTGGTGTCCTCAGCCATTAGAGGCGGCATTCGAAGCCACTCGCCATATCCAGGTTAGGCCACGGGCCCGTTATCAAATATAAAATAGGAGCGAAATAAAAAGTAATCGATGTTACACATTATTTTGGAAAAACCTCAATCTCACTTTGTCTATTTCCTCAAGAACTGGTTTATACTCTTCCAAGGTAGCAGCTATAATAATGGTCATTCCATCTCCCCCAATTGTCCATAACTTCGGAGAATTCCCCTATAATGGTCCAATACCCGCTGTCTGCCTTCGGGAATAGGCTCGTTTCCAGCAAGTACGCTCCACCCTAATTTCAATTTATCATAATCGCCCTTCATTTTTGTTGTTCTATACCTACCGTCTGTAAGCGAGTTGTTTATTCTACCTACCAGGGCTCCCAGTTGCGGTTCAATCGTCTGAGAAACTTCGAATAATAAATCTGCCTGGTCCACTAAAACATCTATCCATCCCGGGTTTCGGTAATCTACGTTTCCTCTGCTCCAGGCAACCGACAAATCATTTAATCTCTCCATGAACTCTGGATTGTCAATACTCCACTTCTCTTTCGGTATGCTTTTGATTACCTCACCCAAATGCTCTAATTTGCGAATATGCCCCTCAATCTGTCGTATCTGTTCCCTCAGATCACTTTTTATTCTACAGGCCTCTTGATCATAGCTTTCAACTAGCAATTTGAAGTCTTTTTCGCTTCCACAGAAAAGCACTGGGGCGGCAATCATCCTCACTGTGCCATCTTCCAAGAGCTGCACTTCTGGATCCTGGTCTGTTCGGACATACCCAACACTATCAATACAGCTTCCCATCCTGTGCAAGAGCGCTTCCACATGGTGCACTTTGACTGCCTGGCTTCCTGATCGTGCATATTCAAACGAGTCTCTGGCTATACCATCGCTTTGCAATGTACAGACTATCGGTAACATCATGGTAAAGTTGGTTGCGATAGAAAGCGCCCTGTCTATCCTATCCATCATGCGTACTCGTCTTTGCATATTCATAACTACATTTAAACATTTTATAAAACTACGTAATTGGACAGTTTAAACAACAATTCCCCAGATCCGTCTATGTTTGTCCATTGGTTTATATCTGCTCTACTATCGTTACCAAATCCCGATACCAATTAAGCGCATCACTAGCCAATGTTTTCCCATCACTTTGATCCGAATCACTATCTACTGCACTTGTCAATACATTATATGCTTCCAAGAACCTATCTCGTCTGTTAGCAAATTTGGGGTTCTCTGGTTTCCGGTCAGCGGCAGGTATTTGTCCAAGCGCATTACCTGCTTCAACCATGCTTTTTACCAAATCCGTGTAGGAACCAAGGCTCGCGTCTTTCATTTCTCTGAAGTGTTTGCATGCACCAAGACCATAGAACCTTACCGCGGCTCTTAATGCATATTCATCATTAGAAAATGCTCTACTTAGTACATATAGTAGTTGTTTTGGTTCGTTCGATTTATTCATGGGAACAACCCATCTCGAAGCCACTTTCTCTTTGGAAACTTTGTAGCTTAAAAGTTCCAACCCATTATGTGCATACTCAACTCGAGCACATTCACTATTTGGATATAACTTTGCACCAGTGAAATAATCTCTCCACCAGGGGTGTTCCTGTGCCAATTGAAATGTGACATCTATTTCATATGGACTCACTGTTTGGACCAAATCAGCATATTGTTCGAGAGTAACTTGTCCAATACGATCAATGGTAGTTGTTGGAGACTCTGGTAGTTCTCCTTGTAGTTCTCTGTATCTTACTAAGAGATATTTCACATTATAATCAAGAGCAACTCCCTTGTAGTTATCGGCCATTAACCAATCAAGCGCTGCAGCATAGGCTCGTACTTCTTTGACATCCTTTATCTTATCCCTGTCAGCAGGATCGTAGCCAGTGCTTGGGTCAAAGTCTTCAAATCCAGGAATACCATATTTAGCATCAAGTGCGTGCTGTCCCTCATGTCTGGCCGTGGCTTCCAATTCGACCGGGCCCTCAGAATAGCCTTCATCGGAGATGTAAACTCTTGTATTCTTTCCAAGGCCGTAACTTTCTGTATCTCCCTTTGCACTCCTTGCTTCGCCGTATTCCATTCGTCCAATTGCCGGGTTATTTAGGGTTCGCTGCAATCTGGCTATGTGGTATTCTCGCAACTCTGGTCTTTCTTTCGCAACCTCAAAACTAACCGGGATTTGTGGTTTGAGTATGAACGGACAAGCGAGTAGTGGCACATACTTTGCAAATTTAAGTGCTTTTTTGGCCAAGTTTTTGATTTTTTGAGGTACGTGGATTGATTTCATTGGTTCACCTATGTTAGCGCTTGACACTATTGAGTATCCTACCATTTGTCTTTTCGAGCGATGGACCATTGTCTTTTGGTTTAATTTTTGGTTTCGGTAATTCGGCTGCTTGTTTTTGGGGGTCCTTAGGTTTATCTCTATCTATATATTTCATCAGGGCAACTATTCTGGGAAATACTGGTGTCTGATGTGGTTGTGGGGTACGATAGGCTTCAAAATCATCACAGCCCGCCTGCCACTTTTTACTGCATCCAGTTTCCATTTTTCCAAGCTCGTCTTTGGCTCTATCTAAAAGATATCTAGTGCTCGGGTCAGTGGGATTTATGTTTGTAATGTCGATCCTGTCTGCTGCTGCATGGAATTTGGCAAAATTCAATTCAATAGGAGAAGATTCTTGTGTTAATTCAGACCAGGCCATCCACCATGCTTCTGCACAGGCCAAAGCTACTGCCTGCCCATATCCTTTTTCTGTAGTGGCGAATGCCAGATCATAGACTTTTATATGAAAATCCTTCTGGTACTTGTGCCAACCTGACACGTCTGTACTATCATCTGGTTTTGTTTTTGGCGGAATAACCCTTATTACATCTGTTTTATTGTCTGCACCACCATATTCAATTGTTCTCTCTACGGTGCATTCAGTGGTTTCAACATATTCTATTTTTGAAATTGCGTCATTTTGTGCAATTTCAAAACCATACACTTCGCGATAGGCAAAACCAACAACTGCTAGCACAGCTCCTATTATGGTTGGGACTGCTGAGAATGCTAGTCCCAGTAATGCTCCCCTGCCAATGTCTCTCAGCTCTCGTGCTAACTGCTCCATCATTGACCATTAATCACTAGTATTTATAAAAACACGTAAAAATGTCTATTGTAACAAATACTGATTATTTCGTCAGTATTTCGCACCCATCACTAGTTACAAGAACAGTATGCTCAGCTTGGGAAACCAATCCTCTGCTTACTTCCCTAAGAATTGGATATCCCCTCAAAAATTGATTTTGCAAAAGCTCCTTGAATGCTGCACTTACTAGCAGTTTTGATGAGAATTCCTTTCTCACCCACCTCTCAGCAAAAGGAAGCATGCCATAATTTTTTATCACATGCTCCACTATCTTTCTTGATTGCCTCATTCTGATATTAGAAGGTGCATAAAGTGAAAATATCTCCACCTGTTCCAGATCCTCAACATATCCCTGGCCAGTTGTGGCGAATGGTTCAATTGCAAATATGTCTCCTTCCTGGAATTGATAAGGGTCCTTTGTTTTTATGTTTGGTATATCTATCCCTGCGTGGAGCTGGTTGGATTTTATCATATGCCCTGAAAGGTTTGAAATTGGTCTGAATCCATATTTTTTTATGGTGTCCTCAATTACGCCACCTATCTCTCCGACTGCCACTCCGGGCCTTATAGATTTTATCGCATTCTCCAAAGCCTCTTCTGATGCTTTTACTAATGTTTCATTCTTGCCGCTCAAATCTATGGTATATGCAGTATCGGAAAGGGCGCCATTAATCTCTATTCCAAGATCAATTTTGACTAGTGCGTTATCTTCCATAAGCGCGGTTGAATCAAATTCCGGAGTGTAGTGGGCAGCGATATCGTTTATAGAAATATTAACTGGAAAAGCTGGTTTTCCGCCTTCATCCTTTATGCTTTGCTCTACCATATCTGCTATATCTAATAATGATTCTCCGACCATTATCAAGCGCTTGCTTTCCTCTCGTACCTTTGCAGCAAGTTTTCCTGCTTTTCTAAAATTTTCCAGTTCATCAGGAGACATGAATATCACTTAATTCAATGGTGTTCTCAAATTTAAAACAGATATGCAAACTATCTTGGTATTGCATTTGGTTTTTCCTCAAGTCTCCTATTGTTATATCTAATCTCTAATGTGGCTGGCAATGTGCCACTTCCTGGTGTTATAGATATCCCATCTATCCTCAGAGATGTACTTCGATTATTTTCATTAAAACTAGCGGTTATGGTCTCCAAGGCCGTTCTCATTAGTGCCATCCCTCTATCTATTCTTATTTGTTCTTGGGCATACACCTCTACAGTAACACCCGATCTACCCTCGTTTAGGTTATCGGTGCTAGCTAATAGTCTTCTGAATCCTCCAGGTAATACTCCAAGCTCGCCACATGCTTGTGCCATAATAAGGGCACGACCCCTTTCCTTTGTGCCCAATCCGTCATAATTCTCAATCTCTACTTGAACTCCTTCCTCGCTCATATTCATCTTCTTCAATGCTAATACATACTCCAAGACATCAATTGGCAGGCTTCGATCCAGTTCGAACGGGGTTTTCAATTTTTGCGATGTTGGCACCATCTCATACATAAAATCTATATACCCAGCACTCGAGTCAAACCTGAGGATTTCAACACGTTCTCCTGATTGCTGGTCAAAATTGAAATTATACATAGCAATTCCAATTGCTGTTCTCAGGTGTTCAATATCCTCTGGTGCTGCATCAGCCTTGATATAAATGTGGACTCTTGTTGTGGCAGTTGGATTACTGAACGATCTAACAATGTCTGGAAATATGGCTGCACTAATCCCAACAGCTGCACAGGCCTCTGCAACCCGAAGCGCATCGTCTTTTTGGTAATCTTTCTGCAAACCAGTACGAAATGTCTGCAATTCTGCTTCTATGCTATCTCTACTCATTTCCATTGCTTCAAGAGCTGCCTGGTATCTATCCAACCGGTCATCTCTTACTGGAACTACTGCTGCACGTGTTTCTGGTGCTAGTTCTGCATCCTCGCTTTTTTTCCCTTTGCCCATAAAATCAACTTTGGTTTGTTTATATCTGATGTTTGGATTATACTTAATCCAATTTTGTACTACCTGGAAATTTAATAAAAAATAATAGATAAGAAATCTATTGTACTACTGTTCTTCTCTTATTTGTAATCTCTAGGTTCTTGCCATCGACCGTTACCTGGCCACCTGGTATGGAACTACTTATCGCCCCTAGGATTTCTTCTCTCTGCGCCCCTTTCACTTTTTTATCAAATGTTATTTTCATCTCCAACGTACCTGTTGGCTTCTCTATTTCGCCAGCCATATATCTGAAATTAAGATAATTCGCCCCAATCGTGGCACATGCACTTGCAAGTGATAATGTGTTTGCTTTTTTCGTTGGTGGCAGTGCAGAAAATCGTGCGACTTCTTCATCCATCCATGCTGACATTTGGGCGGGTGTGCCATCCATACCCTCTTTACTCATCCTTTCTAAATATGCCCTATACCTTGTTTCATCTGATATCCGTACTGTTTTTCCATCAGTCATAATATCACACATTTTTACTTTGAATAGAAGTAATTAAAATCCTGTTTACCTCCTCACTATACACCATAAACAAAAACACACTTATTTAAACATTGCTCACCATATACTACCATTACAAAAAATTGTTACAAAAACTTATAAACAAAAATTTGGTGAGAATATCATGGTCTGCCATGTAAAACAACTAGTTGGTTCGAATGCGATTAGAACAGATGAATCTAGCTCAAGAAGACCATGGATAAAAATTCCAGCCCCACGTCCTAAGCGAAGGCATGGTAATAGCCACAGAAGACACAGGCGTTCTGAAAGACCTACCCGTCGAAATCCGCACATACCATTAATCGATCGTGTTCCAAAAATTAGTGATAAACCTTATCCTGTAATAGAAGCCGCATCAAAGCAAAAAACATCTAGTTTAGGGCTGAATGGTCCTGAAATTACTCCTGACCAAGATAAGCCAGAAATAAGAATTCCTCCACCCCTCTCACCAGAAATCGGACCATCCATATGGAATCCAACAACTCCATCCGACGCTCCTCCAGAAAAACCCCCACATCCGCTCCCTCGAATCAGAACCCCATCTAGAGATCCAAAAAGAGAAGATTATGATAATAAATCTAGTCAATAATACTAATCCTCTTTATATCTAATTGGCACATAGTAATATCAGAACTCACGACTCGGAACTGAGTGCAGGTTGCTCTTATGCCGTCAGTAGCAGATTTGGTTAGAGAACGGTTTGGCGAGCTAACTCCGATACAAAAAATAGCCATGCCCAGTGTTCTCGCTGGCAAAAATGTTCTTATTCTTGCCCCGACTGGATCAGGAAAAACAGAAAGTGCACTTTTGCCGATTTTGGAAAAAATCAAAACAAGCGAAGAGCGAGTTGGGATTCGCGCTCTCTATATCACTCCTCTTCGTGCCCTTTCCCGCGACCTTAAGCAAAGGTTCAATTGGTGGTGCGACAGGCTTGATATCACCCATGACATCAGGACCGGTGACACTACCCAGGCCGAGCGTGCAAAACATCGGCAAAATCCGCCAAAAGTCCTTCTTACTACGGTCGAGTCGCTCCAGGCACTTCTTATGGGGAAAGTCATGAGGAGACATCTTTCTACTATTGAATTTGTAATTGTGGATGAAATACACGACATTCTTGACAACAAAAGAGGTGCCCAACTTTCCCTTGGCCTTGAACGGCTTAATGAAATTGCTAAATTCCAAAGAGTTGGAATAAGCGCAACTGTTGCAAATGAGGGCGAGGCTGCAAAATTATTATTCGGAGAACGAGAATTTGAAATTTGCGAAACCGGCAAAAACAGGCAGATGGAGTTTTCTGTTGAATCTATTTCCAATGAAAAACGGCTTGAACGCATCAAAGAATTAGTGGAAAAGAATCGATCTCTTATCTTCGTTAATACAAGGAGCACTGCAGAAGAAATTGGAGCATCTTTGAAAAAAATGAAGGCACCCATTGGAGTTCATCACGGTTCTCTTTCCAAAGAAATCCGCTTGTCCGCTGAAGATGATTTCAAGAGCGGCAAGGTAAACTCCATCCTTTGCACATCCTCATTGGAATTGGGAATCGACGTTGGCGATGTTTCGCTTGTAATCCAGTATGGTTCGCCACACCAGGTCTTTCGCCTTATCCAGCGTGTTGGTCGATCTGGTCACAGTCTTGACAAAATGCCAAAAGGGATAATTTTCAGTTCGGATTTCGATGACAAATTGGAAAGCGAAGTTGTCTCTGTTCTTGCTAAAAATGGGTGGATGGAAGACAAGAAAGTTGAGCGGGGGGCTCTTGATGTAATTGCCCACCAGCTGATTGGAATTTGCCTTGACTTTGGGAGGATGGAGTTGACAAAGATACATTCAATCCTTTCGCGCTCCTATGCCTACTCGATTGACTTCAACAAATTAAGAATGATCGCTCTCCAGCTTTATGGAGAAGGTTTGATTTATTATGACGAGACGCCAGATGGCAAGGATGTTCTTATCAAAATCAAGCCCCGTGCACGAATCTACTATTCAGAATTTCTCAGTACTATTCCAAAAACCAAAAAATTCCTCATGAAAGACATTTCATCCAATCGAGTAATCTCCACTCTTGACGAGGAATTTGTTGTTAATCTTGAATCTGGTTCCAGTTTCCTTTCACAAGGTTTGCCCTGGCAGGTCATTGACATAACAGACAAGGAAGTACTTGCATCTCCTACTTCTGGCCTTGACATCATGGTCCCCTCCTGGACCGGCGAAGACATTCCTGTTTCCTATGAGGTGGCCCAGGAAGTTGGGCAAATGCGAATGATAAAAGACGGGATAGTGCCACTACCCAACAACCAAACAATCATCATCGAAATAATCGATGATTTGGTTATTGTCCATGCCTGTTTTGGAACTAAAGTAAACGAGGCCATTGGGCGAGTTTTTGCAAAGCAAATTTCCCATCTTATTGGTGAAAATGTCATTGTTGTTTCCGACCCCTACAGAATAATGGTAAAGCTGCCCTTTCCACTCAAGCAGGAAAATATCAAAACTGCTTTTGACGGCGTTCGGAACATTCGATCTCAACTCACTGGATCTTTGGAACATTCATCCCTTTTGAAATTCAAATTCCTTCATGTTGCCAGGATGTTTGGTCTGCTTTCTGTAGAGGGAACCATGAACACAAGATACATTCAGATGCTAAAGAATTCGGTTGTCTATGAAGAAACCATCCGGTCCATATTTTTTAGGTATTTTGACATCGAGAAGACTGAGGAAATTTTACGCTTGATTCGAAATGGGAAAATCAAAATAATCTATGATGTCAGAAAAAAGCCAAGTTTTTTTGCGCAAATTGGTTTGGAACGAGTTTCCGGTTCCGAGTCAGTTGGTGCATTCGAACCTCGAGAGCGGATCGTTGCGGCATTTAAGGAAAATGCGCTTTCAAAAACTCTTCGGCTTGTGTGTCTGAACTGTAAGGCAACACGATTTATACATCTGGCAGGTGCGCCAGAAAGTCCCAATGAACTAAAATGCCACAAATGCAATCAGCCAACACTTGCAGTTGTAGGAAAAAATGGTGAGCCGAAGCATGACATTGAATTTTCAGCCGGTCTCATAAGTGCCTATGGCAAGCGTGCCCTTATCGCTCTCTCAACTTATGGGATTGGGCCGCAAACTGCTGACAGAGTTCTGAGACGCCTGCACACGAGCGAAGAATCATTCTATCTCGACCTTATCGAGACGCAGAAGAATTTTGTTAAAAATAAAAAATATTGGAAAATCTAATCTTCCAAATGCGCTTTCATCAATGGTTCCTTTGAGTAAAGAAGTGCTAATACGAGTATGGTGCCGATTATTGTTTCAATCCACAACCCCAATCCTGCCAAGACCCCTATCGATGCAGTTACCCATATTGCTGCGGCAGTTGTCAAACCAGACGGTTTACTCCCCCCGTTTTTCCATATCACACCAAGGCCGAGGAAACCAACCCCGGCAACTATCTGGGCAATAACCCTGGTTGGATCGTAACTACTATAAGAATTGAACAAATCTGAAACTGATATGACTGTGAAAATTGCCGAACCAAGTGATATCAAAGCAAAAGTACGAATGCCTGCTGGTTTGCGCCTTCGCGAAAGTCCAATGAAAAGGCCAGCAAGAACAGAAACAATAAGTCTAAGAGCTATTTCAAATTCGTTCATTTTTTACTCTACACATAACAAATTTATAAAGTTGAAGTTATTCCTTTGAAAAAAGCCCGAAATTGACCTTCGAGATGGCGAGTTTGCATGGAATTAATATAAATATTAATTCCAATAAAACAAAGTATTTTAAACCTTCGTCTAATACAATTATTATGGAAACATCAGCACATAAGAAATATAGATGGATAACTGATTCACTAGAAGATATCGCTAGATGTATCGATGGTAAAAGCGTGCTTGTTGGTGGCACAGCGCTTGCCATTTTTTATCTAAATCATCGAGTAAGTGTTGATATCGACTTAGTGCCGCTGGAAGATGAGCCAGATCAAGCAAAAGAGAAACTTAAGGGCGAACTATCCAAGGCAGGTTATAATATACTTCGAACAGCATTCACTAATCAATTCGTTATCCAGTTTATTGATACTGGGGTGAAAGTCGAATTGTTCATACCACAAAGACATTTGGGCGAACCTGTCATAAAAAAAGCAGGTGAGGAAGCGATAAAAGTTGCGAATCTTGAAGATCTTCTTAAAATGAAGGAAGATGCGTGGCTTGAAAGAGGTAAGGCACGAGATTTATTTGATATTGTAGCGATTTTACGAAGAAAAGGTCTCAATATGAAACACGCCATTGAGCTTTTGAAAAAGAAGGGGTTGCCAGAAGATGTAGAAGAGCTCAAAACAATGGTGATTGATGATGCAGCTTATGCCGAGTTTGAGGGGGTGTTGAAACATGCTCGCTAGGCAAGTTGTAAGCAGGAAAACCCTTTTAGAGGAAATAACACCGAAACAAATTAACAAGATGCTAGTTATGCTTGCGTTATTTCCAACCCCGTTCAAAAATATTTATTATACTCCGACTCCCGAGGAACGACGTGCCACAACACTCGATAGCCCAGATCTTATCCTTACCAAAGCAACACGTGTCTTTTTGGGTACAAATGATTTCTATTATAGTTGTCGCACTGCTGAAGAACGTTGGGCGATAAAATGGCAGCCAATCGGATATGTGCATATTGTAAATACGATACTTAGCAGAACTATCGATCTACGTTTTCGCATAGAGAAGAAAGCAACAAGGAACCCAAGATCACGTAGAATCGCCAAAATCCTTTCTCTCTACGGCAACAGAATCATTTTCCATCGGGTGAGAAGTATCGAAGGTGCAAAATTCAAGCGCACTCCGTATGGTGCATACGCCCTTCGTTCACAAATCAAAATTGATAAAAAGAGATTCAGGGAGAAAGATTGAATTTTCGAATCCGATTGGTTCACTATCTAAAAACAAAAACTTCTTCGTCTGGTTCGTTCGTTTTGAGTCAAGCCTGGACGATTGAATTCGAAATAAATTTTGTTGTTGATTTTTTCATACCTTGAATTTCAACCAGGCTAATCGCTTATTTTTGACACCAATTTTTGGTATCTTTCAAAGGTCTTATCATCCAGCTTGCCATAAACGCCTGCCAAATTGTTCCTAAATTCTTTGGAAGAAATCGTGCTTTCCACTCTCTTGAAATTTGCGGCAAAATACGGTCTGACAGACAAAATTCCTTTCAATTTTTTCAGATTGACATGGGCAATAAGCATGAACATGTCCCGTATGTCGGTGTCGCGGCAGCTTGCAAATTTCATGGCAAATAAAGCTTCTGGGTCAGGTATGAAAAGTTCAAATGTCAATGGTCTAGTTTTACCTTTCAATTTTCGCAATTTTGAATTTTCAACAATCCAATCAAACTTAAACACCTCACCACTTAGGCGGTCTACAACTTCCCCAATCAGGATATCGATACTAACGCGGAAATTCGGCTGAATAATTTTTTCATAACGTACAAAGTTGGCAGAATATGGCACGTCTTTCATGGATGTTGAGCTAGAATATCCAAGTCCAAAAAGGACCTTTTCAGTTTTTTCTAGTTCTTCTTTAGATGCGATCACAATATCACAATCTACAGAGAATCGCGGAAGGGTATACGCATTGACTGCATAGCCACCGATAAGGACAAATGGCATATTAAGCATCTCAAGTGTATCAAATATCTCCTTTTCTCTAAGCGAAAAAAGATCATCCATTTTTATCACCGTATTTCTTTTGCATGTATTCATAGGCGTAGGCATACATGGAATTTGCTTTGGCATATTTCATAGTTACCGAACGCGGTTCAACTGCTACTCCGTGTGCCTGAACTCGGTCGATTTTTTCCACTGGGATTAACACCACATATTCCCCAATCATCTTTCCATCGTTCACATACGCCGGAACCCTGGCCCTGCGGAAAAATTTTTTCCAGTATATCAAATCACTTTTCAAAACTTTGATGAAATAAGGGGACTTCTCCATGCTTCGCTGGACATAACAGTAATCACTCCATATTTCTACTGCTGAAGAACCGGTGAAAGCATATGGGTGGTCACTTTCCTTGATTAATCCAGGAATTTTAAATTCCATTAAACCACAGATAATATCCTGCGGCGGTCGGCAGCGATAGACACTGCGCTTTATTTTGACTAACCACCCCCCTGCCACTAATAATGCAAATATCTTCTTTTTCATAGATTCTGATACTATCCAGTCTAAGTCAGACGAATCAAACTCTTCATCACTACTGTGTTTGGAGAATAACAAGGCATATGCCCTTAATCCATAATATGGAATTTCCATTGTCATAGTTACCTATTAGGTAACTAATATTTATAAACCTAATGTTTTGGTTACCCATTAGGTAACTTTTTTGTTTGTTCAAAAAACGAAAACAATTTATTGATCATCTGAACAAGAAACTTATGTATAAACAAACCATTGTCGTTCGCGCTGATTTGAAGATGGGTAAGGGTAAGCTCGCTGCTCAGTCGAGCCATGCCTCGCTCTCATCCTACAACAAAACCAAAAAAACAGACCCAGAACTCGTCAAGAGATGGGAGGCCGAGGGGCAGATGAAAGTTGTTCTCAAGGTCAATAGCGAAGCCGAACTATTCGAGTTTTTTCAAAAAGGCAAGGATGCAGGAGTTCCATGCGAACTTATTCGCGATGCTGGTCATACTCAGCTCGAACCAGGTACTTATACTTGTTTTGCAGCAGGACCATGGGATGAGAAAAAATTGGATGAAATTTTCGGGAAATTGAAGCTACTATAATTCGAAAATAAAAACAATCTATTCGAATCGGCTTCGTACGATAAACAATTTATCAAATTCGATTCGAGTTTTTTTATTATAGTAACGTAAATTCGAAAAATTCACTCGAACTGATTTATCCGATTCAAACTAACCCTATTCGGTTTCGAAACGAATTTTCTTTGTTGAGTTCGAAGCGAGTTTTTGTTGGTGGTTTTGGTTAATTGTTTATCGATTTATGTTTTTTATCTGCCGTTCGTATTTCCCATCCTATTTTATATCTTAGAGAATAAGACAAACCATGCGCAATCGCATTTGGTTTGGTTTTTCCGCCTTTCTTGTTCTACTATCTATTCTTTCGCCCGGATGCTGCAAATTAACTGATTTTAATGAAACAGAAAATGGTTCTTCTCCACTAATTGCCGACGAGCCGCCTGTTGTCGAGCTTGAATTGGAGGATTTCAGCGGTCCGAGTCCATTCTATCCATCCTATACCTATCTTTGCTATGATCCTGATGACAATCTTGTTTCCTGCGAATTAAAACTCGATGGCCAAACCTATGCATCTGCCTCTAATCAGGATGATTTATTCCCAGAAAATTATGTCCGCCCGGATTTCTACGCTGAAATTGTTGAAGTCCCAGGATATCATACAATAGAGCTGATTGCTGTTGACAGTAATGGCCTAGTCTCAATAGACCAGGTAACTTTTGAGGTTTTGGAAGGCGAATGGCTAGATGAGCCTGGCTGGTACAATTGCAATGATAATCGATACAATCCACCATGCGATTATGTTTACGAAGAATATTGCGATAAAATCGCCCCGCAGGATCTTTCAGTGAGGGAAGCTGCTGCAGAGGCAATTTCTGAGCATCCGGGGTCATTTTCAGTCAACCAATTACTTGACGTTTACGATTGGGTTCATGAAAATGTCTTCTATCAAAATGTGCCATTTGATCTATGGCCACCATACCCACCAAACGAGACATTAAGCACTGGCTCTGGCGATTGTAAAAATCAGGCAGTTTTGATAGCATCCATGGTAGAAGCCATAGGAGGTTCTGCTCGCGTGCTTTACATTCCAGAATGTCAGCATGCTTTCACTGAAGTTTATCTTGGTGCTGATCAGGATGTTGCTGAACTTAGCGATGCCATCTGGGCGCATTATGATATCTATGATATGTCTGAACAAAAAAGCCCAACCTGGCATACACATACGAATGCGAATGGCGAGATAGAAAACTGGTTTATCTTTGACACTGCCGGGGGGTGGTATCCTGGAAACACCATTGATGAGTGTCTCAATGCAACTAATGTATACTATCTTCTGGACTGTAACCGCGCAGAAGACGAACTAAACGCGCCTGAATTCACCGGAATAGAATACGGGCCTCTGGTGCGGGAAAACGACACCCAGATTATTCAGTCTGGCTGGGGATACAGCTATGGCATCCCACCATGGATACAAACAGTTCCTGATTATACCTACTGCAAATATGAACTGCATGTAGCTTCTCTTTCCACCAAGCCAGT
>Ga0233425_10002819_pt1 | contig 33111 bp, 22 predicted proteins | sample Watercolumn_Towu_2_FD_181712 | JGI IMG/M metagenome (GOLD analysis project Ga0233425, IMG submission 181712) | Freshwater microbial communities from Lake Towuti, South Sulawesi, Indonesia - Watercolumn_Towuti2014_140_MG | ecosystem: Environmental > Aquatic > Freshwater > Lake | place... | reverse complement strand
TGCATCCAGGAGGTCGGCCTCCCCCATTCCCAGCATGCCATTCCGGTGTACTACGTTGTGGCCGTGGCAGAGGCCAGCTCCAACCTCGCCCGCTTCGACACGCTCCGGTACGGGCCCCGACTGCCGCCGAGCGGGGACGACGTGTCCTCGTTCTACCTGCACGCCCGCGGCCGGCTGCTCGGAACGGAAGCCAAGCGCCGCATCATCCTCGGCACGTTCGCGCTCAGCGCAGGATACTACGACGCGTACTACGCGAAGGCGATGAAGGTGCGGACCCTCATCCGCAAGGACTTCGAGGACGCGTTCGCCCGCTGCGACCTGCTGGCAGCGCCCGCGTCTCCAGTGCCCGGCTTCCGCCTGGGCCAGTGCGTCGACGACCCCCTGACCATGTACCAGATGGACATCCTGACCGTGCCCGCCAACCTGGCAAACATCGCGGGGATGAGCGTCCCGGCCGGCTTCTCCGCCTCGGGGCTTCCCATCGGGCTGCAGCTCCTGGCCCCACCCTTTGCCGAAGAGCGGATGCTCCAGGCAGCGTACGCATTCGAGGCCGTGTCCGGAGTCGCAGGCGCACGGCCGCCGGACCCCATGCCCCGGAGCGCTTCGGGCAGACAGGAGGCCCCATGACGTGGCGCACGGTCATCGGGCTGGAGATCCACGCCCAGCTCAGCACCCGCACCAAGGCTTTCTGCGCATGCTCCACCCGCTTCGGCGACCTTCCCAACCGCAACACCTGTCCCGTCTGCCTCGGCATGCCCGGCGCGCTTCCCGTGCTGAACCATGAAGCAGTGGACCTCGCGGTCAAGGCCGCACTGTCCCTGCATTGCCAGGTCCGACAGGTCAGCGTGTTCGCCCGCAAGAACTACTTCTACCCCGACCTGCCCAAGGGCTACCAGATCACGCAGTACGACCGCCCGCTGGCAGAGCACGGGACCATCGAAGCCCCCATGGCCGACGGCGCGCTGCGACGCATCCGGATCCGGCGCGTGCACATGGAAGAGGACGCGGGCAAGAGCATCCACCTTCCCCGCGGTGGCGATACCCTCGTGGACTTCAACCGCTGCGGCGTGCCGCTGGTGGAGATAGTGACAGAGCCGGACATCACGTCGCCGGAAGAAGCCGCGGCATGCCTGAAAGAGCTGAGGGACGTGCTGCGCTTCATCGACGCATGCGACGGCAACATGGAGCAGGGCTCGTTCCGTTGCGACGCCAACGTGTCGGTCATGCGCGAGGGGGACAGCGTCCTCGGCACCCGCACGGAGCTGAAGAACCTCAACTCGTTCCGCTTCGTGCAACGGGGGCTGGAGCACGAGGTCCAGCGGCACGTCGCGCTGCTCGAGTCCGGCATCCCCGTGGTCCAGGAGACGCGGCTGTTCGACTCCCGCACCGGGCTCACGCACCCCATGCGGAGCAAGGAGGAAGCGCACGACTACCGCTACTTCCCCGAGCCGGACCTCCAGCCGCTGGTGGTGGACTCCGAGTGGACCGCTCGTGCGGCAGCGGCCCTGCCGCCCGTCCCCGCGGACTTCCGACGGCGGATGATGGAGGAGTACGGGCTGCCCTTCTACGACGCGGAGGTGCTCAGCGCCACGCGGGACGTGGCAGAGTACGCATTGGCCGTGCTCGCTTCGGGCTGCGACCCGAAGCTGGCAAGCAACTGGCTCATGACCGAGGTGCTTGCGGTCCTGAAGTCCACCCGGTCCACCGCGGGCCAGTTCCCGGTGGCGCCCTCCGACGTCGCAGGGCTGGTCCGCCTCCTCTCGGAGCAGAAGCTCTCCGTGCCGCTTGCCAAGGAGGTCTTCGCCCGGATGTGGTCCGAACGGGTCGGCCTGGCGCAATGCATCCGGAGCGTGGGAACTCAGGTCAACGACGAAGACGCGCTTGTCGCGGTGTGCCGCTCGGTGGTAGACAACGCTCCTGCCGAGGTGGCGAAGTACCTCGCGGGCAAGACGCAGATCGTGTCCTGGTTCGTCGGCCAGGCCATGGGCAGGACGCGAGGCACGGGGAACCCGAGGATGCTGACGCGGATCTTCACGGATCTGCTGGAGGGCAGAAAGAACCCATGAGCGTGGAACCCATCTACTTCAAGAACGGGGCGGTCGTGGTGCTCGACCAGTCGCTCCTGCCCGGTGCGGAAGTCTGGCTCAGGTGCACGGACGTGCTGGACATGGCGCGGGTCATCAAGTCCCTCAAGGTTCGTGGAGCGCCCCTCATCGGCGTGTCCGCTGCCTTCGGCGTGGCGCTGGCCGCGCTGCGCTCCACGTCGCCGGCACCGGAGTTCCTCAAGGACATCCAGTGCGCTACGGGGATGCTGGCGGCCACGCGGCCCACCGCGGTCAACCTGTTCTGGGCGCTGCAGCGCATGTCCGAGAAGGCCCGCGAGGTCGCCGCCCTCCCTCCCGGGGAGCGCGGCGCGGCTCTCGTGGAGGAGGCGGAGAAGGTCCGCATCGAGGACATCGCCATGTGCCGCTCCATCGGGAAGCACGGGGCCGTCCTCCTGTCCGACGGCGAGACCGTGATGACCCACTGCAACGCAGGAGCACTGGCCACCGCGGGCTACGGCACCGCGCTGGGCGTGCTCCGCACCGCGGTCGCCCAGGGCAAGCGCATCAAGGTCATCGCCCGCGAGACGCGGCCGGTACTCCAGGGTGCCCGCCTCACCGCGTGGGAGCTGTCCCGCGACGGCATCGACGTGACGGTCATCCCGGACGCCGCGGCCGCACACATCATGAAGAAAGGGCTCGTGCACCGAGTCATCGTCGGTGCGGACCGGATCGCGGCCAACGGCGACACCGCCAACAAGATCGGCACCTACGACCTGGCCCTCGTGGCCGCTGCCCACGGCATCCCGTTCCACGTGGCAGCTCCGCACTCCACCGTCGACTTCTCGCTGCCCGACGGCTCCGGGATCCCCATCGAGGAACGCTCGGCCGACGAGGTCTCGGTCTTCAACTCCGCTACGGTCACGCCCGATGCCGCCCACGTCATGAACCCCGCGTTCGACGTGACCCCCGCAGCGTTCATCTCCAGCATCATCACAGAGGCGGGCGTCGCCCTGCCTCCCTTCTCAGAGTCGCTGGCAAGGCTGCTTTCATGAGCCGGGCGTCCACCCTGCTGGCCGTGCTCGCGGTGCTGGCGTGCTCCGGCACTGCTGCGGGGGACGGGGGCACTCCCCGGGCTCGTACCGCAGCGGAAGACGCGGGCGGAGGTGCGGGAGCAGGCGCGGCCCCCGTCACCTACCGCTTGGTGCAGGCCGGCATGGGGTTCGTCCCGGTCCACGTGCTCTCCTTCTCCCCCGCGGCGGTGGAGATGCGACTCCTGTTTCCCCCGAAGGGGCAGAGCCTGTCCGCGGTCAAGGACATGCCCGGCTGCAGCGAGGCCCTGGCATGCTTCAACGGCCCGTTCTTCACCACCGACGACCGCCCCATCGGCCTCCTCATTTCGGGCGGCCGCCGCATCCAGAAGCTCAAGTCCACGTCGTGGGGAGTGTTCTACGTGGACCGGGACCACCGCGCGCACGTCGCGGCCCGCAGCCACTACCAGCGCTTAGTGGGCTCGGACGGCGTGGAGTTCGCGGTGCAGTCGGGCCCGGGGCTCCTGGGCGGCTCCAAGACCGCGTCGCTGTCGAAGGGGCTGGCACTGAGAACCGCGGTGGGAATCGACCGCGACGGGCAGGTCCACGTGGTCGTCACCCGCATGCCGGTCTCCCTCTCCTTCCTCGCACGGTTCGGTGCCGAAGACCTGCACCTCGTGGAGATGCTGAACCTGGACGGCGGCTCGTCGAGCCAACTGGTGACGCACGACGGGCTGGCTCGAGTCGACCTGCCGGCCGCGGCCGTGGCGGCCGGAATCGGCCTGTACCCGCGCGCTACGGGAGCATCCGCTCCGGGTGCCCCAGCTTCTCCGGAAGGTACGTCTCCATGACGTAGTTGAGGCCGCGGGCGGCAAACGCCTGCTGCTCGACGCGGACTCCCATGTCGATCATCTTGCGCAGCGCCTTGTCCCAGGCCGGGAACTTCTTGAAGAAGGGGTCGTTCTTGAGAGCGTCCTGTGCGCGCTTGACGTCGAGGTCGCCCAGGGGGTGCGTCGGCAGGTCGTAGTCGATGATGTCCTGGGGCGTGACGCCGATGAGATGCGCGTTGGGCACGCAGAAGAACTCGTTGATGGCAGCCGCGTTGCCCGACCCGACCTTCATCGTCCGATAGATGTTGCCGTAGCCGTAAGGGTCGCCGTCGGTGAACACGTAGACCGGGATTCCGCAACGGTCGGACAGCAGTCGGACGAAGCGGCGATTGGCCCGCGTGGGCACCCCGCCCATGGCAACGACGATGCAGTTGGCCTTGCGCCAGTAGGCGTGCCCGTTGAGTCGCTCGAACAGCGCGGCGGTCTCCACTGCCAGCACGAAGTCGGCCCGGGTCCGGAAGTCCAGCCCCTCGACGCGCGAGGGAATGGAGTAGGACCCGCGGCCGAACGCGGTGCAGTCGATCTCGATCTTCCTGCCGGTGGACGGATCCACGTCGATGACGATGAGCTCGCCGGCGACGGAGCCGTTCTGCTCCGCGGGGATGAAGCCCAGCTGCTCCCGGTTGACGCTGGCCATCGCCTCGATGTCATCCATGATGGCGTCGGATTCGGCTTGCTCCGCGAACCCTGCCTGGCCCCAGCCGGCCTGGCCCGAGTCGCCCGAGATGCTCTTGCGGCTGGAGCCCTTGGAAGTGTAGTACACCTCCCTCTTGGACGCGAAGTCGTCGGTCTGGATGAGGTGCTTGGCGAATGCCATGAGCCGCACGGTCTGAGCGAACGTCTTGACCGTCTGGTAGGACAACGTCCGCTTCGACCTCCGCTTCCCGATGGAGAAGAACCCCTTGGCGGAGGAGAACGTGACGTTGGAGAGGGAGCGTACCGGAACGGACAGGCTGGGCCGGCGGTTGGCCACGACGTCCCTGTGGATCCCCTGGCCGATGCCGACGAGGCTGTCCAGCGCCGGGCTGCGCTCCATGGTCGGGCCCGCGGCGTCCTTTCCGTTCTTGTCGCTATTTGTCTTCTGTATTTTCTTTTTCATTTGTCATACCTCCAGCTAATCCCGGCTCCGCTCGAGCATTGCGGTCAGGCGCTCCACGACGTCCTTCTCCTGGCGTTCGCTGAGCCCCACGAGCTGGCGCAGGCCGATACCGATGTGGGGGATGAAGTGCTCGATGTAGCCGCGCTTCCGGTCGGCCTCCGCGTTCCTCCGGCAGCGGGACAGGTGGATGCGGAGCTGTCGCCCGCACTCCTGGAGCGCAAGCCCGATCTGGTCTTCGATCTCGGGATACGCGGCGATGGCTTCCTTGGACTCGGAGGTGAAGGGAACCCACACGCTGGCCATGTGGACCACCAGCGTCAGCGGCCCCACGGGAAGCGAGCCCCGGGGCTGCTGGACGTCGTAGTTGCGCCAGTTCACGCGGGTGGTCGCCCCGTAGCTGCAACAGGCCCCCTGCTGGTACAGGAGGGGCACGCGGTTGGCATAGCGCAGGAGCCGGGCGGGCTGGTCGCCGTCCTGCTTCCCGCCCCATGCAAGGGCTGCCTCGATGAGGAACGGGTTGCCGCGGTAGACGGCGGGGGGCCGTGTCGCGGAAGCGTAGAACTCCGCTTCCACCACGGTCTGGAGCCCTTTCACCAGGAGCGTCTCGCCGATGGGCGCGACGCAGTCGGTGGGCGGGTTCATGATCTTCGTCTTCTCGATGCCCGCCATGAGCGCCTCGACCTGCGTGCGGCTGATACGCGTCGGATGCGCCTTGGGCGAAAGCTCCGCATTCGCGCAGATCTCCTCGGCCACGCGGGGAGACACGCGGGAGAAATCCTGGTGGAGGAACGACGCCAGGTGCCGGGCCTTGGAGTCCTTCAGCATGGCCTGAAGGATGCCCAGCTCCACTCCGTATGGGTGCGGCCGGATCTCCTCGGTCTGCGGGGGCAGCTCGTCGGTGGCCCGCTCGTATACCACCACGGTGCCGTCGGGCATGCGGTACGTGATGCGGACGTGCGGGTTCGTGACCACGGTCTGCTGGAGGTACTCGTCCACCGACTGCCGGCCGTGCTGGTACTTGCCCTTGAGGTGGATGACCACCTCGGTGCCGTGCTCCTGCTCCCAGACCACGTCCATCTCGTTGAGCACCTCCGGCCTGTTGCGCCGGGTGTCGATGCGCAGCTCGACGTAGTGTGCGGGCCGGCTGGCCCGCGTGCGGCTGACGATCTGCATCGGCCGCCCGGTGGTGAGCAGCCCGTACATGCCCGCAGCCGAGATGCCGATGCCCTGCTGGCCCCGGCTCATCTTGAGGCGGTGGAACTTCGACCCGTAGAGCAGCTTGGCGAAGATATTGGGGATCTGGGACGCCACGATTCCGGGACCGTTGTCGCGCACCGCGACCCGGTAGCGGTCCTCCCCCATGTCCCGGATCTCCACGGCCAGGTCCGGGAGGATACCCGCTTCCTCGCAGGCGTCCAGGGAGTTGTCGACGCCCTCCTTGATGGCCGTCAGCAGGGCCTTTCTCGGGTTGTCGAACCCGAGCAGGTGCCGGTTCTTGGTGAAGAACTCGGAGACCGAGATCTCCCGCTGCTTCGCGGCCATGCTCTCCGCGGTCTCTTTCCTGCGCTCCGGTTTGTCGCTCATGCTCCTTCCTCTCGACGGACCCTGGCCCAGTCGAATGCGGGGCCGGGGTCCTGCTTCCTTCCCGTGGGCCGGGCCACGTGGTCATGGCCCACGACCCTGTCCCTCGAAATCCCGAACACCGCTGCCAGTGCGGACAGCAGCGCGCCGAGCGCCCGGTACTGAGCGTCGCTGTACCGGGAGTCGGCGCCCGGCACGAACACCAGGTCGACGCCCACGGAGAACTCGTTGACGTGGTCCCTGCCTGCAAGGTGGGAGACGCCGGCGTGCCAGGCCTTCCGGTCCACGCTCACCAACTGGCCCACCGAGCCGTCGCGGTCGATGACGAAGTGCGTGGACGCGTCCACGGCCGGGGAGCAGAGGCGCTCCACGGTCTCGGCCCACTCCAGCGCGGTGTAGTGGATGACCACCGCGTCCACGTCCATGCCCTCGGGCCGTGGCGAGTGGTTGGGGCTCTGGGGCAGCTTCCGTTGGGGGACGCCTGCCCGGCGCAGGAGAGCGTGGATGCGCGCGTCGCGGTTCATGGCTAGAGGGATTGGCCGCCTATGAACTCGCGGACGAGTGAGTTCTTCGGAATGGACTCCCGGTCATCGAGGGCCGGCAACGCGGACAGCAGCGCCACCACGCGCCGGGCCCGCTGAGTCGCGTCCTCGACGCCGGTGTCGCGTCGGACGTATTCCTCCACGAAGGGAAGCAGGACCGGCCGGTACAGGGGCACTTCGTAGGGGAACGACCCGTTGAGCACGAAGTTCGCGTCCCCGACGTACGGCAGGATGTGCTTCTTCTCGCTGCGCCGCACGTAGTGCCAGTGCTCCAGCGTCTGGAACGGCGTCACGTTCCGGTGGATGCGGTCCCTGGCCATGCGGCGCAGGAGCCGCAGATCGGTCCACTTCACCCACTCGCCGCGGCCGCTGTCCAACTGGAGCAGCGCCTCTATGTAGACCTTGTACTTCACCTCCTCGGGAACACGGGCGGTCAGCCCCTTGTACAGCCCGTGCAGCGTGTCGACCAGCACGATCTGCCCCTTGCGGAGCTTGATCTCCACCGTCTGGCCGAGGCGCTTCCCGTTGTGGAAATCGAAGATGGGAGCGTCGACCTTGCGGCCCGCGACGAGCTTCTCGAGGTGGTCGTTGAACAGCGGCAGGTCGATGGCTTCCGGCGTCTCGTAGTCGTAGTCGCCGAACTCGTCCCGCGGCTGGTGCTCCAGATCCCTGAAGTAGTTGTCCACACTGATGGAGACCGGGTCGAGACCGCGGGCCGCCAGCTTCCGCTCGACGCGCGTCGTGGTGGTGGTCTTGCCGGAGGAGGAGGGGCCCGCGACGATGACGAGGCGCACGCGGTCCGAGGCTTCCGCCACCTGGTCTGCGACCGCATCCAGCTCCTTCTCGAAGCGCTCCTCGCTCTCGCGGATGATGTCGTCGATGCGGCCCGAGGCCACGGCATCGGCCAGGCCCGGTGCGGACCAGCAGCCGTGCTCCACGTTCCACGAGAGCGTCTCCCACAGGACGCGGTAGGGGACCGGTCCGTGAGGCGCACGGGACGCACCGCGGCTCTCGTTGCGGGCCATGCGGCGGCCTTCCCGGTACACGATGAAGGCCCGCGCGGTCTTGACGTGCCCCGCGGTGATCAGGACCTCCTCGATGGTGTCCTGGACGTCCTCGACCTCCGGGACGCGGTCCCCGAACCGGTCTTCCAGGAGCATCATCACCCGGTAGGCCAGCCGCTTGGCGCGCGGCATGTCCTTGCCGCCCACGGAAGCGGCCGCTTTGAATATGGCAAACTCTATGCGCTCGAGGTCGAAAGGCACCGATTCCCCGGTGCGCTTGCGGACCTGCGTCAGTGTCGTCTTGAGCATTCCCATCCCATCGAAGTAGGACCGGAAGCGACCTTAGCAGAGTCGGACGGACGGTTCAACGCGTTTCGCGAAACCCCTTGCTGGCCGTGGTCGACCTGGGGTAATCTGTCCGAGGTGGGGGTGGAGCCCATGCCGGACAGACTGGAATGGCAGCTCGTGCCGCTCGTGAGAGAGGACCAGCGGGAGGTCGTCGAGGTCCTGGCCGAGCAAGCCCTGGCTCTGGACACCATGATGGAGCTGACGCCCCACCGCATGACCCCCGTCGACCAACAGAAGCTCCTCGACCTGCAGCGCCGCATCGAGAAATGCGTCGAGTCTCCATGCGAGGCCGCAGCGGCTCCGCCGGTCCGGGCCCGCACGTCGTGGGCGGCTGACGCCCGGGAGTTGCTGGGCGGCCTTGCCGGCTCGTCCGGCGTCCCGGAGGAGAAGCTGCTGTCACGCCTGGGCGAGGAGCCCGACTGCATGCGCTGCCCCGGCGCATCCCGGTTCCCGGGCGTGTCCGGGATGCCCTGCGACTTCGACCTCACCCCTCTGTCGTCGCTGGTGGACGACCGGGACACGCTGGAGCAGGTGCAGTTCGAGCTGACCCCTTCGGAGATGCTGGCGCTGGCTGCGCGCCTGGACGCACACCGGGTGGACGGCTGGTACTCGAAGAGCCCGGAGGTGGACGGAGAGGAGTACCTCCTCGACGCGTCGAAGTTCCTTCGCTTCTGGGCGCAGAAGGGGTTCGGCGTCGCGCCCGCGTACGTGACCGCGGAGGAAGAGGAAGAGGAGAGCCTGGGATAGCAGGCGTGCTCAGGTCACGTGAGCTTGTTCCACTCCGTGACGAGACGGTCCTGGAATTCACGCATCGTCTGGATCCGGACTTCGGGCTTCTTGGCCATCGCGGTGGTCAGGATGTCCACGACCCCCGCGGGGATGTCCGGGTTGAGCGTCCGGGGGTCCGGGGCTTTGTCGTAGCGCACCGCCTTGATCATCGCGTCGACCCCCTTCCTGGCAAAGGGCGGCGCGCCGGCAAGCATCTTGTAGAGGGTCGCGCCCAGTGCGTAGACGTCTGCCCGGTGGTCCACGTGCGCGGCATCCTTCGTCTGCTCCGGCGGCATGTAGACCAGCGTTCCCACTCCGCTGGTGGCGCTCTCGGGCGAGGCCTCGTGCAGCACCCTGGCGATGCCCAGGTCGAGGATCTTCACCCGGCCGTCCCTCGTGAACATGATGTTGGAAGGCTTGATGTCCCTGTGGATGACACCTTTCTGGTGTGCGAAATCCATCGCGACCGCGACCTGGATGCCGATGCTCAGCGACAGCGACACGGGCAGCTTGCCGAACCGACGGATCCACTGGCCCACGTCCTCGCCCTCCACGTATTCCATGGCGATGAACAGCAGCCCTCCCAGCGTGCCCGCGTCGTAGGTCTGGACGATGTTGGCGTGGTTGAGCTGAGCGCCGGCCAGCGCCTCCCGCACGAACCGGTCCACCGCCTTCCGGCTGGGCGTCATCTCCCGCCGCAGGACCTTGACCGCCACGAGCCTGTTGAGGGTGGTCTGCTCCGCCAGCAGGACCATGGCCATACCGCCCGAGCCCAGCAGCCTCACGAAGCGGTATCGTCCCACGGTGCGGCCCACCAGGTTGGCGGGGTCCGCGTCCAGCAGGTTGTCCCGGGCCAGCGGCCCGACGTCGTCCGCGCCGCGGCCGGCACCAAGCCCGGCCGTGACCATGAGGGGAGCCCTCCCCAGCAGCACGAGGTCGCCGAAGGACAGCGTGCACTTGGAGACCTTCCGGCCGTTGACGTACACCCCTTCCTTGCGGGACAGATCCGCGAGCAGCACGGTCCCCCCGGCCACGGTCAGCCGGCAATGCGTCTCCTCGACCCCTTCCCCCTCCACGTGCAGCTTGCATTCGCTGCCCGTTCCGGCCATCAGGTCGTCCCCGTCCTTGAGCGCGACCACTTCGTCGGCCGCGTCGAAGTGCTTGACCACCACGTAGGCCACGGGCACGGCCCCGGCATCGATGTAGACAGGGGTCACGGGCAGCGCCAGGTTGAAGTCCTTCAGCTCCTGAGGCACCTGGACGTCCCGGCCGCAGCGGGGACAGGAGACCACCCTGCCGATGTCGGTGGTGAATACGGAGAACTGCCCGCGGCACGCGCCGCACGTCACCACGCGGCGCTGCTGCTCCTCGAGTACCTGCCGAATCTGCTCCGCGGTGGCAAACCCCTTGGCCACCAGCAGGTCCCCGAGCAGCTTGTCGAGCCCCTGCTCGGTCAGCCGCTTCTGAGCTTCCAGCGCATCCGACAGCTGCCTCTCGGTCAGCACCCCCCGGTCCACCAGCATCTGTCCCAGCAACGCCATGCCAGAACCTCCAACGGAAATCGTATTGTAGACGGAAGCGCACAAACTGCAACGAAAGTCTTGCGCTTGCGCCGGATGCGGAAGCACCCCTTCGCCCGCGGTGCTGCCGGAGCGTCCTGCAGGGGTGTGAGAAATGAGAGAATAGGGCCTTGCGTCTGGGTGCGCGCTTGACTTGGGGTGGCGTCGAGAGTAAGGTGCGCCCGAATTCGAGCTGAATCCAAAGGAGGTCTCGATGAATAGGTTGCTTCTTACGTTCTTCCTGATCGGCCTGTCAACCGTGTTCTTCGCTGCGTGCAGCGGCAACACCATCTCCCTGGGCGGACAGCCCGACGTGACCGAGGACACCGGCGCCACTGACGGCGGGGCGGACATCCAGCCCGACCTCTCGACGACGGACGAAGGGAAGCCCGACGTGGGGACGGACACTGCCGAGGACGGCACCACGGTTCCGCAGTGCAAGTCGGACGCGGACTGCGAAACCGACGACAACCCCTGTACCAAGGAGTTCTGCAGCTACCCCACCCAGGTGTGCGTCACCGAGAACGAGGCCGACGGCACCGCGTGCGGGACCGACGGAGACCTCTGCCAGGACGCGGCCACCTGCCAGGCGGGCGAATGCATCGTGACGCCCAAGGCCTGCGATGACGGCAACGAGTGCACGGACGACACGTGCGACCCGGCTGCGGGCTGCGTGTACGCGAACAACACGGCCGCGTGTGACGACGAGGACGCCTGCACGTCGGGCGACGCGTGCAAGGACGGCGAGTGCGTCGGCGGCGAGGTCATGGACTGCAACGACGACAACCCCTGCACCAAGGACATCTGCGACTCCATCGAGGGCTGCAAGTACGAGTTCGCCATCGCTCCGTGCACGGATAACGACGAGTGCACCGCGGACGACAAGTGCGATGCGGGCGCCTGCGCCGGCACCGTGCTCGACTGCGACGATGACAACCCTTGCACCACCGACTCGTGCGACCCGGCATCGGGCTGCAAGAACGAGAACAACACCGATGCCTGCGACGACGGCAACCTCTGCACCATCGACGACGTCTGCAAGGAGGGCGCGTGCACGGGTACCATTTCCCCCGATTGCGAATGCCAGACCAACGAGGAGTGCGCCGAGTTCGAGGACGGCAACCTCTGCAACGGCACGCTCAAGTGCCTGGACAACCAGTGCGCGGTCGACGAAGAAACCAAGGTGGAATGTGACACCGCGGGCGACTCCGTGTGCGCCTGGACGGTGTGCGTTCCCGAGACCGGCCTGTGCGAAAAGAAGCTGGCCGAGGACGGGCTCGACTGCGACGACAACAACGGCTGCACCACCGACGAAGTCTGCAAGGAAGGCGTCTGCGCGGAGGGGATCGCCATCTCCTGCGACGACGGCGACGTCTGCACCGACGATGTGTGCGACCCGGCCACCGGCTGCGTGCACGGCTTCAACACCAACCCCTGCGACGACCTCAGCGCCTGCACCGACGGCGACGTCTGCTTCGAGGGCACCTGCGCAGGCAACGTCATCCTTTGCGACGACATGAACTTCTGCACCGACGACACGTGCGATCCGACGGTGGGCTGCGTGTCCACCGACAACGTCCTGCCGTGCGACGACGCGGACCTGTGCACCGAGAACGACACGTGCGCCGCGGGCCTGTGCGCCGGCACCACGGTCGTATGCGACGACCAGAATCCGTGCACCACCGACCAGTGCGCCGCGGCGACGGGCTGCGTCTACTGGGAGAACACCGAGCCGTGCGACGACGAGAACTTCTGCACCGAGAAGGACGTGTGCGGCGGCGGCAAGTGCGCGGGCACCGGCATCGTCTGCGATGACGTCAACGTCTGCACCGACGACAGCTGCGACCCGGAAACGGGCTGCGTGGTCGCGAACAACACCTCCGCGTGTGATGACGGCAGCGCGTGCACGTCGAAGGACACCTGCACGGACGGTGCCTGCGTCGGCGCGGTCGTGGCCTGCGACGACCAGAACATCTGCACGGACGACACCTGCGACCCGGCCTCGGGCTGCGTGTTCACGAACAACACGCTGGTCTGCGACGACAACAACAAGTGCACCAAGGACGACAAGTGCCTCAATGGCAAGTGCGCTTCCGTGCCGGTCACCTGCGACGACCAGAACCCCTGCACCGACGACACCTGCGACCCGGCAATCGGGTGCGTGTTCACCAACAACACGCTGGCCTGCTCCGACGGCACCGAGTGCACGACCAAGGACACCTGCACCGCGGGCAAGTGTGTCGGCACCGACGTGGTGTGCGACGACGGCAACGTCTGCACCACCGACACGTGCGATGCGGCCAAGGGCTGCGTCTACACGAACAACACCGATGCCTGCAACGACGGCAACGCCTGCACGGACAAGGACACCTGCGCGGCCGGCTCGTGCAAGGGCTCGACCATTACCTGCGACGACAAGAACGAGTGCACCAGCGACTCCTGCGACGTGGCCACGGGCTGCGTGTTCGCCAACAACACGATCCCGTGCGACGACTTGAGCGCCTGCACGCTCAACGACGTGTGCGCGGCAGGCAAGTGCGTCGGCACCACCATCAAGTGCGACGACGGCAACCTCTGCACCGACGACCCGTGCGTCCCGGCCCTCGGGTGCGTGCACACCTACAACACGCTTGCCTGCGACGACAAGAACGTCTGCACCGACAACGACAAGTGCGCCAACGGCGTCTGCGCAGGCGTGAACAACCCTGCGTGCCAGTGCACGATCGACGCCCAGTGCGACGACTCGGACAAGTGCAACGGCGTGTTCAAGTGCCAGGCCAACAAGTGCGTGCAGATCACCCCGCCGGTCAAGTGCGACGCGTCCAAGGACACCGACTGCAACAAGAACACCTGCGGCCCCACCACCGGAGTGTGCGTGATGACGGCCCAGCTCCCGGGCACGCCCTGCAGCGACGGCAACGAGTGCACCACCTCGGACAAGTGCGACAACGCGGCCAAGTGCGTCGGCGGACCGGCCCCGGTCTGCGACGACAACAACCTCTGCACCAACGACTCCTGCAACCCGGCCACCGGCTGCGTGTACACCAACAACACCGTGGTCTGCGACGACAAGACGGCCTGCACCACCGGCGACAAGTGCACCGGCGGCAAGTGCATCGGAACCCCGGTGGTCTGCAACGACAACAACGTCTGCACGGACGACTCGTGCGACCCGGTCCTGGGCTGCCAGTACGTGAACAACACCAATGCCTGCAACGACAACAACGCCTGCACCACCGGCGACACCTGCTTCAAGGGCAAGTGCCTGAGCGAGCCCGTCGTGTGCAACGACAACAACGTCTGCACCGACGACACCTGCAACCCGGCCACCGGCTGCGTGTACACCAACAACACCGTGGTCTGCGACGACAAGTCGGCCTGCACCACGGGCGACAAGTGCTCGGCCGGCAAGTGCACGGGCTCTGCCATCGTCTGCAACGACGGCAACGTCTGCACCGACGACTCCTGCGATCCGCTGACGGGCTGCAAGTACACGAACAACACCGCGGCCTGCAACGACAACAACGCGTGCACCTCTTCCGACGTGTGCAATGCGGGCACCTGCGCCGGCACCGCGATCGTGTGCAACGATAACAACATCTGCACCACCGACACGTGCAACCCGGCTTCGGGCTGCGTGTACACCAACAACACCGCGGCCTGCGACGACGGTTGGGCCTGCACCACGGGCGACACCTGCGCCGGCGGCGTCTGCAAGCCGGGCAAGACCAACTCGACAAACTCCTGCTGCCTCACCCAGAACACTGCGTGCTGCGCCAACCAGGCGGTGGTGGAGTGCGTTTGCAAGATGGACTCCTACTGCTGCAACAACTCGTGGGACGGAATCTGCGCCGCCGAGGCGGACCTGTGCGGCTCCTGCAACGGCTCCTGCTGCGCAAGCCACGCCAACCCGGGCTGCGATACCGAGTCCGTCGAGACGTGCGTGTGCGTGACCGTGGGCGACATGTACTGCTGCACCAACCAGTGGGACAGCCTCTGCGCCGACGAGGCCAGCAACCAGTGCAAGTCCTGCTGCGGCGACGGGAAGTGCGGCTCGGGCGAGACCTGCGAGTCCTGCCCTAACGACTGCCAGGGCACCAACTGCCTCATCGGCGGCAAGTGCTACGCCAACGGCGCCACCAACCCGGCCAACCAGTGCCAGGCATGCAACTCCGCGGCCAACAAGACGGCGTGGAGCAACAAGTCCAACGGCACCGCGTGCAACGACCTCAATGCATGCACCAACCCCGACACCTGCACCAACGGCACCTGCGGCGGTCCGGCCGTGGTCTGCAACGACAACAACGGGTGCACCAACGACTCGTGCGTCCCTGCCACGGGCTGCGTGTTCACCGCCAACACGAACCCGTGCAACGACGGCTGGGCCTGCACCACGGGCGACGTCTGCTCGGGCGGCGTCTGCAAGCCGGGCAAGACCAACTCCACCGCGTCCTGCTGCGTGTCCCAGTCCACGCCGTGCTGCGCCAACCAGACCGTCGTCGAGTGCGTCTGCAAGATGGACGCGTACTGCTGCAACAACTCCTGGGACGGCGCCTGCGCCGCCGAGGCGGACCTGTGCGGCTCCTGCACGGGCGACTGCTGCACCTCGCACGGGACTCCGGGCTGCAACAACGAGCAGAAGGAGAGCTGCGTGTGCAAGACCGTTGGCGACATGTTCTGCTGCCTCACCGCGTGGGACAGCATCTGCGTCAATGAGGCCAAGGCAGCCCCCTGCAACGCCTACGCCTGCAACTAGTTCCCTTGTGACGACCGAGTGCGGGCGGGCGCCCTGCGCCCGCCCGCACCGCTTTCCTCCCGAATCTCCCTGTTTCGTTTTTTCCTCCGGGACGCGTTTCTGGTATGCTGAGGGCCATCTCGCGAGTCGAGATGCGCTTTCGATAGGGGGTCTGGCGCCATGAAGACACTCAACGCCCTGCTAATCATCCTTGCGTGCGCTGCCGTGATGCGGTGCGGAGGGGGCTCCGCAGACAACACGACCATGGTGGCCGAAGACGGAACGTTGTCCGGGGATTCGGACGGTACCGCGGTTGACGGCGGGGCCGACGTCGTCTCCCCCCGAGAGGTAACCCCGCCCAAGGACGTCGCCCCGCCGGAGGACCTGCTCCCCGAGGATCTGCCGCCCGGGGACGTATTGCCGCCCGGGGACGTATTGCCGCCCGAGGACGTGCCGCAAACGGACGTCGTGCCGCCCGGCGACGTGTCGCCCGACCTGGCGCAGGACTCCGACAACGACCTCTCCGTGGACGTCCCTCCCGCGTGCGGCAGCGACGTCGAATGCGATGACGGCAACCCCTGCACCGACGACACCTGCGACCCGGGCTCCGGATGCCTTCACGAGCACAACAACGTGGCCTGCGACGACGGCGACGATTGCACCGCGGGAGATTCCTGCTCGGACGGGAAGTGCGCTGGCGTTCCGGTCACCTGCGACGACGGGAACCCCTGCACCCAGGACCTGTGCGACCCGGCCAGCGGGTGCTACACCGAGTCCGCCATCGCCCCGTGCAGCGACAACGACGCCTGCACCACCGACGATGCGTGCGTGGCCGGCACGTGCACGGGCCAGCCCGCCAGCTGCGACGACGGCAACCCCTGCACCGATGACGGCTGCGACGTGCTGGCCGGCTGCGCGTGGACGTTCAACGCAGCGGCCTGCGACGACGGCAACCTCTGCACAGCGGACGACACGTGCGTGGAGGGGGTCTGCGTGGGCAAGCCGCTGCCCGACTGCGAGTGCGTGTCCGACGCGGACTGCGCTGCGTTCGAGGACGGCAATGCGTGCAACGGGACCCTCAAATGCCTCGACTTCCTCTGCTCCGTGGACCCCGCGACCGTGGTCGTCTGCGACAAGTCCGGCGACACCGTCTGCTCGTGGACCGAATGCGCTCCCGATTCCGGCCAGTGCGTCGTGGTCGCAGGACCCGACGGCCTGGCGTGCGACGACGCGGACGGCTGCACTTTGGCCGAGGCGTGCAACGCGGGCGCCTGCACTGGCGGCTCGCCTCTTCCGTGCGACGATTCCGACCCGTGCACGAATGACGGCTGCGACCCGGCGTCCGGCTGCGTCCATGATTACAATGCTGCTTCCTGCGACGACGGGAATGCGTGCACTCAGGCAGACACCTGCGACAACGGCACGTGCGTCGGGGTCGATACGCCATGCGATGACGGCAACGTCTGCACCAAGGAGACCTGCGACCCGGTCGTCGGCTGCGTCTTCGAGAATGTCGAAGGGGAGTGCGATGACGGCAACGCGTGCACCGCGCCGGACGCGTGCTCGGGTGGCTCCTGCGTGGGTGCGCCCGTCACGTGCGACGACGGCAACCTCTGCACCGACGATGCGTGCGCCCCGGAGACCGGCTGTGTCGCGCTCTTCAACACGCTGCAGTGCGACGACGGGAGCCTTTGTACCAAGGATGACGCGTGCTCGGGTGGCTCCTGCGTGGGTGCGCCCGTCACGTGCGACGACGCGAACCCCTGCACCACCGACGCCTGCGACCCGGGAAAAGGCTGCGCATTCGTGCCCAATACGCTGCTTTGCGACGACGGAAGCAAGTGCACGGTCATGGAGTCATGCAAGGATGGTGCGTGCACCGGAGCAGCGGTGGACTGCAACGACGCGAATCCCTGCACCGATGACTCGTGCGATCCGGCTACAGGGTGCGTGCACGCGGCCAACGGCAATGCATGCGACGACGGAAGCAAGTGCACCGCGGGCGATGTGTGCGGACAGGGGAAGTGCACGGGAGCCCCGGTGAAATGCGACGACGGGAACCCCTGCACCGACGACTCGTGTGCCCCGGCCACGGGGTGCACCTTCCTGCCCAACGCAGCGGCCTGCGACGACCAGGATCTCTGCACCGCGAAGGATACGTGCGCGGGCGGCGTGTGCAAGGGCACGCCCGTCGTCTGCGACGACAAGGACCCCTGCACCAACGACACGTGCGACCTCGTGCTCGGATGCGTGTTCACCCAGAATGCCAACCCCTGCGACGACGGCAACAAGTGCACGGTCGGGGACGTGTGCAACGCGGGCAAGTGCGCGGGCACCCCGCTGGACTGCAAGGACACCAACCCGTGCACCGACGATTACTGCCTGCCGAACATGGGCTGCTTCCACACGTTCAACGCGACGCCGTGCGACGACGGCAACCCCTGCACCGACGCGGACGCGTGCAAGAACGGGACCTGCCAGGGCACTCCCAACGCCGCGTGCGAATGCACGAGCACCAGCCAGTGCGCCCCCTTCGAGGACGGGGACAAGTGCAACGGCACCCTGGTGTGCCTCAACAAGAGCTGCGTGCTCGACCCTGCGACGGTGGTCACGTGCAGCACGGCCCAGGACAACGCGTGCCAGGCAAACAAGTGCGACCCGCTCAAGGGCAAGTGCGCGATGGTCTACCAGCCCGTGGGCTCCCCGTGCACCGACGGCAATGCGTGCACCCTCAAGGACGGCTGCGACGGGAATGGCGTGTGCGCTCCGGGGCCGACGGCGGACTGCAACGACGGGAACCAGTGCACCGCGGACTCGTGCAACCCGGCTTCCGGCTGCGTCAACACCCCCACGACCAGTCCGTGCAACGACGGCAACGCGTGCACGACCGGAGACGTGTGCGCCGCGGGCACCTGCAAGGGGAAGCCGGTAAGCTGCGACGACGGCAACCTCTGCACCACCGATTCCTGCGAGCCGGAGGGAGCGGGCTGTGTACACGCTCCCAACACGAGCGCATGCGACGACGGCAGCGCGTGCACCGCGGGCGACGTGTGCGCGGGGGGCAAGTGCGTGCCCGGCCCCGCGCTCAACTGCAACGACGACAACCCGTGCACCACGGACGCGTGCGTGCCGGCTTCGGGGTGCACGCACACCAACAACACCGCGCCGTGCGACGACGGGAGCAAGTGCACGTCCGGGGACGTGTGCGCAGGCGGCAAGTGCGTGACCACGCCCGTGGTCTGCAACGATACCAACCCCTGCACCACCGACTCCTGCGACCCTGCCACGGGCTGCAAGTACGAGAACAACACGGCCGCATGCAACGACGGCACCGCCTGTACCACCGGCGACGTATGCTCCGGAGGAGCGTGCAAGGGCACGCCCGTGGTGTGCGACGACAAGAACGTCTGCACCACCGACACCTGCGATCCGAATTCGGGATGCAAGTACACGAACAACACCGTGGGCTGTAACGACGGGAACAAGTGCACCTCAAACGACGTGTGCGCGGCGGGCAAGTGCGCCGGAACGTTTGCCGGCCAGGGCTCCTGCTGCGTGAGCAAGTCGGGTCCCTGCTGCCAGAGCGCTTCCGTGACCGCGTGCGTCTGCGCGGCCGACCCCACGTGCTGCACCGACACGTGGGACGCCGCGTGCGCGGCCGCCGCGGACAACTGCGGATCGTGCAACGGCAACTGCTGCACCGCTCACGCCAACCCCGGCTGCAACAACGAGACCAAGGAGTACTGCGTGTGCGTGACGCAGGGGCAGATGGGCTGCTGCACGGGCACGTGGGACGCCACCTGCGCGCTGACCGCTATCTTCGCGTGCATGTTCTCCGGAGGCTGCAACTGAGCCCCGTCCTGCCGTCACCGAAGGTCTTTGGATGAAGCGTCGGCTTGCAGACCTCTTCGTCGGCAACTTCTGGGCAGCGTTCCTCGCCCTCCTGCTGGTCAAGCTCGGCCTCGTCGTGAACAACATCTGGGGCACGGAGGGCTTCGAGCCCCCGCAGCGGTTGCTGCCCAAGACCCTGCTGTTCCTCGGATGGGACGTGGTCGGCGCGCTCATCGCAGCCGGAGTCGTCTGGCTGGCATGCGTCCCCCTGGTGGTGTGGCTCAAGGGCAGGTTCACGACCGCTCTATCCGTCCCGGTGCAGATGACCCACGGACTGCTGGCGTCGGTTTCCCTGTTCACCACCGTGTTCGTGGGCGGGCCGCTCAACAAGCAGGCCATCGACGCGGGCATCCTCGAACAGGCCGGCGAGGTCAAGGACTGGCTTCCGGCCGTGTGGGAGTCGGTCAGGGACTTCGCTTCCCCGGGCCCCCTCGCGTTCATGGGCTTCGTCATGCTGCTGGCGGGCCTGGCCGTGCCCTTCGGACCGCGGGTGATCCGCGCCGCGGGGAGGAGGGGGAAACGCGTCGGCCTGGCCGCGCTTGCGGCCGCAGTGGTCGTCACGCTGGGCCTCCTGCCCTGGCTCCAGGACGGGTACTTCTGGGGGTTCCGGATGAAGACGTACGACATGGAGTACAGCCCCACGGTGGAGCTTGCGTGGTCGTACGTGAAGCCGGTCCTCCGATCCTTCGAGGCGAAGCGCTCGGTCCAGGGGGACGAATTCCGGTTCGACACGTCGTCCCCCACGCGGACAGCGACCCTGCCCGCTCAGGTTCCGGCAGCGCACCCGGCGCGCACCAACGTGCTGCTGGTGATCATGGAGTCGGTCGGGGAGGAGTACCTCGACAGGCCCGAGAACCCCATGCCGTACCTGTCGAGCCTGCGCTCCCGGCCGGGCGTCGCGAGCCTCGATTCCCACTACACGAGCTGGGCGCTGACGACCACCGCCATCTTCTCGCTGCTGTGTGCGGAGCTCCCCTACCCGACCCCACGGACGATCACGCTCATCAACCCGGCCATCCCGTGCAAGAGCCTGTCCGAGGCATTGCACGACGCGGGCTACTTCACCGCGTTCGTCACCAGCCAGGACTTCGCGTTCGACCGGCTGATGCGTTTCATCCGGCACCGCAAGTTCGACCTGCTGTGGGACATGTACACCATGCCCGGAGCGGACCTCGCGTGGAAAGGGCGCTGGGGGCTGGACGACCGGGTCACGGTCAAGAACGTGCTGGAGCTGGCTTCGGAACGACGCCCCATGCCCTTCTTCCTGGTCTACGGGATGTTCGCGGGCCACCATCCCTACGTTGCCCTTCCCGAGCACTCGGAGTACGACCCCGACGAGGAGGGGGGCAGGGAGAAGGCGTACCTGCGCGCCCTGGCCGTCGCGGACCAGCGGGTCAAGGATCTGCTGGAGGGGTTTGAGCGGCTCGGCCTGCTCGACGACACGCTGGTGGTCATCGTGTCCGACCACGGAGAGGGGCAGGGCCGCAGGGCCGGGCGCAACGTGTACGACGTGGTGGTGAGGGTGCCGGCCCTCGTCATGGGACCCCAGCTGCCGCGGCAGAACCTCCGCATCCGCGCCACCACGTCCCACATCGACCTGGCCCCGACCATCCTGGGTCTCCTGGGGCTGGAGCCGCCCTGCACCATGAAGGGAAGGGACCTGACCCGGCCGTCGCAGGAGCGCGTGGCGTTGTTCGGCGGGCGGCCTCCGAAGTTCCAGCTTGGACTCGCGGACGGCAACTGGAAGTTCATCCTCGAGGACTTCGAGCGCACCATCCTGTATGACCTGTCCAACGACCCGGAAGAAGCCGACGACGTGGCCCACGACCACCCGGACATGGTGGAGCGTTACCGACTCCTGCTGGAGGACTTCGCCGTGCATTCGGAAAACCTGCTGGAGCGCTACGCAGACATCCTGACTGCATCCGGCTGCAGACCGTAAGCTCGTGCCCCTGAGCGCGGGCTACTCGTCCTGCCCGGCCCCGTGCTCCCGGGAGCGGATGCCGTAGCGACGCATGAGCCCGTGGAAGTTGGTCCGCTGCATCTCCACGAGCTGCGCGGCCCGGGTCACGTTCCAGTTGGCCCTCTCCAGAGCGCTCAGGACGAACTGCTTCTCGAGCCGTTCGGACACGATGTCCTTGACCCTGCGCTTGTGCTCCTTCAGCTCCTCCATGGTCTGGGGGATGGACGCGGGGTCCTGGCGTGAGGGCAGGTGGAGATCCCCGGACAACTCCGGGGGCAGATGCTCCACGCGGATGAGCTCGTCGTCCACCGTGGCGACCAGCCGCTCGGTGACGTTTCGCAGCTCCCGCACGTTCCCGGGCCACTTGTAGGCCATCAGCTTGGCCACGGCCTCGGTGGCGAATCCCCGCACGCGACCACCCGATTCCCCGGCCGCCTTCTTCAGGAAGTGCATGGCAAGGACCGGGATGTCCTCGGTCCGCTCCCTGAGCGGAGGCAGGGTCAGGGGGATGACGCTCAGGCGGTAGTAGAGGTCTTCCCGGAAGAGGCCGCGTTCGACCATCGCGGCAAGGTCCCGGTTGGTTGCCGCGAGGATCCGGACGTCGACCTCCTGCTCCAGCTCGCGGCCCACGGGCCGCACCCTCCGGCTCTCGATGACGCGCAGGAGCTTGCCCTGGATCTCCATGGTCATGTTCGAGATCTCGTCCAGGAACAGGGTGCCGCCGGAAGCGATGCTGAAGTATCCCGGCCGCGTCTGGGTGGCGCCGGTGAACGCGCCCTTCACGTGGCCGAACAGCTCCGACTCGACCAGCGTCGGAGTCAGCGACGAGATGTCGACCGCGACGAACGGCGCGGCGCTTCTCGAGCTGTTCTCGTGGATGGCCTTCGCCACCACCTCCTTCCCGGTGCCCGACTCGCCGTAGATGGTCACGGTGAACGAGGTGGGAGCGATCTTGAGGATCTGTCGGCGGACCTCGTCCATGGCCTTGGAGCGGCCCAGGATCGACGTGCCCTTCTGGAGCCGCGACACCTCCTGCTTGAGGAACGCGTTCTCGTTCCGCACGCGGCGGTCCTCCAGCGCCTTGGCCACTGATATCGACAGCTCCTCGGGCGTGAAGGGCTTTGGAACGTAGTTGAACGCACCCTTCTTGATGGCCTCGATGCTCGTCTGGATGGTGGCATACCCCGTGATGATGATCACCGTGACGTCGGGCCGTTCCCGCTTGATCCGATCCAGGGCCTCCATGCCCGGCAGATCCGGCATCTTCAGGTCCAGCAGCACCAGGTCGAAGTCACCGTCCACCGCACGGGCAACCCCCTCCACCCCGGACGTGGTGTGCTCCACCTGGTGCCCGTCCTCCTGGAGGATCCGCTTGCAGCTCAGGCAGACCGGCTTCTCGTCGTCGATGACCAGGATGCGTGCGTTGTGCGCGGTCATGTCATGCTCCTGTAGCAGGGCTTCCGTCAGGCTCGGCGGCACGGGGAAGCAGGACGGTCACGGTCGTTCCCTCCCCATCCACGCTGGAGATCTCCACCGACCCGTTGTGCTTGCGCACGATCCCCTGCGACACGGACAGCCCCAGCCCCGTGCCGCGGCGGCTCCCCTTGGTGGTGAAGAAGGGCTCGAAGACCCGCTGCTGGTGCTCCCTCGGGATCCCCTTGCCCGAGTCGATGACCCGGGTGACCACGTACGCACCCGAGGAGTCCTCGTCGGTCGTGATGCGGATGGACTGCCCCTTGGAAGAGGCTTCCGCGGCGTTGACGACGAGGTTGATGAACACCTGCTGGATCTGCTTGGCGTCCACATTGACCTCCAGCGGCTCCTGCGACAGGGCCTGCACGATCTGGATGCCGTCGAGCGCGTCGTAGTTCCGGACCAGGGTCAGGGTATCGCGTATCACCTGGTTGATGGGCACCACACGGTTCTCCACGGGCCGCTCCCGTGCGAAGTCCAGCAGTGCGCGGACGATGGCGCGGCAGCGGTTGGCTTCCTCCACGATGACGTCGAGGTCCTCCCGCCGCTCGTCGTCGGGCGGCAGGTGCTTCTGCATCAGCATGGAGAGCGACAGGATGGCGGTCAGGGGGTTGTTGATCTCGTGCGCCACGCCCGCTGCCAGCCGGCCGATGGAGACCTGCTTCTCCACGTGGGTGAGGCGCTCCTCGGTCATCTCGCGCAGCCTGAAGTCGCGCTCCCGCACCGCCTTGACCATGAGGTTGAAGGCAGAGGCCAGGCGGCCCAGCTCGTCCGCGGCCCGGAAGCGGACCTTGTGGTCGAGCTCCCCCTGGGCCACGCGGTGCATCCCCTCTGCAAGCTGTGTCACGGGTCGGATCAGCCACCACGAGAACAGGTACGAGATGACGAACCCGAACAGCATGCCGGCCGCGATCAGGCTGGAGAACAGGGTCACGGTCCGGTTCCGCACGTCCACGTAGACCTCGGCTTCCGCACCGAGCCCCAGCATGCCGATGACCGCTCCGGAGTAGTCGGACAGCGGCATGTACGCCGCGTAGAACTGCCGGTCCAACACGCGGGCTTGCCCCACGTAGGTTTCTCCTCCCTCGAGGACCTTCTCCACCACCCGCGGGTCTACGCGCGTTCCCAGCGCTTCCTCGCCCACGGTGGTGGCGACTCGCGCATCGCGCAGGAACAGCGTCGCGGCGTAGCTTCGGTCCCGGTCGGGCCACAGGAGGCCCACAGGGATCGACACCAGCTCGGTCCTGCCGTTGAGCATCGCCAGCAGCACGAGCGTGCGCCCGCCCGTCAGCCGTATGCCCGCGGCAAGCAGCATCCCTTCCGCAGGCACGGGATCGAAGCCCAGCTCAGCCATGGCCTCGCGGCGAAGAGACAGGAGCCCTGTAAAGGGGGTCTCCGGGTCCGTTGACTTGCCGGCGAAGCCCTCGATGCTCGTTCCGGAGAAGGCGGCTGCGCAAGGCCTCGCAGCGCACCCCGGCTGCGCCGCGTTGCCCTCGCCTGCGCCGGACACCGGCCGCAGGACCTCCGCGGCGCCCGGGTGGACCAGCACGGCCACGTCCACAAGCCCGTCCTTCCAGAACTCGGAGGAGCAGAACCGGCCGGTCCCGACCCCGGACTCCAGCTCGTCCCTGCCCACCCGGGCAAGCACCTTCATCCGCTCCAGGTGGCTGGAAAGATACAGCTGCGCGACCTTGAGCCCGACCTCGACCCGGGACGATGCAAGCTCCACCACCTTGCTTCCGAAGACGAGGTTCCCGATCACGATGGTGGCGCCAGCGGAAGACACGATGAGGATCAGGAATGCCGCGATGAGCCGCGAGCGGAGCGACAGCCTTGCGAACCACCAGTACCAGCGCCAGCGCTTCCCGTGCTTCTGCTCAGATGCCATGAAGTCCCCCGGGATGTATCGAACGGGAATACATTGGTGTCCTGACAGCTGCCATGACCGGCCGAGACTAGCACCCCGGACAGCCTGCAGTCAAGGGGTGTATCGATAGCGGATACGCCGTATTTCTGTTCGATACTTTGGCAGAAGCAGCCCGGTACTCACGTCTAACATGCTGAACTCACATACGTTATTGCCCATCGGCGCCGCGAGAAGACGAGATGGCACAGGTGTATTCAGGAAACATTCACTCCACCCGACGGTCCCGTGGACGGTTCCGCATTATCGCCGTTGTTACAGCACGTTACGCATCACGTGACGCACTGTGGCACGCGGGTTGCAATCCGATCGGGGTGGCGGGCGGCGCTTCGGCGCAGCACGGGGGACGCGACCAGCGGGAGCATGGGGGCGCAGCCCCCGGTTTGCGGCGCCTCAGGCGCATGACACTCCGCAGGAGGATACCATGAAGAAGGCCATTGCATACGTGAGCGACGTGATCCTGGGCAGCACCGGAGAGGTGATCTCCCGCAAGGAGCAGAAGGCGCTCATCGAGGCGCACGCCCGCGACGCAGGAATCGAGGTCGTGGCGTGGTTCGAGGACGAGCAGTACTGCGAGGGCCTCATGGAGCGGCCGGGTGTGCGGCAGATGCTGGCATGCGACAAGGAGTTCGACACGGTGCTGGTGGAGCGCGTGTGGTCGCTGTCCCGGCGCTGGGGCGAGCTGCAGCCGCTGCTTGCCGGGATCGCCGCCATGGGCAAGAGCCTGGAAGCGGCCACGACGTTGTGGGACTGCGTGTCCCAGATGGCGCGAAACCCCAGGCTCCTGGATTCCGCGGCCACCTGCCCGCTGCCCCGGTCCGCGGAGGAGACCCAGGCCGTGCTGCGGATCCGCAAGCCGCGGCAGCTCAACTTCTTCGGTCTCAAGCGTGCATCCCGCGGAGCGTAGTGCGCCGCTCCTGCCCACTGGGGTGCGATCCAGCGTGTGGCAGGAGCCCGCGTGGAGGGGAGCGGGGGGAACCGGCTCTGGGCCGCAGTCCCCCCGGCTGCCCCGGAAGCAGAGCGGCTCCTGCCTATCTGCCACGGCGCGGATCACACCCTGCCCACTGGGAGGTAGCCCGCCCGGGGAGATGCTGGATGCGTGAGCCCCGTCCGACGCCGTCAACCGGAGGTCTTCCATGTACGAGATCAAGGATGCCGTTCGACCGATCATGTGGAACATCTCGGGTGCGTGGGTCATGTACCTGCTGGTGGTGGTCGCGCTCGGCCTGTTTGCGTACGGTGCGTACCGGCGCTGGGCCCACTGGAGGGAGGGCAAGCCGGACGAGGAGCGCTTCTCTGACTGGGGACGCCGCCTGCTGCTGCTCCTGAAGGAGCTGGTCTTCCAGAAGAGAGTCCGCTCCTCCCGCTTTCCCGGGCTCTTCCACAGCCTGATCTTCTACTCCTTCCTGGTCCTTGCCATAACCACCGCGGTAGTCGCCCTGGACTACGACTTCGGCACCACGCTGTTCAAGGGCTGGGTCTACGTGGCCCTGACCGTGGCTTCCGAGCTGGCGGGCGTGTTCATCCTCGTGGGCGTGGGCATGGCCGCGGCGCGACGCCTGTTCCGGCGCCCGGAGTCGCTTCCTTCCACGGGGTCGGACCTCTGGGCGCTGGCGCTGGTCGCGGCGCTGGTGCTGACCGGGTATGCGACCGAGGGGCTGCGCATCGCGACCCTCGGCGACCCCTGGGCGTGGCTGACACCGGTGGGCGGGGGCTTTGCCCGGCTCTGGGGAAGCCCGACCGAGGAAACGGGCAGGCAGGCGCACCAGGTCCTGTGGTGGGGCCACACGGTCCTGGCCCTGGGCTGGATCGCTTCCATCCCCTACACCAAGTTTGCGCACCTGCTGTCACTTCCGACCAACGTCCTCTTCTCCAAGCTGCGGCCCCGCGGGGAGCTCAAGCGCGTGGACGTCATGAAGATGCTCGAGGCGGCCGACGTGGACGAGTCGCAGATCCAGATCGGGGTGCAGAAGCCGACCGAGTTCACCTGGAAGCAACGGCTGGACTTCGACGCGTGCGTCTCGTGCGGCCGATGCGACGAGATCTGTCCCGCGGTCATGGCGGGCCACCCGTTTTCCCCCCGGAGGTTCGTCGCGTCGTGCAAGGACCTGGTGGCAGGCAGCACGGGGCTTCCGACGGACGGCGACCCCGCGGCCACGCAGGTCCCGGACATCGTGGGCACCGCGTTCGACGAGGAGTTCATCTGGTACTGCCGCACGTGCACCGCGTGCATGGAGGTATGCCCCGCGAAGGTGGAGCACGTGGACTCGCTCATCGAGATCCGGCGCAACGAGATCATGATGCAGGGCCGCATCCCGACAGACGCCGCGCGTGCGCTCAAGTCGCTGGAGAGCCTCGGCAACCCGTTCGGCCCGCAGGTCAACCGCGTGGACTGGATGAAGCAGATGGGGCTGCGCATCGTGGGACCCGGCGAGGAATGCGACGTGCTCTACTGGGCCGGGTGCTGCGTGGCCTTCGACCCCACCAAGCAGCGCATGGCAACGGACCTGGTCAGGCTGCTGGCCCACTGCGGCATCGAGTTCGGCGTGCTGGGAGCCGACGAGCGCTGCTGCGCGGACCCGGCCCGCCTGCTGGGCGAGGAACGGCTGTTCCAGGAGATGGCCCGGCGCCAGGTGGAGGAGCTGAACAAGCGCAAGTTCAAGGTGCTGCTCACGTCGTGTCCACACTGCTACAACGCGCTCAAGAACGAGTTCCCGCAGTTCGGCGGCAACTACCGGGTGGTGCATCACTCCGAGTTCATCCACGAGATGCTCTGGAACGGGGAGTTGCGTCCCCGTTTCGGCGAGTCGCGGACCGTGACCTACCACGACCCGTGCTACCTCGGCCGTTACCAGGGGCAGTACGACTCGCCCCGCCAGGTGCTGGAAGCGCTCCCGGGCACCCGCTTCGTGGAGATGGAGAACAGCCGGGACAAGAGCCTCTGCTGCGGCGGCGGGGGAGGCCACTTCTGGATGGATCTCAAGAAGGGACGCCGCATCAACAACCTCCGCGTCCAGCAGGCGCTGGACGCCAGGGCCGAGGTCATCGTCACGGGCTGCGCCTACTGCATGCAGATGCTCAGCGACTCCATCAAGACCATGGATGCTGAGGACCGCCTGTCGGTCGCGGACCTGTCCACGCTCGCGCTGCGCAGCGTCGGCATCGAACCCACCCGCGACGTGATCCTGCCGGAACGGAAGAAGAGCTCCTCGCAGCAGCCGGCAGCGCCCACCGCGGGGCAGGCAGGCTAGTCTGCCCCCGCGGAGGGAAGCCACCGCGGGGCAGGCAGGCTAGTCCGCGTCCCCTGCGAGGATCTGCCGGCCGATGTCCCCGAGAGAATCGAACACGTAGGTCGGCTTGACGGAGCTTGCGTCGAGCATCTCGCGGGTGGTCTCGCCGGTCAGCACCAGGGCGGAAGCGACGCCTGCGTTGATACCGCACTGGATGTCGGTGTAGAGCCTGTCGCCGATGATCAGCGTCTCCTCCTGCGTGGCCCCGAACCGCATCCTCGCGGCTTCCAGGATGCCCGGGTTCGGCTTGCCCACCACGCGGTCCGGCCTGCGGCCCGTGGACGCGTGGATCAGCTCGATGTACGCGCCGATGTCGGGCAGCGGGCCTTCGGGGTCCGGGCAGTTGAAATCCGGGTGGGTAGCGACGTAGGGAAGCCCGCGGCGCACCAGCAGGCAGAAGGTCTTGAGCTTCTCGTACGTGAGCATCGTGTCGTAGGTCAGGACCAGGGTCTGCGGGTTCTCGCTTTCCAGCACGAACCCGGCATCCGCGAACTGCGCGGCCACCGCGGGCGTGGCCATCACGTGCAGGCGCCGAAGCCCCGGCTCGTTGCGCAGCAGGGCCACGGTTGCATCCGCGGACGTCAGCACCCGCGTGCCGTCCGCCGGCACCCCCAACCGCTGGAGCTTCTCCACATACTGCTGCGCGGTCCGCGAGGAGTTGTTGGTCAGGAACAGGAATTGGCCTCCGGTTGCGGCCACCGAATCCAGGAACGGGAGGCTTCCCGGAAACAGCGTGCCTCCGAGGTAGAACGTCCCGTCCATGTCCAGCACGTAGAGTCTGAATCTCTTCATCCGCTCCTCCCCCCTCACTACATATCACTGTTCGAGGCACGGCGTCACACGGTTCTGCACGTCACACGGGTTCGAACCCGGTGCCGGCAACGATTCTGTTGCATTGGGGGCAGCATGTGCGGAGAATGGCGGGGTTTCGTGCCAGGAGGGAACATGCCCAGCACCTCAGACCTCAAGCGTGGAGTCCGGTACCTGTTCGAATCCAACGCGTACACCGTCGTGGACGTCGCGCTCCAGACGCCGTCGGCCCGAGGGGCGACGACGCTGATCAAAGTCAAGGCCCGGGAGCTCGTCACCGGCCAGCTCAAGCAGATGGTGTTCAAGGCCGGCGAACGCCTCGAAGACCCGGACGTCGAGATCGTCAAGGCCCAGTTCCTCTACAAGGACGGCGACAACATGGTCGTCATGGACCAGGACTCCTTCGAGCAGCACGAGCTCACCCCGGAGATCGTCGGCGAGGCGAAGTGGTACCTGGTCGAGGATCAGCCGATCCGCCTCGTCCTGTTCAACGGAAGGCCGGTCACCATCGAGCTTCCCAAGGCCATGGACCTGGTCATCGCGGAATGCGACCCCGGGTTCAAGGGCGACTCCGTGAACAACGTCATGAAGAACGCCACCCTGTCCACCGGGCTCCAGATCCAGGTGCCCCTCTTCATCAACCCCGGTGACGTGGTCCGCATCGACACCGCCGAGGGCCGCTACGTCGAGCGCGTCCGCAAGTAACTCTTCGCTTTTTTGCCTCCCCCGCCTCTTGGCTCTACACTCGGGCTGGCGACAGGGAGGTTCCGCATGGAGTTCGTCACCGACGTCTTGCTCACCGACCGCATCGCGGCGCTCATCCCCCGGGTCTCGGACCGGCTCAACCGCCTGGCGCAGGGGATAGGCGACTCAACCGGCCTGACTCCCGTCCAGCTCCAGATGATGGACTACCTGTACCACTCCGGGGACTGCACCATCGGCGCGCTCACCCGCGCCATGCGCAGGGCCCAGAGCAGCGTCAGTGAGCTGACCGACCGCCTTGCCGATCGCGGCCTCGTGTTCCGTGACGCCACCACCGACCGCCGCAAGACCCTGGTCCGCCTCACCGCGGAAGGGAAGAACTGGATCCGCAGCAAGGAGCAGTACCAGCGCGACGCGCTCCTCCAACTCCTCCACGCACTCGAGACCGACAGCAAGGAAGCCCTCAGGGAAGCCCTGCTCCAGATCCTCTCCACGACCGACCGGATCGCACGCAACTAGCCGGGGCCAGCCTCCGGGCCCCTACCGGCCCGACTCGTCCTGCCGCGGGGCACCCGGTTCCTCGAACCGCTCGACAAGCTCCGGCACCGCGTCCTTGTGCACCATGATGGTCAGCATCTTGAGCTTCACGAAGTCGTCCCGGAAGAAGTAGTAGCCCTCGGGCTTGGCCCACCGAGCGCTGCGCCCCGAGTCCTTGATGAGAAACCACTTGTGGCCCCCCACGTCTGCCATGCCCACCAGGTGGACACCGTGGTCGTCGCCCGTGCTGCCGTTCGTGATCCGGTACTCCCGGGCGGACTGGTCGATGTGATCCGACGGGATGTCGAAGGATGGTACGAACGCGGCCGAGTGTGCGAAGTCCTTGCCCGGCTCCGACACGTCGCCGCCGATGCCGATGGAGTAGCCCGCTGCCACCGACTTCACGATGACGTCGTAGAACACGTCCAGCGGCACGTTGTGGTACGTGTCGTCCTTCCACCAGTTGTCCGGCACGTCGAACAACGCGGTCTTGAAGAATGGCTCGGACAGGGTGGACATGAACTGCACGTAGTCGTCCGGTCCCACCTTCACCACCTTCTGGAAGAACGTGCGCGGGGTGTACTTCTTCCCCTCGTACTCGAACTCCGTCGGAGGTGCGCCGAGATGGCGGTCGAGAATGGCGCGCACGCCGGCTACCACCGCCTCCTCGTCCCACATTCCCTGCTGCTTCACCCACTGGAGGTAGGACGTCATCTCCGGGGCCATCCGGCTGTGGTCGTGCAGCACCTCTCCACTGGCCGCATCCCGCTTGCCGTCCTTCCGGCCCGGGTACGCTTGGAGCGGCACGGCGCCGTACAGCTTCGCCATCCGGAGCACCGCATTCACCTCCGAGCCCTCTCCGAAGTTGGAGTCCCCGCGCTCCCGAACGAACCGCCGCGCCTTCTCCACGTACTCCCAGTACACCGGGTACATCTCCGAGAGCTTGACCTGGCTGCCCGTCACCCTCTTCACCTCGCTCTCCAGGAACGACGTGCCGCAGTACGACCAGCAGGTGCCCGTCAGGTACTGCGCCTGGGGCGGGAAGTGGAAGACCGGCGAAAACTGCGAAATATCGGACGGTCGATCGGCCTCGGGCAGCTCTGCCCTCAAGTGGCGCCTCGCCTCCTTCTTCGCCTTGGCAGCTTCCTCCTGCTTCTTCCGGATGCCGTCGGTGACCGCACCGGCGCTCTTGTCCGCCTCTGCGTTCTCGTCCTCGATCTTCTTGAGCGCAGGGTCCTTGACCTCCGGCGCGTAGAACGCATTCTGCCGTGGCTCCTGGGCGTTTGCCGGAAACGCCAGCACGAGCGCCACCACCACGAGAACGAACGTGCGCATCGTCCACCTCCACGGCCCCGCACCCTACCACGAAGCCGGGGCCCAGCGAAGCAGTTTCGTCGGTTGACGCTGTGTCCACGCGCCTGTATGATCCGCTCCGTTGCCGGAGGAGGGGTCGTACATGGCGTACCAACTGATTCTCGCGTCCGCGTCCCCGAGACGCAAAGAGCTGCTCGAGAGGATCGGCTTCACGACCAAGATCGTGCCCGCGGACGTCTCGGAGACCATGCTGGACGCGGAGGAGCCCGCGGAGTTCGTCAAGCGCATGGCGCGCTTCAAGGTGCTGACCGTGGTCAACCGCGTGAAGGGCACGCTTCCCCCGCAGGCCACCGCAGCCCTCGACCAGCACCTCGGAACCGGGATGGGCATCACGTCCCGCGAGCCGCCCGCACGCTGGATCGTCGGAGCGGACACCATCGTCGTGCTCGACGGCGAGGTGCTGGGCAAACCCAAGGACGTGGACCAGGCGTTCGAGATGCTCCAGAAGCTCAGCGGCCGCGAGCACGTCGTGGTCACCGGGTTCTGCGTGTTCGACCTGCTCAAGAACAAGGAAGGCATCCAGGCCGTCACGTCCCGAGTCAAGATCAAGCGGATGTCACGGCCCGAGATCGAGAAGTACCTGTCCGCAGGCGAGTCGCTGGACAAGGCCGGTGCGTACGCAGTCCAGGGGGTCGGCGCCTACCTCATCGACTCCATCCAGGGAAGCTACTCGAACGTGGTCGGGTTGCCGCTTTGCCAGCTCATGGAGATGCTGGAGGAGATGGGGGCCCATGACATCCTCCCGTACTGACCCGCGCTTCCACGCGGCGCTCCTGCCGCTCCTCCTGCTTGCGGCCTGTTCGCCCGCACGGCTCTCCGTGGATCCGCCCGTCGGCAGACCCCTGGTTACGGGCCTCGACGCACCGGACCGCTGGGACGTCAAGCAGACCCGCTTCTGGAAGGCGGAGGCTGCCGACGGCTCCCTGCTGGTAGCCAACACGCCGCTCGGGACCGGCATCTCGCCGGTGTGGCTCGACCGCCTGTTGCCGCGGGACTTCGAGGCCGTGGTCTCCGCTTCTCTCGAGAAGGAGGGGCTCGACGGCGGCTGGGGACTCGAGTTCGGCGCCCGCGACCGCAAGTACGCCTACCGCGTGCTGATGTACGCATCGGGCCGCTTCTGCGTCGACCGTCTGTTCGACGTCTATCCCGAGTTCATCCACTGCGTGCCGAGCCAGCCCGAAGTCGGCAGAGGCGCGACAGCCAACGAGCTGTCCGTCAGGGTCCAGGGCGACACGATCTCCGTGTCGGTCAACGGTGACGAGGTGATCTCCTTCCTCGACGATCGCTACGAGGCCGGAGGGTTTGCCCTGGCGGTTGCCGGCGCAGGCACCCGGGTCCGTTTCAACGACATCGCCATCGTGTCCCTCGAGTAGGCGCGGCCGGAGCGCCGCGTTGCGGCCGGAGCGCCGCGTTGCGGCCGGAGCGCCGCGTTGCGGCCGGAGCGCCGCGTTGCGGCCGGAGCGCCGCGTTGCGGCCGGCCGGCGCGGGCAGCGGCACCGGCCTACCCCTTGAGCACGCCCAGCGGAGAGATACGCACCACGGGCATCG
>Ga0233425_10002818_pt1 | contig 33113 bp, 33 predicted proteins | sample Watercolumn_Towu_2_FD_181712 | JGI IMG/M metagenome (GOLD analysis project Ga0233425, IMG submission 181712) | Freshwater microbial communities from Lake Towuti, South Sulawesi, Indonesia - Watercolumn_Towuti2014_140_MG | ecosystem: Environmental > Aquatic > Freshwater > Lake | place... | reverse complement strand
GTCGGCAGCTCGCCGGCGAAAGTAGGTCATCGCCAGACTCCCACACAAAACGCCCACCCCCTCCGGTGGGCGTTTTACTTTGGATAACCCGTCACCAGTCGGGTTGAGCGTTGCACTGCGCAAACGTATAATCGCGCCACATTTCAACCGAGCGGGATGGACGCCAGTCCGTCCCGCTTGTCACATCTGCACCAGGGGTTATCTTGTCTGCGTTCGTATCCGCGATTCTTGCACTGGCCGACGGTACGGTGTTCCGCGGCTATGGTATCGGCGCCGAGGGTGTCGGGGTCGGAGAGGTGGTGTTCAACACCTCCATCACCGGCTATCAGGAAATCCTGACCGACCCGTCCTATTGTCGCCAGATCGTCACCCTGACCTACCCCCACATCGGCAACGTGGGGACCAACGGCGAGGACGAGGAATCCGAACGCATCCACGCCTCCGGCCTAATTATCCGCGACTTGCCCTTGCTAGCCAGCAACTTCCGCATGAACCGGACCCTGCCGGAGTATCTGAAGGCACACAACGTGGTGGCCATCGCCGGCATCGACACCCGCAAACTGACCCGGCTGTTGCGGGAGAAGGGTGCCCAGAACGGTTGCATCATGGCCGGTGCCGTTGACGAGGCGGCCGCCCTGGCCCAGGCGAAGTCCTGCCCCAGCATGGCCGGCCTGGATCTCGCCAAGGTGGTGACGCGGCGGGAACCCGTCGAATGGCGGGAAGGCGAATGGGCATTGGGCAAGGGGTTCGCCGCTCCGGTCGCGGCCGAGTTCAAGGTGGTGGCCTACGACTACGGCATCAAGCGCAACATCCTGCGCATGCTGACCAGCCGGGGCTGCCAGGTCACCGTGGTGCCGGCCCAGATGCCCGCCGCCGACGTCCTGGCGATGAAGCCGGATGGCATCTTCCTCTCCAACGGCCCCGGCGATCCTGAGCCTTGCGACTATGCCATCCGCGCCATCCAGGAAATCCTTGAGGCGCGCATCCCCACCTATGGCATTTGTCTGGGCCACCAGTTGCTGGGTCTGGCCTCCGGTGCGCGCACCATCAAGATGAAGTTCGGTCACCACGGCGGCAACCATCCGGTGCAGGACCTGGACAGCAAGCGGGTCATGATCACCAGCCAGAACCACGGTTTCGCGGTGGACGCAGCGACCCTGCCTGCCAACCTGCGCGCTACCCACGTTTCTTTGTTCGACGGCTCCCTGCAGGGCATTGCCCGCACCGACGTCCCGGCCTTCAGCTTCCAGGGTCATCCGGAAGCGAGCCCCGGCCCTCACGACGTGGCCTATCTGTTCGACCGCTTCATCGGTCTGATGCGGGAGAACAAGCATGCCTAAGCGCACGGACATCCAGTCCATCCTCATCATCGGCGCCGGCCCCATCGTCATCGGCCAGGCCTGCGAGTTCGACTATTCCGGTGCCCAGGCCTGCAAGGCGCTGAAGGAGGAGGGCTTCCGGGTCATCCTGGTGAACTCCAACCCGGCCACCATCATGACCGACCCGGAGATGGCGGACGCCACCTACATCGAGCCCATCAACTGGCAGACCGTTGAGCGCATCCTGGAGAAGGAACGCCCTGACGCCGTCCTGCCCACCATGGGCGGCCAGACCGCGCTCAACTGCGCCCTGGACCTGGCCAAGCACGGCGTGCTGGAGAAATACGGCGTCAAGTTGATCGGCGCCTCCAAGGAGGCCATCGACAAGGCCGAGGACCGGGAGAAGTTCAAGCAGGCCATGGCCCGCATCGGCCTGGCCAACCCGCGCTCGGCCCTCGCCCACAGCATGGAAGAGGCGATGCAGATCCAGGCCGGCATCGGCTTCCCCACCATCATCCGCCCCTCCTTCACCATGGGCGGTAGCGGTGGCGGCATCGCCTACAACATGGAGGAGTTCGTCGCCATCTGCGAACGCGGCCTGGAAGCCTCGCCGACCAAGGAACTGCTCATCGAGGAGTCCCTCATCGGCTGGAAAGAGTTCGAGATGGAGGTGGTCCGCGACCATGCCGACAACTGCATCATCGTCTGTTCCATCGAGAACCTGGACCCCATGGGCGTGCACACCGGCGACTCCATCACCGTGGCGCCGGCCCAGACCCTGACCGACCGGGAGTACCAGCTTCTGCGCAACGCCTCCATCGCCGTGTTGCGGGAGATCGGCGTGGATACCGGCGGCTCCAACGTCCAGTTCGCCATCAATCCGGACAACGGCCGCATTGTCGTCATCGAGATGAATCCCCGGGTGTCCCGTTCCTCCGCTCTGGCTTCCAAGGCCACCGGCTTCCCCATCGCCAAGGTGGCGGCCAAGCTGGCGGTGGGCTACACCTTGGACGAACTGCGCAACGAGATCACTGGCGGCGCCACCCCGGCCTCCTTCGAGCCCTCCATCGACTACGTGGTCACCAAGGTGCCGCGTTTCGCCTTCGAGAAATTCCCCCAGGCCAACGATCGGCTCACCACCCAGATGAAGTCGGTGGGCGAGGTCATGGCCATCGGCCGCACCATGCAGGAATCTTTGCAGAAGGCCCTCCGTGGTTTGGAGACCGGCGCCGACGGCCTGGACGAGAAGTCCGCGGACGAGGATGAGATCGAAGCTGAAATGGGCAACCCCGGCGCCGAGAGGCTCTGGTACGTGGCCGACGCCTTCCGCATCGGCATGGCCTTCGAGGACGTCCAGCGCATCAGCAAGATCGACCCCTGGTTCCTGGCCCAGATCGCGGACCTGGTGAAGCAGGAGAACGGCCTGATGGGCCGAACCCTGGCCGACCTGTCCAGGGACGAGATCTTCGTGCTCAAGCGCAACGGCTTCTCCGACCGGCGCTTGGCCAGACTGCTGAAGACCGACCAGCACGCCGTGCGCGCCCGCCGCTGGGAACTGGGCGTGCATCCGGTTTACAAGCGAGTGGATACCTGCGCCGCCGAGTTTGCCACTTCCACCGCCTATATGTATTCCTCCTACGAGGAGGAGTGCGAGGCCCATCCCAGCGACCGCAGGAAGATCATGGTGCTGGGCGGCGGTCCCAACCGCATCGGCCAAGGCATCGAGTTTGACTATTGCTGTGTGCACGCTGCGCTGGCCATGCGCGAGGACGGGTACGAGACCATCATGGTCAACTGCAACCCGGAAACCGTCTCCACCGACTACGACACCTCCGACCGGCTCTATTTCGAGCCTCTCACCCTGGAGGATGTGCTGGAGATCGTGCGCATCGAGAAGCCTTACGGTGTCATCGTCCAGTACGGCGGACAAACCCCCCTCAAGCTTGCCCGTGACCTGGAGAAGAATGGTGTGCCCATCATCGGCACATCGCCGGACATGATCGACGCCGCCGAGGACCGGGAACGCTTCCAGAAGATGCTCATGGACCTGGGCCTGTTGCAACCGCCCAACCGTTGCGCCCGTGCCGAGGAACAGGCCATCGCCATGGCCGCCGAGATCGGCTACCCACTGGTGGTGCGCCCCTCTTATGTGCTGGGCGGCCGGGCCATGGAGATCGTGCGCGAGGAGGCCGATCTGCAACGCTACATGCGCGAGGCGGTGAAGGTCTCGAATGACTCCCCGGTGCTGCTGGACCGCTTCCTCAATGACGCCATCGAGGTGGACGTGGACGCCCTGTCCGACGGCAAGCAGGTATTAATCGGCGGCATCATGGAGCACATCGAGCAGGCTGGCGTACATTCCGGCGATTCTGCCTGTTCACTGCCGCCCTACAGTCTGACCCCCGCGATACAGGATGAGCTACGCCGCCAGACGTTCGCCATGGCCAAGTCTCTTAACGTAGTGGGCCTGATGAACGTCCAGTTTGCCATCAAGGGCAAGGGCGACGAGGCGACGGTCTATGTACTGGAAGTAAACCCGCGTGCCTCCCGTACCGTGCCCTACGTGTCCAAGGCCACAGGCCGGCAACTGGCGAAGATCGCCGCGCGCTGCATGACCGGCAAGACCCTCAAGGAGCAGGGTGCCGAGCACGAGGTTATCCCGCCCTACTACTCGGTCAAGGAAGCGGTCTTCCCTTTCCGCAAGTTCCCCGGCGTAGATCCCATCCTGGGGCCCGAGATGAAGTCCACCGGAGAGGTCATGGGCGTGGGTGAGAGCTTCGGCGAGGCCTTCCTCAAGTCCCAGTACGGGGCCAGCACCAAGCTGCCGCGTGAAGGCAACGTCTTCATCTCTGTGCGCAATCCGGAGCATCCACAGGTAGCGGAGATCGCTGCCTATCTGCACGAACTGGGCTTCAAGCTTTTTGCCACCAGCGGCACGGCCCGCGCCATCGGCGCCACCGAGGTGCCTGTCACTCGCGTCAACAAAGTTGCAGAAGGCCGTCCCCACATCGTCGACATGATCAAGAACCGGGAAATCCAGCTGATCATCAATGTCGTCGAGGATAAGAGGGCAGTGAAAGATTCCTTCGCCATCCGCGCGGCAGCGCTGGCCCAGAACATTCCCTACTTCACTACCCTGGCCGGCGCCAAGGCCGCTTGCCTGGGCATGAAGGAGCGGGGTGACATCACCGTCTACCCGCTGCAGGAACTGCATAAGCGCTTGCACTGATTCAGTAGGAGGTTTTCCCGTGAGCAAAGTCCCCCTGACGGTGGTGGGCGCCGAGAAATTGCGCGTCGAACTGCAAAGATTGAAGAGCGTGGAGCGGCCCAACGTCATTGCCGCCATCGCCGAGGCGCGCTCCCACGGCGACCTGTCCGAGAATGCCGAATATGATGCTGCCAAGGAAAAGCAAGGCTTCATCGAGGGCCGCATCAAGGAACTGGAAGGCAAGCTGGCCAACGCCCAGATCATCGACCCCCGCCATCTGGACGCTGACGGCCGGGTGGTATTCGGCGCCACCGTGGAACTGGTGGACGCGGAATCCGGCGACGAGGTGAAGTACCAGATCGTCGGCGACGACGAAGCGGACATCAAGGCAGGCAAGATTTCCGTGAGTTCCCCAATCGCCCGTGCCCTGATCGGCAAGTACGCCGGCGACGTGGCCGACGTGCATGCCCCGGGCGGGCTGCGCCACTACGAGATCGTGGACGTCCATTACGTATGAAACGCCTGCCCGACCTCATCGCTGCCTGGTCCTTAGTATTGTGGGTGGGTGGTCTGTGGGCGGTGGGTTATCTCGCGGCGCCCACCCTGTTCTATAACCTGGATGACCGCATGCTGGCGGGCATGCTGGCGGGCAAGATGTTTGGCTACATCGCCTGGGTTGGTCTGGCATGCGGCAGCTGGCTGCTGTTGTTTCGCCTCAGCCACCTCGGTGGGGCAGCCCTGAAGCAGGGTTTCTTCTGGATCGTACTGGTCATGCTGTTGCTGAGTCTGGCCCAGCAATTCGGAATTCAGCCTGTCCTCCAGCAGTTGAAGGACCAGGCCATGCCTAAGGATGTGATGGAGAGCCTGTTCCGTGACCGCTTCGCAGCCTGGCATGGCGTGTCCAGCGCGGTCTACCTCATCCAGAGCCTGCTGGGCCTTGCCGCAGTGGCCAAACAGGGCTCAAGGTAACTGGATCCGGGGCTTGTCCGCCGGCCGGTAGAGCAGCAGGAGCTTGCCGATGTGCTGCACCGGCGCGGCGTCAAGCGCGGCGCACAACTCGGCCAGATAGGCTTCCCGCGCTTCCCGGTCATCTCCCAAAACCCGGACCTTGATGAGTTCGTGGGCAGCCAGGGCTCGCCCAGCTTCCTGGATCACCGCTTCCGTGAGTCCCTGGGCACCGATCATCACCACTGGCTTCAGCGGATGGGCCTGGGCCTTGAGAAACTTGCGCTGTTCCGGGGTGAGTTCCCGGGATTTCCTTGCCGCTGCCTTAGCCATAAAGACCCCACGAAAATACGCCGATAGTAGCCCATGAAGCGACAAGCCAAAACCCGCGCCTGGCACCACCAGCACGCCAATGATTTCTACGTGCGCCGCTCAGTGGAGCAGGGCTACCGTTCCCGGGCCGCCTACAAGCTGATGGAGATCGACGATAAGGACCATCTGCTCAAGCCCGGGAGCGTGGTGGTGGACTTGGGTTGCGCCCCGGGGGGCTGGTCCCAGGTGGCGGCGGAGCGCATGAAGGGACAGGGCCGCATCGTCGGTATTGACCTGCTGGAGATGACTGGCTTGAACCACGTGGCCTTCATCCAGGGCGATTTCACCGAGGATGGTCCCCTGGCGGAACTGGAAGCCCTGCTGGCGGGCCAGCGGGTGGACCTTGTAATGAGCGACATGGCCCCCAATATCACCGGCGTGGCGGTGTCGGATCAGGCTCGGGCCTATCACCTGGCGGAATTGGCCCTGGAGTTCGCGGGAAAATGGCTGAAATCGGGTGGGGTCTTCCTGGTCAAAGTGTTCCAGGGAGGTGGCTTCGAGGGGTATGTTCGGCAAATGCGTACTGTTTTCCAGACGGTGGCGGTGCGCAAGCCCGACGCGTCACGGGATCGCAGCCGGGAGGTGTATCTCCTGGGTCGGGGCCTGAAGACGGAATACGTGGAAAGTGCGGGCGAGGATTGAAGCCGGCGTGGAATTGATCTAACTTCCTGTTCCTGCGGAGGGTTTTCCGCAAAGGAGTGCAAGTGAACAACCTCTTCAAGAATGTCGCCATCTGGCTGGTCATCGCCCTGGTCCTGATGACGGTGTTCAACCAGTTCAACACCCGCCAGACGGCCCAGTCGCAGATGGACTACTCGCAGTTCATCGAGCAGGTGAGGGGTGGCCAAGTGGCCAAGGTGACCATCGAGGGTCACGTGCTGAAAGGTGTCCAAGCCGACGGCAAGCGTTTCACCACCTATGCGCCCTCGGACCCCTGGCTGGTGTCCGACTTGCTGAAGAATGGCGTGCAGGTGGAAGCCAAGCCTGAAGAGCAGCCCTCCATGCTCATGAGCATCTTTATTTCCTGGTTCCCCATGCTGCTGCTGATCGGCGTCTGGGTGTTCTTCATGCGCCAGATGCAGGGCGGAGGCCGCGGCGGTGCCTTCTCATTCGGAAAGTCCAAAGCGCGCATGCTCGACCAGGACAGCAACACCGTCACCTTCGCCGACGTGGCTGGCTGCGACGAAGCCAAGGAGGAGGTGGGCGAGCTTGTGGAATTCCTGCGCGACCCGTCCCGCTTCCAGAAGCTGGGCGGCCGCATCCCCCGGGGTGTGTTGATGGTGGGCTCTCCGGGCACCGGCAAGACGCTTCTCGCAAAGGCCATCGCAGGCGAGGCCAAGGTGCCCTTCTTCAGCATCTCCGGCTCCGACTTCGTGGAGATGTTCGTGGGCGTAGGCGCGGCCCGGGTGCGGGACATGTTCGAGCAGGCCAAGAAGCAGTCGCCATGCATCATCTTCATCGACGAGATCGATGCTGTGGGCCGTCAGCGTGGCGCCGGCCTGGGTGGCGGCAACGACGAGCGGGAACAGACCCTGAACCAGCTGCTGGTGGAGATGGATGGTTTCGAGGCCACCGCCGGCGTCATCGTCATCGCTGCCACCAACAGGCCTGACGTGCTGGACCCGGCCCTCATGCGACCAGGCCGCTTCGACCGCCAAGTGGTGGTGCCCCTGCCGGACATCCGTGGCCGCGAACAGATTCTCATGGTGCATATGCGCAAGGTTCCCATGGCGCCCGATGTGAAGGCCGACATCATCGCCCGCGGTACCCCGGGCTTCTCTGGTGCCGACCTGGCCAACCTGGTCAACGAGGCCGCCCTGTTCGCGGCGCGAGCCAACAAGCGTGTGGTGGATATGGAGGATTTCGAGCGCGCCAAGGACAAGATCATGATGGGCGCCGAGCGCCGTTCCATGGTCATGCCCGAGGAGGAGCGCCGGAACACGGCCTACCACGAATCCGGCCACGCCGTGGTGGCCAAGCTGATGCCCAAGACCGACCCGGTGCACAAGGTCACCATCATCCCGCGTGGCCGCGCCTTGGGCGTGACCATGCAGCTTCCCACCGAGGACCGCTACAGTCAGGACCGCACCCGTCTCCTCTCCACGATCGCCGTGCTGTTCGGCGGGCGGATCGCCGAGGAACTGTTCATGAACCAGATGACCACCGGTGCCTCAAATGATTTCCAGCGTGCCACCGACTTGGCCCGGCGAATGGTGACTCAATGGGGCATGTCCGATGCCCTGGGCCCCATGGTCTACGGTGAGGAGGAGGGCGAGATATTTCTGGGCCGCTCCATCACTACCCACAAGAATGTCTCAGAAGAAACCCTGCGTAAGGTGGACGCCGAGGTACGGCGCATCATTGACGAGCAATACGCCCTGGCGCGCAAGATACTGGAGGACAACCGAGACAAGGTGGAGCGTATGACCCGGGCTTTGCTGGAATGGGAAACCATCGACAGCGAGCAGATCGACGCCATCATGGCAGGCACCGAGCCCCACCCGCCCAAGCCGGTGACGCCGCCCACCAGCAGCGCCGGCAACCCGCCGCCCAGCGCACCGGCTCCCACCACCACGCCGGCTGAGGAAGCCTGATTTAGCGGGCGGTAAGCGGGGGGCGGGGGGTGGGGTGCCTCCACCCTCCGCTTGCTGCCCCCTGACTTCTACTTGTCATGTTCCGCTGTGGCCGATTCGCTTTTGCCCTGGACCGCCCCTTGGTCATGGGCATCGTCAACGTCACGCCGGATTCGTTTTCCGACGGGGGGCGCTATCTGCAAGCCGAACAGGCCATCGCCCACGGTCTCAGCCTGCGGGACGCCGGGGCGGACATCCTGGACATCGGGGGCGAATCAACCCGGCCCGGCAGTATGCCTGTGTCCGTGGATGAGGAACTGGCCCGGGTGCTCCCGGTTCTGTGGGGGCTGCGCGACGCTGGCGTGGCGCTTTCCGTGGATACCATGAAACCCGAGGTCATGGCCGCCGCGCTGGACGCTGGTGCCGACATGATCAACGACGTGCGCGGCTTCGAGGCGCCGGCTGCCTGGGCGGCGGTCAAGGGCTCGGATTGCGGACTGTGCATCATGCACATGCACGGCCTCCCGGAGACCATGCAGGTCGATCCCCGTTATGACGACGTGGTGGAGGAGGTGGCGAGCTACCTGGAAGGACGGCTGGCCGCCGCAGCCGCCACCGGCATCGCCCGGGAGCGGCTGCTCATCGATCCCGGTTTTGGCTTCGGCAAGACCGTGCAGCACAATCTGGCACTGTTCAAGAACCTTTCCTGCCTGGCCGATATGGCCCCTGTGCTGGTGGGCTTGTCGCGCAAGTCCCTGCTTGGCGCCCTGACCGGGCGCGAGGTCGGGGACCGGCTTCTACCCAGCGTCATGGCCGCGTTGCTCGCGCTCCGGCATGGCGCGTACATCGTCCGTGTGCACGATGTACGGGAGACCGTGGAGGCCATCAAGCTGTGGCGTGAATTAGGAGATATGCAGTGAGCAGAAGATTTTTCGGCACCGACGGCGTGCGTGGCCGGGTAGGCGAGGACCCCATCACCCCCGGCATGGTCATGCGTCTGGGCTATGCTGCCGGCCGCGTGCTAGCCAGCGAGGGCCATGACACGTTGCACGGCGAGCGTCCCACGGTTCTCATCGGCAAGGACACCCGTGTCTCCGGCTACATGCTGGAATCCGCCCTGCAGGCCGGCTTGACTGCCGCAGGCGTGGATGTGCGCCTGACCGGTCCTATGCCCACTCCCGGCGTGGCTTATCTGACCCGAGCCCTGCGCCTGCAGGCTGGGGTGGTGATCTCCGCCTCTCACAACCCTTACGAGGACAATGGCATCAAATTCTTCTCCGCCCAGGGCACCAAACTGCCTGACGAGGTGGAACTAGCCATTGAGGCGGCCATGGAAACCCCCATCCGCACCGAGTCCTCAAAGAGCCTGGGGCGGGTCAAGCGGGTGGACGATGCAGCTGGCCGCTACATCGAATTCTGCAAGAGCACGTTTCCCAACGACCTGGACCTGCGCGGCATGCGCATCGTCGTGGACTGCGCCAACGGCGCCGGCTACCACATCGCTCCCCACGTCTTCCACGAACTGGGAGCGGACGTGATCGCCATCGGCAACGAGCCCAACGGCATGAACATCAACAAGGAATGCGGTGCCACGCACACTGAGGCCCTTAGCCGCGCGGTGCGCAAGCACCGGGCAGACGTCGGGGTGGCTCTGGACGGAGACGGCGACCGCCTGATGATGACCGATGCCAACGGGCAGGTCATGGATGGAGACAAGTTGATTTACGCCATCGCGCGCTTCCGGAAAGAAACCGGGTTGCTCGCAGGCGGCGTGGTGGGCACCCTGATGACCAACCTGGGAGCCGAACTGGCTCTGAAGGCCCTAGGCTGTGATTTCAAGCGCGCCAAAGTGGGCGATCGTTATGTGCTGGAACTCCTGCAGCAGAATGGCTGGTTGTTGGGAGGCGAGTCCTCCGGCCATATCCTATGCCTGGACAAGCACACCACCGGCGACGGCATCGTCTCCGCCCTGCAGGTGCTGGCGGCGCTGCGGGGCTCCGGGCGCTCCCTGGCGGAATACACCCGCGACTGCCCGGCCTATCCCCAGATCCTGCTCAATGTCCGTGTGGCCAAGGGGTTCAAACTGGACGGGCAGGAACCCGTCGTCCGAGCCGTCGCCGAGGTGGAGGCGGAATTGGGCGACAGCGGCCGCGTCGTGCTGCGTCCCTCCGGCACCGAGCCCCTGATCCGGGTCATGGTGGAAGGGCGGGATGAATCCCAGGTCAAGCGTACCGCTGAGCACATCGCGGATGCGGTCAGGGCGGCGGCGGGAACTTAAAGGCTTCTTTGGCTTGTCCCCGGCGGCGCATGTGCCTGTCGGAGAGCGGCGGTGATTGTTACAGCCACATTACAGCGGCAGGTATACTTCTTCATCAGCGCCTGCCACGCCATTCCCCGCTCCTCCAAACTTACGGACAGCCACGATGTTCAGCAACCTCATGCCCCAACGCAGGGAGTTCTACGACCTGCTCACCTCCCATACCGATCGCCTGATGGCCGCGGCCAACGCCGTGCTAAGGCTGGTGAACGCCCTGGGCACCGGCGCCAGCGAAACCGGCGAACTGGTCAAGGAGGTGGGCTTGAATGAACAAAGCGGCGACAAGATCAAGGCCGAGCTGATTGCCCTGCTGCATAAGTCCTTCATCACCCCCATCAGCCGGGACGACATCCATACGCTCATCCTCGAACTGGACAAGGTATTGGGTGCCCTGCAGGACGTGGCCAATGCCGTCGGCATGTATCACATCGAGGATTCCACCCCCGAGGCGCGCGAACTGGCCTCCCTGGGCGCTGATGCCTGCCAACGCCTGAACCGTGCCGTCATCGCCCTTTCCGACAAAGACCGCCGGAAGGATGCCGTAGCCTACTGCCAGGAAGTCGACGCCATCGAATCCAAGGCTGATAAGGTGTTCAAGAAGGCCATCACCCGCCTGTTCCAGGGCGAGGGCGACATCTGGGCTGCGATGAAGCTGAAGGAATTCTATTTCCTGCTGGAGAACGTCCTCGACTACTGCGAGGAAGCGGCCAAGACCATCGAAGGCATCCTCATCGAGAACGCCTGAAAGGGACTGTCATGGAAGGCTTGACCATTAGCCTGTGGGTGTTGGTGATTCTGGTCGCGGTCGCCCTGGCCTTCGATTTCATGAACGGCTTCCACGATGGTGCGAATTCCATTTCCACCATCGTCGCCACCGGCGTGTTGACGCCCAAGCAGGCCGTGCTGTTCGCGGCATTCTTCAATTTCGCGGCTTTGTGGGTGTTCCACCTCAAGGTGGCTGCCACCATCGGCAAGGGAACGGTGGACCCAACATTCGTGGATCACTACGTCATCTTCGGCGCCCTGTGCGGTGCCCTGGCCTGGAACATCATCACCTGGCTTTACGGCATTCCCTCGTCCTCCTCCCACGCCCTGATCGGTGGCCTGGTGGGCGCCACCTTGACCAAGGCGGGCGGAATCACCCCGATCATCTGGAGCGGCTTCGGCAAGATCGTTCTGTTCATCGTGATTTCCCCCTTGGTGGGTTTCCTGATCGGCGGCCTGCTGATGGTGGTGGTGGCCTGGATCTTCCGGAACCAGACGCCGGGGCAGGTGAACCACTGGTTCCGCTACGGCCAGCTGTTCGCCTCGGGGGCCTACAGCCTGGCCCATGGCGGCAACGATGCGCAGAAGACCATTGGCATCATCTGGCTGTTGCTGATTAGCGCCGGGGCGGCCACCACCGATATCGGGACATTGCCCAACTGGGTCGTCTACTCATGCTACTTCGCCATCGCCTGGGGCACCTACCTGGGGGGCTGGCGCATCGTCAAGACCATGGGCACCAAGATCACCAAGCTCAACACGGTGAGCGGCTCCTGTGCCTCCATGGGTGGTGCCATCAGCCTGGGTTTGGCGACCCTGGGCGGCATCCCCGTGTCCACCACCCACACCATCGCCGGCGCCATCGCCGGCTCCGGCGCGGCCCACAACGTGAAGCGCGTGCGCTGGGACATTTCCATCAACCTGGCCATCGCCTGGGTGCTCACCATTCCCGCCAGCGCCTTGATCGCGTCGGCGTTCTGGTGGCTGGGAACAACCTTCCTCTGAGGCGTCCGTGGGCTCCAGCACGGCCTCATCCGGGAGTTTTATTACAGACTTTTCATAATTTCGTAACATTCCATTTCTAGGATGGCGGGGGTACCTGAAGCGTTACCCCTTTTCATCCGGAGGATTGTTAAATGTTTGTCAGCAAGCGTGTTTTCTTCAAGGTCACCGCCTTCGCGGTCGCCCTGGCCGCCAGCGGCGCGGTTCTGGCCACCGACATCACCGGCGCCGGTGCCACTTTTCCCTACGCCGTCTACACCAAGTGGGCCGAGGCCTACAAGGCGGCTACGGGCAAGCAGGTGAACTACCAGGGCATCGGCTCCTCCGGAGGCATCAAACAGATCAAGGCCAAGACCGTGGACTTCGGCGGTACCGACGCCCCCCTGAAGGAAGAGGAACTGGACGCCGCCGGTCTGGTGCAGGTGCCCACCGTCATGGGTGGCGTGACCATCGTCATGAACGTTCCCGGCGTCGAATCCGGCAAGTTGAAACTGGATGGTGCCGTCGCCGCCGACATCTTCCGCGGTGCCATCAGGAAGTGGAACGACCCGGCTATCGCCGCTCTGAACCCCGGCGTCAAAATGCCCGACCTGGCCATCACCGTGGCCCACCGGTCCGATGGCTCCGGCACCACCCACGTCTTCACGCATTACCTGGCCAAGCAGTCCGTAGCCTTCAAGCGCGACGTGGGCGCCGGCACCACGGTGAACTGGCCCGCCAATGGCGTGGGCGGCAAGGGCAACCCGGGCGTGGCCGCCAACGTGCAGAAGATCGCCGGCGCCATCGGCTACGTGGACATCGCCGACGCCATGAAGAACAAGATGCACTTCGCGGCCCTGAAGAACAGGGCAGGCAACTTCATCGTTCCCAACCAGGACGCCGTGGAGGCCGCCGCCGCCGGCGCCAACTTCAAGGTCAAGGGCATGGCTCCTGACCTGCTGGACCAGACTGCCAAGGATGCCTGGCCCATCACCAGCGCGACCTACATCCTGGCCTACGAGAAGGGCACCGACGCCGCGAAGCAGAAGGGCGTGGTGGAATTCTTCACCTGGTCCCTGAACAACGGCGGCAAGATGGCCGAGGACCTGGGTTTCGTACCGCTGCCCAGGAGCGTGGTGAAGATGGTGGAGGCCGAACTGAAAACCATCAAGTAATCAACGGATTGCCGGATTCGGGCGCGGGGCTGTGGTCGCCGCGCCCGAATCGTCTCCGCAAGCTTCTTCTCGTGTTCGAGGGGGCTTGCGAAGGAAGCCAGAATCCACCAGGAAATATCGCCATGAGCGAAGCCGCACCCGTCGATATCCATGCAGCACAGATCCGCAAGTTCAAGATCCAGGACATGCTGTTCCACCAGGTAACCCTGGTGTTCGCCTTCATCGTACTCGCGGCCCTGGCTGGCATCCTGATCTCTCTGGCCATCGAGGCCATGCCGGTTTTCAAGCAGTCCGGCCCGGCCTTCCTCTGGACAAATGTCTGGAACGTGCCCGAGGACCGGTACGGTGCCCTGGCCGCCATCTACGGTACCGTGGTGACCTCCATCATCGCCCTGGTCATCGCTGTGCCGGTGAGCTTCGGCATTGCCCTGTTCCTGACCGAAACATGCCCGGCATGGCTGCGCCGGCCGCTGGGTACCGCCATCGAGTTGCTGGCCGGGGTGCCTTCCATCATCTATGGCATCTGGGGCCTGTTCGTGTTCGCACCCCTGTTCGCCAAGCACGTCCAGCCCTATCTCCAGGCGGCACTGGGCGATGCGCCGGTGATCGGCGGCTGGTTTGCCGGGCCGCCCATCGGCATTGGCATTCTGACCGCCGGCATCGTGCTGTCGCTCATGGTGATTCCCTTCGTGGCGTCGGTCATGCGCGACGTCTTCGAAACGGTGCCGCCGCCACTGAAGGAATCCGCCTACGGAGTCGGCTGCACCACCTGGGAGGTGGTGACCAACGTGGTGCTTCCCTATACCCGAGTCGGCGTCATTGGCGGCATCATGCTTGGTCTGGGCCGGGCGCTGGGGGAAACCATGGCGGTCACCTTCGTCATCGGCAACGCCAACCGCATCGTTGGCAGCCTCTACGCTCCGGGCACCTCCATCGCCTCCACTCTGGCCAACGAATTCGGCGAGGCGAGCCCAGGTTTGCATATTTCTTCACTGTTCGCACTGGGTTTGGTGCTGTTCATCATCACCTTCATCGTCCTGGCGATTTCCCGATGGCTGATCCGGCGCGGTGTCGCCAAGCAGGGCAAGTAGGAGCGCGCAATGAACCTGTATGCCCGCCGCGTCTGGACCAACCGCTTCGGCATCGCCCTTTCCATGGTGGCCATGGCTTTCGGCCTCCTCGCCCTGCTGTGGATTCTCTGGACCCTGTTCTATAACGGCTTCGCCGCCCTTTCCTGGGAATTCTTCACCCAGGACACGCCGGCTCCCGGCTCCGCGGGTGGCGGCCTACGAAACGCCATCGTCGGCAGCCTGCTGATCATCGTGGTGACCACTTTGGTGTCCACGCCGATCGGCATCCTTGCCGGTATCTACCTGGCCGAATTCGGTACCCGCTCCCGCTTCGCCGCCGCGACCCGTTTCGTCACCGACATCATGCTTTCGGCCCCGTCCATCGTCATCGGCCTCTTCGTCTACGCCCTGGCGGTGGCGACTCTGGGCGGCTTCTCCGGCTGGGCAGGCTCCCTTGCACTCTCACTGATCGCAATTCCCGTGGTGGTGCGCACCACGGAAAACATGCTGTTGCTGGTGCCTACCGCCTTGCGCGAAGCCGCGTTCGCAGTAGGCGCGCCGCGCTGGCAGGTGTCGTTGAAGGTGACACTGCGGGCGGTCAAGGCGGGCGTGGTGACCGGCATCCTTCTGGCCATCGCCCGGGTCACCGGCGAGACCGCGCCCTTGCTGTTCACCGCGCTGAACAACCAGTTCTACAGCACCGACATGTCCCAGCCCATGGGCAACCTGCCGGTGGTGATCTTCCAGTTCGCCATGAGTCCCTACGACAACTGGGTCAGCCTGGCCTGGGGCGGCGCCCTGCTGATTGCCTTGCTGGTGCTGGGCATCAACGTGTTCGCTCGCGTCCTGTTCCGCAAGAAATCCTCTGACTGAACCCGGAGTTACCCATGTCCGCCCTTCAACATACCGCAGACAGCGAAGCCATCCTCTCCATCCGTGATCTGAATTTCTATTACGGCGATTTTCGCGGTCTACACAACGTTTCCCTGGACATCGCCAAGAACCGGGTGACGGCGTTCATCGGCCCCTCCGGCTGCGGCAAGTCCACCCTGCTGCGTACCTTCAACCGCATGTACGACCTCTATCCCGGCCAGCGGGCGGAAGGGCAGATCAACTTCCACGGCAAGAACCTGCTGGACAGGAAGCAGGACGTCAACCTGGTGCGCGCCAAGATCGGCATGGTGTTCCAGAAGCCCACGCCCTTCCCCATGACCATCTACGAGAACATTGCTTTCGGTGTGCGCTTGTATGAAAAACTGCCCAAATCGCAGATGGACGACCGGGTGGAGTGGGCGCTGCGCAAGGCAGCCATCTGGGAGGAGACCAAGGACAAGCTGCAACAGAGCGGTCTGTCCCTGTCCGGTGGCCAGCAGCAACGCCTGTGCATCGCCCGCACCATCGCGGTGAAGCCGGAGATCGTGCTGCTGGACGAGCCCACCTCGGCCCTGGATCCAATCTCCACGGCCAAGATCGAGGAACTCATCGACGAGTTGAAGAACGATTACACCATCGCCATCGTCACCCACAACATGCAGCAGGCGGCGCGTATCTCCGACTTCACTGCCTTCATGTATCTCGGCGAACTGGTCGAATTCGGCAAGACAGACAGCCTGTTCGTGAAGCCGCAGAAAAAGCAGACCGAAGACTACATCACTGGCCGTTTCGGCTGAGGCGTGACCCAACTTCAGCGGTGCGGATGGCCGCCGTTGTCATATTTTCTTCATCTTCCCGTCACCTGTGGCGACTATGCTGTCTAGCAGATTGGACCGCATCGCCCCTGAACCTTGAATCCCCTAGACGAACTGCAATCGGAGTTGGGCCGTCTGCGCGCCAGGGTGGCCGCCGGCCGGCAAGCCCTGCTCAAGGGCTGGAAGCCGGCGCTAGCCGGCTCCGCCCATGCCCGCCAAGCAGCCAACCTGGCGGCCTACATCGCCTTTCGTCGTGAGGATCTGCGTGATTTGCAGGAGCGTCTGTCAGATCTGGGACTCTCCTCCCTGGGGCGTTGCGAGAGTCATGTCGAGGCCACACTGGATTCCGTTGCCTTGGTGCTGGGTGCCATGGCCTGTGCTTGCCCGACCGCCGATGCCCTGGCCAGGCTGGGCAGGGAAAAACGGGCCGGTCATCGATTCCTTAAGGACAACACCCGCCACCTGCTGGGCCGCGAGCCGAAGGGACGCCGCACCCGGATCATGGTCACCTTGCCCACGGCAGCGGGACACGACGGCCGGTTCGTGCGGGATCTGGTGGAAAGAGGCATGGACATCGCCCGCATCAACTGCGCCCACGACGATTCCGAAACCTGGAAGGCCATGATCGACAACGTACGGGCCGCTGCCCAGGCCGCCGGGCGGAGTTGCATCATTCACATGGACCTCGCCGGCCCCAAGCTGCGTACCGGAGACATGGCGGCGACCGCCGGTCGTCTTCGCCTGAAGCCCAGGCGCGACGACCGTGGCGATACCCGTGCGCCGGCCTATTTCCTGTTCGATGCCAGTGGCGAAGCCGGCGGTCCCGGCTTGCGTGGTGCCACGGGCCTTGCCGGCTATGCACGGGTCAGCGTGGCGCGGGACTGGCTGTTGCGTCTGGTACCCGGGGATCTGGTGGAGGCCACCGACGCGCGCGGCAAGAAGCGCATGCTGAACGTCCTGGAGCGTGTGGGCGAGGCCCATGTGCTGGCCTGTGCGGCGGACAATGTCTGGCTGGAGCAGGGGTGCGCCCTGAAGCATCTCGTCGGCTCGGGGCGACAGCGCCAAACGCAGGTGGGTGCCCTGGAAGCCAGTTACGATGTCATCCTGGCGCATGTCGGCGACCGCATTCTGCTGTCCAGGGACGGCACGCCCGGCGAAGTGGACGGCGAGGGCGGCTACGCCGGCAGGATTCCTTGCGCGCAGCCCGAGGTGCTGGACAACCTGAGGGCAGGAGAACGGGTGTTCATCGACGACGGACAGATCGGCGCCGAGGTGGAGAAGGTCGATGAGGCGGGCGCCTGGCTGCGGATCACCCGTTCCCGGCCGGAAGGCGACAAGATTCACCCGGCCAAGGGCCTCAATTTTCCCGACAGCGACATCAGCCTCCCCCCTCTGGGTGAGAAGGATCTGCTCGATCTGGATTTCGTCGCCCGCGAGGCCGATATTGTGGGCTATTCTTTCGTGCAGTCGGCGGGCGACATGGACCGGCTGGCGGACGAGCTGGAAGCCCGCGGCGCCGGGCACCTGGGACGCATCGCCAAGATCGAGACGCGGCGCGCGGTGGCCAATCTGCCGGAAATTATCGTGCATGGCGCCGGGCGGGGGCCCTTCGGCTTGATGATCGCCCGCGGCGACCTGGCGGTGGAAATTGGCTGGAGCCGGCTTGCCGAGATCCAGGAGGAAATATTGTGGCTGGCCGAGGCGGCGCACGTCCCGGTGGTGTGGGCGACCCAGGTTTTCGAGCAGTTGATCAAGGAGAACCTGCCATCACGCGCGGAGATGACCGATGCCGCCATGTCCGAACGCGCCGAGTGCGTCATGTTGAACAAGGGGCCGTTCGTTCTGGACGGCATCGCCATGCTGGGTGACATCGCCCGCCGCATGCGCGCCCATCAGCACAAGAAATCCGCCCGCTTGCGGGCGTTACATTGGTAAGGAATCGCCATGAGCAATGCCGTGAAAAACATCGCCAAGTTCATCCGGAAAAACCCGGATGACAAGGCCGCGTCGGACCTCCAGGATCTTTGCATGGCCCTGGAATCGTCGGCCACGTTCAACCTTGGCTGTCTCTACCAACTGGACAAGAAGCCCTTCGAGCTGGCCATGAAGCTCCTGGAAGAATGGCGTTTTGATCGCCACGTATTCGAGCGACGCTTGCATAAGTACCTCGCCGATCCGGATATTGGCGAGGAAGACTGAAATGCCAGCCTGGGCGCTCCGCTCAGGCGTTTGTTGGCAGGCAGTCCCGCAGCAGCCCTTCAAATCGTTCCACGACCGCTTCCCAGCCGCAGGCGCGCATCGAACGGCTGGCCTGTAGGCCCAAGCGCTGGCGCAGGGCGGGATCGGCCGCCGTCCTTAAGGCCAGGGCGGTGAATCCGTTGGCATCCCACGTATCGATGGTCACGCCGTTTGTCCCATTCATGATGAGGTGGGCCGCCGCCGCGTGGTGGTAAGCCACCACCGCCAGGCCGCTCGCCATGGCCTCGGTGAGGGCGTTGCCCCAGGTTTCGGACAGACTTGCGAAGAGGAACAGGTCGGCACTTGCGTAGTGGGCAGCCAGATCCTCTCCCTCGCGCGGCCCGGCAAACACATGCCCGGGGTGAACTACACGCAGTCCGGGCAGGGCGGGCCCGTCCCCCACCCAGATCATGCGCGCGCCCGGCTGTTCGCACTTGATCGCGGCGAATGCCTGCTCCACCACCTTCAGGTTCTTCTCCGGGGCCAGGCGGCCCACATACAGGCAGGCCAGACCGCCGTCTTCGACCCCCCAGCGCCTGCGCAAGCCCGGATTGCGCCGTTGCGGATGGAACAGGCGGGTGTCCACGCCGCGCCCCAGGGCATGCACATTCGGAATCCCGCGCGCGCCCAGTTGGGCGGCCAGTTCCGGAGTGGGCGCGAAGGTGGCCTGACAACGCCGATGCAGGCCGTCCAGCCAGCGGGTGACCCAGGGCTTCAGCCAGGCCGGTCCGTAATGGCCGCTATATTGGTCGAAATGGGTGTGATAACCGGAGGTCGCCGGCAGGCCATGATCGTGGGCGGCGAGCATTGCGGACCAGCCCAGCGGGCCTTCGGTAACCACGTGCACCAAGTCCGGCCGCTGGGCTTCGATGATCCGTCCGAGGCGGCGCCAGGCCGGCAGCCCCAGGCGCAGACTGGGATATCCAGGAATGGGCAGGCCGGGCGTGATCCAGCTATCTGCATCGCCACTGGCCCGCCCATCGCGGCTTTGCCCGGGACGGACCAGGCCGACCCAATGCCCGCGTCCGCGCAGCCCTTCAACCAGGCGCTGGGTGGTCATGGCCACGCCGTTGATTTCCGGCGGGTAGGTTTCGGTGACCAATAGGACACGCAGGGGCTTCATCGCGCCAGTTCACGGTAAAGGTCGGCCAGGCGCCGCGCCAGAGCCTGGTCAGACCATTCCCGGGCGTAGGCTTGCGCCTCGTCGCCTAGCCGGGCGCGGGCCGGAAGATCGCCAAGCAGGTCGATCAGCGCCCGCGCGAAGCCGGCCACGTCGTCCGGCGCGATACGGCAACCACGGCTCGGTTCCAGGATATCCGCGGTGCCCATGGCGGAGAGGCCGAGCACCGGGCAGCGCTGTGCCATGGCTTCCAGCAAGACTAGGCCCTGGGTTTCGGTGCGGGAGGCGAAGATGAAGACATCGGCAGCCGCATAAACGTCCGGAAGCTCGCGTCGGCGGTCAAGGTAACCAAGGAAGCGCGTTCTGTCTCCCAGGCCGAGCCGGGAGGCCTGTCTTTGCAGGTCGGCGCGCGCCGGGCCTTCGCCGGTGACCAGGAAAAGCAGGTCGGGATGGTCGCGCCGGGCCAGCGCCACGGCTTCCAGAAGAAACCCGATGTTTTTTTCATGCGCCACCCGGCCGACGAACAGCAACACGGGCACGTCCGGTGGGATGCCGTGCTCAGTGCGGAACCGCGCTCCATCCCCGGCCTCGAAGGCAGCCGCCGGTAACCCGGTCGGCAGCACGCACAGAGGCCGTTTCACCCCGTATCGGCGCAGACGGTCACGCATCGCCGTGGACGGCACGATCACCGCGTCCAGTGCGTTGCACTGGCGGCGCGAGAAGCGGCGGGCCAGGCCACGGAGTAGGCCCGCCGGCAGCCAGGGGATGTAGTGCTGGAGGTATTCCTCGAACAGTGTGTGATAGCTGGCGAGCACCGGCTTCCCCAATGCCCGGGCGGCTTGCAGGCCGGCGTAATGGGCGGCGAATGGCGTCTGGATATGCACGACATCGCAGTCTTTCGCGGTTTCGAGGCAGGTCTGGCGCAAGGCGCCGTAATGGGCCAGCCTGTCCTCCGGGTCATGCGGTATGCGTCGAGCCGGCACGCGAACCACGCCGCGCGCGGGGCCGTTGTCGCCATAATCCGGCGCCACCAGGTCGACCCTGACATCGTGCTCGGCGAGTGCGGAGCGGAACGTCTCGATGGACGTGGAGACGCCGTTGATGCGTGGAAAATACACATCCGAGACCATCAGGACGCGCATCAGTCGGCTTCCGCCAGAGCCATTCCGGGAGCGCCATGCGGCACGCGGCAGAGCAGGCCCCAGTGCAGCATCTCCAGCCGGCCGTCGGCATGCTCGACGATGGCGCTGCAGGAATCCACCCAGTCGCCGCAATTGGCGTAGACCAGCCCATCCACCTCCTTGAGGGCGGCCCAGTGGATATGGCCGCAGATCACCCCGTCCAGGCCGCGTTCGCGGGCGTGGCGGATGACCGAATCCTCGAAGTCGAAGATGAACTGCAGGGCAGTCTTGACCCGACGCTTGGCGTACCCGGCCAGCGACCAGTAGCCGGAAATGCCCAGTGCCCGGCGCAGCCGCGACAACCAGCCGTTGAGGCGAACCAGGCCGTTGTAGGCGATGTCGCCGAGAACCGCGACCCAGCGGTGATGGCGCGTCACCTGGTCGAAATCGTCGCCGTGGGTGAGCAGAAAGCGGCGGCCGTCGGCGGTTTCGTGCACGAATTCGCGTTCCACGCGGATGTCGCCGAAGGCGGTCTCGCAGTAATCGCGCAGGGCCTCGTCGTGGTTGCCGGGGACGAACACCACCCGTCCGCCGTGGCGGGCCCGGCGCAGGACCTTCTGGATCACGGTGTTCTGGGCCGGGCTCCAGTGGATGCTCCGGCGCATGCTCCAGAAGTCGATGATGTCGCCCACCAGATACAGGTGTTCTGAGGGGTATTCGCGCAGGAAGGCGAGGAGGCTTTCGGCCTGACAGGCCCGGGTGCCCAGGTGGACATCCGAGATGAAGACGGAGCGGACGGCTGGCATGCGGGCGAATCTGCCAGCCCTATGTGACAGTGCAGTGACAGCCGCTATCAGTTCCCTGGTCCGACGAATCCTGTGGTGGTGGTGCCTCACTGTTTCAGTTAGGCCGGAGATTGACCTGCCGGGCCTTCCCCATTACCATTCACGGCCTTTTTCAAGGGGGAATCCATGCGTCGCAAACTGGTCGCCGGCAACTGGAAAATGCATGGCAGTCTGGCCGAGAACGAAGCCCTGTTGAGCGGCATTCTTGCCGGTATGGGCGACGTGAAGGCCGGTGTGGCGGTGTGTGCGCCCTTTCCCTACCTGGCCCAGGTCCAGGCCAAGCTAACCGGCTCCGCCATCGCCTGGGGTGCCCAGAACCTGAGCCAGCACGCCAAGGGCGCCTACACCGGCGAGGTGTCTGCCGCCATGCTCAAGGATTTCGGTTGCGTCTACGCCATCGTCGGCCATTCCGAGCGGCGTGCCCTGTACGGCGAAAGCGACGCAGTGGTGGCCGAGAAGTTCACTGCCGCCCAGGCCGCCGGCATTACGCCCATTCTTTGCGTGGGTGAAACCCTTGAGGAGCGGGAGGGCGGCGTTACCGAGCAGGTGGTCGGCCGCCAACTGGACGCGATTATCGGCAAGTGCGGCATCGCCGCCCTGGCCAAGTCGGTGGTGGCCTATGAACCGGTCTGGGCTATCGGCACCGGCAAGACCGCTACGCCGGAACAAGCCCAGGCGGTGCACGCCTTCATCCGCGCCAGAGTGCGCGCCCTGGATGGGGTCGTGGCCGAGAACCTGATCATTCAGTACGGCGGCAGCATGAAGGCCGGCAACGCGGCCGAACTGCTGTCCCAGCCAGACATCGACGGCGGACTGATCGGTGGCGCTTCCCTTGTGGCCGAGGATTTCCTGGCGATCTGCCGGGCCGGATAAGGTGTAAACATGGAATTTATCGTTTGGATTCTGCATGTGCTGGTGGCCGCTACCGTGGTCGGCCTCGTGCTGTTGCAGCATGGAAAGGGCGCCGATATGGGCGCCGCCTTCGGCAGCGGCTCATCCGGCAGCCTGTTCGGTGCCACCGGCTCCGCGAATTTCCTGTCGCGCACCACGGCGGTGCTGGCGACGGCGTTTTTCCTGACCAGCCTGGGGCTGACCTACTTCTCCGCCCAGAAGCATGGGGCGAGCAAGCAGGCGAGCGTTCCGGTCCAGCCGGCCGCACCCCAGCCGTTGCAGCCTCCCGCGGGCGGGATCGACAAGTCTGGCGCGATCCCCAAATGAGTTTATTCGGAATGCTTCGGCATTCCGCGCAGTGCCGACGTGGTGAAATTGGTAGACACGCTGTCTTGAGGGGGCAGTGACGAAAGTCGTGCGAGTTCGAGTCTCGCCGTCGGCACCATCGAATTTCCTTATGTCATATTGAGGTCATTTAATAACCCATTGATATCAATGGGTTTTTTGTTTATTGCCGCCTTGACGTAAGTTCCCCGAAAGCCTAGACTTGCGCTCTTAATTGGCGCGGCAGCCGCGTCATCCCGGGGAAGCCATGCTCGAGAACTATTTTCCGATTCTGCTGTTCATCCTGGTGGGTCTGGGATTCGGCGTGGTTCCCATGCTGGCGGGCAAGTTGCTCGGCCCCAGCCGGCCCGACGCGGAAAAGCTGTCTCCCTACGAATGCGGTTTTGAGGCCTTCGAGGACGCGCGCATGAAGTTCGACGTGCGCTACTACTTGGTGGCCATCCTCTTCATCCTGTTCGACCTGGAAATCGCCTTCCTGTTTCCCTGGGCCGTGGTGCTGGAGGAACTGGGCATGTTCGGTTTTGTTTCCATGGTGATTTTCCTGGGCATCCTGGTGGTGGGCTTCGTCTACGAGTGGATGAAGGGCGCCCTGGACTGGGAATGAGATAAAGACGATGGGCATCGAAGGCATCCTCGAGAAAGGCTTCGTGACCACCACCGTGGATACGGTGGTGAACTACACACGTACCGGCTCCCTGTGGCCCATGACTTTCGGTCTGGCCTGCTGTGCCATCGAGATGATGCAGGCCGGTGCCTCCCGCTATGACCTGGACCGCTTCGGCATCGTCTTTCGTCCCAGTCCAAGGCAAAGCGACCTGATGATCGTGGCCGGCACCCTGTGCAACAAGATGGCCCCCGCTCTGCGTAAGGTCTACGACCAGATGGCCGAACCCCGCTGGGTGCTGTCCATGGGCTCCTGCGCCAACGGCGGCGGCTACTATCACTATTCCTACTCGGTAGTGCGCGGCTGCGACCGCATCGTGCCCGTGGATGTCTATGTGCCCGGCTGCCCGCCCAGCGCCGAGGCCCTGCTATACGGCCTGATCCAGTTGCAGAAGAAGATCCGCCGCACCAATACCATCGCCCGCTGACAGGAACGACGCCCCATCATGCCGCTGACCCCGGAAGCCCTTCTCGCGCGCGTCGAAGACGCCCTGGGCGACAAGCTCGTCTCCAGCAAGATCGCCGTGGGCGAAGTCACCATCGAGGTGAACCCGGAGGACTGGCTGGATGTGGCCATGACCCTGCGCGACGAACCGGGGCTGGCCTTCGATATCCTCATGGACCTCTGCGGCGTGGACTACTCCGCTTACAAGGACGGTGCCTGGGAAGGCGCCCGCTTCGCCGTGGTGGCCCACCTGCTGTCCGTGGCCAAGAACCACCGCCTGCGCGTCCGTGCCTTCTGTGCTGACGACGACCTTCCGGTCATCGCCTCCCTGATCGACATCTGGCCGGCGGTGAACTGGTTCGAGCGGGAAGCCTTCGATCTGTACGGCGTCGTCTTCGAGGGGCATCCGGACCTGCGTCGCATCCTCACCGACTACGGCTTCATCGGCCATCCCTTCCGCAAGGACTTCCCTGTCTCGGGCCATGTGGAAATGCGTTACGACCCGGACCTGAAGCGCGTCATCTACCAGCCGGTCAGCATCGACCCGCGCGAGATCACGCCGCGCATCGTGCGCGAGGACAACTACGGCGGGGTGGCGTAAATGGCCGACATCCGCAACTACACCATCAACTTCGGTCCCCAGCACCCGGCTGCTCATGGTGTGCTGCGCCTGGTGCTGGAGCTGGACGGCGAGGTCATCGAACGGGCCGACCCGCATATCGGCCTGCTGCATCGCGGTACCGAGAAGCTGGCCGAAACCAAGACTTTCCTGCAGTGCGTGCCCTACATGGATCGTCTGGACTACATGTCCATGATGATGAACGAACATGCCTACGTCATGGCCATCGAGCGCCTGCTGGGCATCCAGGTGCCGGAGCGGGCCCAGTACATCCGGGTGATGTTCGACGAGATCACCCGCATCCTGAACCACCTGCTGTGGCTGGGCACCCACGCCTTGGACGTGGGCGCCATGACCGTGTTCCTGTACGCCTTCCGCGAGCGGGAAGACCTCATCGACATCTACGAGGCGGTCACCGGCGCCCGCATGCACGCGGCCTACTACCGGCCGGGCGGCGTCTACCGCGACCTGCCCGACCGCATGCCGCAATACACCGTGACCCGGGGCAAGAACGAGTCCGACCTGCGGCGCATGAACGAGAACCGCCAGGGCAGCGTGCTGGACTTCATCGAGGACTTCACCCGCCGCTTCCCTGGCTACGTGGACGACTACGAGACCCTGCTCACCGACAACCGCATCTGGAAGCAGCGCACCGTGGGCATCGGCGTGCTCACCCCGGAACGGGCCAAGGCCCTGGGCATGACCGGCCCCATGCTGCGCGGCTCCGGCATCGCCTGGGACATGCGCAAGCAGCAGCCCTACGAGGTCTACGACCGCATGGATTTCGAGATCCCCGTTGGCCGCACCGGCGACAGCTACGACCGCTACCTGGTGCGCATCGAGGAGATGCGCGAGTCCAACAAGATCATCAAGCAGTGTGTGGACTGGCTGAAGGCCAACCCGGGCCCGGTCATCGTGGAGAACCACAAGGTGGCGCCGCCCGATCGCGAATCCATGAAGTCCAACATGGAAGAGCTGATCCATCACTTCAAGCTGTTCACCGAGGGTATGCATGTGCCCGAAGGGGAATGCTATGCGGCGGTGGAACATTCCAAGGGCGAGTTCGGCGTCTACCTGGTGTCCGACGGCGCCAACAAGCCCTACCGCCTCAAGCTGCGCGCCCCCGGTTTTTCCCATCTGGCCGCCCTGGACGAGATGTCCCGGGGCCACATGATCGCCGACGTGGTGGCCATCATCGGCACGCTGGACATCGTGTTCGGCGACATCGACAGGTAAGCCATGCTATCCCCCGAATCCCTGGCCCTCATCGACAAGGAAGTCGCCAAGTACCCGCCCGAGCAGAAGCAGTCGGCGGTGATGAGCGCATTGCGCATCGCCCAGGCCGAACTGGGTTGGCTGTCCCGCGACACCATCGAGTATGTGGCCAACCACCTGGAAATGCCGGCCATCGCCGCCTACGAGGTGGCCACTTTCTACAACATGTATGACCTGGCGCCAGTGGGCCGCAACAAGGTCACCCTGTGCACCAACCTGCCCTGCCAGCTCCAGGGCGCGGACAAGATCGCCGAACACCTCCAGGCCAAGCTGGGCATCGGCTTCAACGAGACCACCGCCGACGGCCGCTACACCCTCAAGGAAGGCGAGTGCATGGGTGCCTGCGGCCACGGTCCCCTGTGCCTACACAACAACCACAAGATGCACACCGGGCTGACGGCCGAGTCGGTGGACAAGCTCCTGGATGACATGAAATGAGCTTGAACAATCCCAATCACAAGGTCTGCACCTGGACGCTGGATTACGACAATCCGGCGTCGCTGGCCACCTACACCGCCAACGGCGGCTATGAGGCCCTGAGGAAGATCCTGGCGGAGAAGACCCCGGCCGACGACATCATCGCCCAGGTCAAGACCAGTGCCCTGCGCGGCCGCGGTGGCGCCGGTTTCCCCACAGGCCTGAAGTGGAGCTTCATGCCCCGCGCCTTCCCCGGCGACAAGTACGTGGTGTGCAACACCGACGAGGGCGAGCCCGGCACCTTCAAGGACCGGGACATCCTCATGTACAACCCCCACCAGCTCATCGAGGGCATGCTCATCGCCGGCTACACCCTGGGCGCGAAGGCGGGCTACAACTACATCCACGGCGAAATCTTCGAGCAGTACGAGTCCTGGCAGCAGGCGCTGGAAGAAGCCCGGGCCGCCGGCTTCCTGGGCAGGAATATCCTGGGCTCCGGCTGGGACTTCGACCTCCACGCCCACCATGGCTACGGCGCCTACATCTGCGGCGAGGAAACCGCCCTGCTGGAGTCGATCGAGGGCAAGAAGGGCCAGCCCCGCTTCAAGCCGCCCTTCCCGGCGAGCTTTGGTCTCTATGGCAAGCCCACGACAATCAACAACACCGAGACCCTGGCTTCCATCCCCTGGATCATGCGCCACGGCGGCCAGGCCTTCCTGGAACTGGGCAAGCCCAACAACGGCGGCGCCAAGCTCTTTTCCGTGTCCGGCCACGTCAACAAGCCCGGCAACTATGAAGTGCGCCTGGGCACCCCCTTCGCCGAGCTGCTGGAAATGGCCGGCGGCGTGCGCACGGGCCACCAGTTGAAGGCGGTCATCCCCGGCGGCTCTTCCGCCCCCGTGTTGCCCGCCGACGTGATGATGGCCTGCACCATGGACTTCGATGCCATCTCCAAGGCCGGCTCCATGCTGGGCTCCGGTGCGGTCATCGTCATGGACGACAGCGTCTGCATGGTCAAGGCCCTGGAGCGCCTGTCCTACTTCTACTTCGAGGAATCCTGCGGCCAGTGCACCCCGTGCAGGGAGGGCACCGGCTGGCTCTACCGCATCGTCCACCGCATCGAGCACGGCCAGGGCCGGCCCGAGGATTTGGACGAACTGCTGCGCATCGGCAAGAACATCGGCGGCAACACCATCTGCGCCCTGGGCGAGGCGGCGGTGGGCCCGGTGGCCAGCTTCGTGAAGCACTTCCGCAAGGAATTCGAGTACCACATCGAAAACAAACGCTGCATGGTGGGTGGCTGACATGCCCCTGATCGAAATCGACGGCAAGGAAATCGAAGTCGCCTCCGGAGCGACGGTGATGGATGCCGCCCATCAGGCGGGCATCTACATCCCGCATTTCTGCTACCACAAGAAGCTTTCCATCGCCGCCAGCTGCCGCATGTGCCTGGTGGAGGTGGAAAAGGCGCCCAAGCCCCTGCCCGCCTGCGCCACCCCGGTTACCGACGGCATGAAGGTCATGACCCGCTCTCCGAAGGCGGTGACCGCCCAGAAGGGGGTCATGGAGTTCCTGCTCATCAACCACCCCCTGGACTGCCCCATCTGCGACCAGGGCGGCGAGTGCATGCTCCAGGACATCGCCGTGGGCTATGGCGGTTCCGCCTCGAACTACCAGGAGCCCAAGCGGGTGGTGAAGGACAAGGAACTGGGCCCCCTCATCGCCACCGACATGACCCGCTGCATCCACTGCAGCCGCTGCGTGCGCTTCGGCCAGGAGATCGCCGGCATGATGGAGCTGGGCATGCCCGGCCGCGGCGAGCACACCGAGGTGATGCCCTTCCTGGAAACCCAGGTTACCCACGAGCTGTCCGGTAACGTCATCGAGCTTTGCCCGGTGGGGGCCCTGACCTCCAAGCCCTTCCGCTATGCCGCCCGGAGTTGGGAGCTGTCCCGGCGCCGCGCGGTGAGCCCCCACGAAGGCCTGGGTGCCAACGTCCAGGTGCACGTTATGAACGGCAAGGTCTATCGCGTGGTGCCCCAGGAGAACGAAGCGGTCAACGAATGCTGGATCGCCGACCGGGACCGCTTCAGCTATGAGGCCCTGAACGCCGAGGACCGCCTGGTCCGGCCCCTGGTCCGGGATGGCGAGATCTGGAAGGAAGTGAGCTGGCAGGATGCCCTGGAGCGTGTTTCTGCCAAGCTGGCCGAGATTCGCAACAGGCAGGGCGCCGCCGCCATCGCCGGCCTGGCCAGTCCCCACCAGACCGTCGAGGAACTCTACCTCTTCACCAAGCTGCTGCGCGGCCTGGGCACGGAACACATCGACCACCGTCCGGCCCAGGCCGTGGACACCCAGGGGACCGGCGCCCGCTGGCTGGGGATGCCGGTTGTCGATCTGAACAACCTGGAGCGGGTGCTCCTGGTGGGATCCTCCCTGCGCCAGGAACAGCCCCTGGTGGCCCAGCGCCTGCGCCAGGCCGTCAAGCGCGGCGCCCGGTTGAGCGTGGTCCATAGCGCCGACGACAACCTGCTGTGCAAGGTGGCGGCCAAGCTCATCGTCGCCCCATCCGTCCTGGTCAATGCCCTGGCCCGCGTCGCTGCCGCGTTGCGCGATACCGGCGCCCAGGTATCCGGCATTCCCGCCGATTTCCAGGCGGACGACGCGGCCCGCGCCATCGCGGCCAGCCTGCAATCTGGAGAACGCAAGGCTGTATTGCTGGGCGCCGTGGCCCAGAACCACCCCGCCGCCCGGGAAATCCATGCCCTGGCCCAGACCATCGCCGCTGCTACGGGTGCGACCCTGGGCTTCCTGTCCCCTGCCGCCAACTCGGTGGGCGGCCAACTGGTTGGCGCGCTGCCGGGGCCCGATGGCCTCGCCGCCACCGCGATGTTCGCCCAGCCCCGCGCCGCCTATGTGCTGCTGGGGGGGGAGCCGGAACTGGAGGCCTATGACCCGGCCCAGGCCCTGGCCGCCCTCAAGGGTGCCGAGTTCGTGGTGCAAATGACGGCGTTCAAGGGTAGCGCCCAGGACTATGCCGACGTGCTGCTGCCCATCGCCCCCTTCACCGAGACCGGCGGTGCCTACGTCAACATGGAGGGCCGGCTGCAGAGCTTCCATGGCGCCGTAAAGCCCCAGGGGGAGGCCCGCCCCGCCTGGAAGGTGCTGCGGGTGCTGGGCAACCTGCTGAACCTCAATGGTTTCGACTACGACAGCGTCGAGGCCGTGCGGGCCGACGCCTTGCCCCAGGGGCAGGAGGGCATTGCCGCCCATCTGGACAACGCCGCCGCCACGACCGCCGTCAACCTCGCCCCGACCACGGGCCTGGAGCGCCTGGGGGACACCCCCATCAACCAACTGGATGCCCTGAGCCGCCGTGCCAAGCCACTGCTGGCCGCCGCCATCGCGCCCAAGGCCTGGATGCGCGGCGAGCAACTCGCCGGTCTGCACCTGAAGGCCGGTGAGACGGCCCGAATCCGCCTGGACGGCCATGAGATTGTCCTGCCGGTGGACCGGGATGACCGGCTGGCAGCCGGCACCGTGCGCATTGCCGCCGCCCATGCCCTGACCGCCGGCCTGGGCGCCCGCTTCGGCACCCTCAGCGTAGAGAAAGCCTGAGATGAAACGACCCCCTGACTCGCTGTGCTCGTTTCCCCCCGAGGGGGAGGTCAGTTCCTTCGGAACGGCCGTGCGGAACTGACATGGACGCCTTGCTCGCACCCGTCGCGGAATTGCTGGGCCCCGCCTGGCTGCCCCTCTGGACCCTGGTGAAGATCCTGGTCCTGGTCCTGCCCCTGATGCTGTGCGTCGCCTATCTGACCTACGCCGAGCGCAAGATCATCGGCTACATGCAGGTGCGTATCGGCCCCAACCGGGTGGGTCCCATCGGCCTGTTGCAGCCCATCGCCGACGCGGTGAAGCTGCTGATGAAGGAGATCATCGTCCCCAGCGGCGCCAACAAGGGCCTGTTCTTCCTGGGGCCGGTGCTGGCCATCGCCCCGGCCCTGGCGGCCTGGGCCGTGTTCCCCTTCACCGATACCCTGGTGCTGGCCAACATCGACGCGGGCCTGCTCTACATCATGGCCATCACCTCCATGGGCGTGTACGGCGTGGTGGTGGCGGGCTGGGCCTCCAACTCCAAATACGCCTTTCTGGGCGCCCTGCGTTCCTCGGCCCAGATCGTGTCCTACGAGATCGCCATGGGTTTTGCGTTGGTCGGTGTGCTGATGGCCTCCCAGAGCCTGAATATGATCGACATCGTCAAAGGCCAGGAGGGGGGCTTCTGGCACTGGTACTTCATCCCCCTGTTCCCCCTGTTCCTGGTCTACCTGATCTCCGGCGTGGCCGAGACCAACCGGGCGCCCTTCGACGTGGCGGAAGGGGAATCGGAGATCGTCGCCGGCTTCCACGTGGAATATTCCGGCATGGCCTTCGCCGTGTTCTTCCTGGCCGAATACGCCAACATGATCCTCATCGCCGGCCTCACCAGCATCATGTTCCTGGGCGGCTGGCTGTCTCCCTTCCCCTTCCTGCCGGACGGCTTCATCTGGATCGCCGCGAAGATGTCCTTCGTGCTGTTCCTGTTCCTCTGGTTCCGCGCCACCTTCCCCCGCTACCGCTACGACCAGATCATGCGCCTGGGCTGGAAGGTGTTCATCCCCGTGACCCTGGTATGGATCATCGTGGTGGGCGCGGCCATGCAGACGCCCATCGGCTATTTGTTCCACTGACGGGCATGGCCATGAATACACCTGAAACCATGAAGTCCATGCCCGTCTCCCTCACCCCCACCCCCTCTCCCGCCTGCGGGCGAGGGGAGCGTCGTGAAGTCGCTTCGCGACTTGCATGTTGAGGAGGCGGAGATGCTGAGCCCCGTCAAACGCTTCTTCGACACCTTCCTGCTCACCGAGCTGCTGAAGGGCATGGCCCTCACCGGCAAGTTCCTGTTCGCCCGCAAGATCACGGTGCAGTTCCCGGAAGAGAAGACGCCCCAGTCGCCCCGCTTCCGCGGCCTGCACGCCCAGCGCCGCTACCCCAACGGCGAGGAACGCTGCATCGCCTGCAAGCTGTGCGAGGCGGTCTGCCCGGCCATGGCCATCAAGATCGAGTCGGAACAGCGGGCCGACGGCACCCGCCGCACCACGGTGTACGACATCGACCTCACCAAGTGCATCTTCTGCGGCTTCTGCGAGGAGGCCTGCCCCGTGGATGCCATCGTCGAGACCCGCATCCTGGAATACCACGGCGAGAAGCGCGGCGACCTTTACTACACCAAGGACATGCTGCTGGCGGTGGGGGACCAGTACGAAGACCAGATCGCCCGCGACCGGGCGGAAGACGCCAAGTACCGGTGACGGACCCAGACATGGACTTCAAGACCTTCGTTTTCTACTTCCTCTCCGCCATCCTGGTGCTGGCGGCGCTGCGGGTCATCACCGCCCGCAACCCGGTGCATGCGGCCCTGGCCCTGGTACTCGCCTTCTTCACCGGCGCCGGACTGTGGCTGCTCCTGGAGGCGGAATTCCTCGCCATCACCCTGGTGCTGGTCTACATCGGTGCGGTCATGGTGCTATTCCTGTTCGTGGTGATGATGCTGGACATCAACCTGGAGGAGTTGCGCCGTGGCTTCTGGAGCTACCTGCCGGCGGGCCTGCTGGTGGCGGGCCTGATGGTGGTGGAGATGGTCATGGTCCTGGGGGGCAAGGACTTGGGCCTGGCAGAACCCGCGCCCCATCCCGCCAACTACAGCAACATCAAGGAACTGGGCCGGCTGCTCTACACCGACTACGTCTATGCCTTCGAACTGGCCGCCGTGCTGCTGCTGGTGGCCATGGTGGCGGCCATCGCCCTGACCCACCGCAAGCGCGGCGACACCAAGCAGATCAACGTAGCCGACCAGGTGAAGGTGAAGCGGGCCGACCGCATCCGCATGGTGAACATCAAACCGGTGAAACCCGAGCCGCCTACAACCGAGGACGACGACGCATGATCGGCCTGAACCATTACCTGATCCTGGGTTCCATCCTGTTCGCCATCAGCGTGGTGGGCATCTTCCTGAACCGGAAGAACGTGATCATCCTGCTCATGGCCATCGAACTCATGCTGTTGGCGGTGAACACCAACTTCATCGCCTTCGCCCGCTACCTGGGCGACACCGCCGGACAGGTTTTCGTGTTCTTCATCCTCACCGTGGCCGCGGCCGAATCCGCCATCGGCCTGGCAATCCTGGTGGTGCTGTTCCGTAACCTGCACACCATCAACGTGGACGAACTCGACCGGTTGAAGGGCTGAGATGAAACGACCCCCTGACTCGCTGCGCTCGTTTCCCCCCGAGGGGGAAGTCAGTTCCTTCGGAACGGCCGTGCGGAACTGACATGGACATGAAATCACTTTACCTCGTCGTCCCCCTGGCGCCCCTGGCCGGCGCGATCATCGCCGGCCTGTTCGGCAAGGCCATCGGCCGCGCCGGTTCCCACGTGGTCACCATCCTGGGCGTGGCCATCGCCTTCCTGGCCTCCCTGGTCATCTTCCAGGACGTGCAGGCGGGCAATACCTTCAACGGACCGGTCTACACCTGGCTCACCTCGGGCGACGTCTCCCTGGAGATCGGCTTCCTCATCGACAAGCTCACCGTGCTGATGATGCTGGTGGTGACCTTCGTGTCGCTGATGGTGCATATCTACACCATCGGCTACATGGCGGACGACCCGGGCTACCAGCG
>Ga0233425_10002817_pt1 | contig 33125 bp, 29 predicted proteins | sample Watercolumn_Towu_2_FD_181712 | JGI IMG/M metagenome (GOLD analysis project Ga0233425, IMG submission 181712) | Freshwater microbial communities from Lake Towuti, South Sulawesi, Indonesia - Watercolumn_Towuti2014_140_MG | ecosystem: Environmental > Aquatic > Freshwater > Lake | place... | reverse complement strand
GCTTCTACTACGCCTGGTCGCGCTCGGAGCAGAAGGTCATCACCACCTACCCCGAGGAGCGGCGCTTCTGGTACGTCGTCGAGAACCAGGTGGCGCGGACCCAGCGCTGGACCATCGGCGGCATCGCTGCGGGCTTCCTCTGCCGGATGCACCTGGCGGAGCCGCGACCGGAGTACGTGGACCTCGCGCGGAACTACCAAGCGTTCTCCATGAGCGCAACGCCGCGGCAGTTCGAGTTCCGTCAGGTCGTGAAGAGCGGCTGGGGCAGCTCGCTCCTCTACCAGATCACCGGCGAGGAGCAGTACCTCCAGTGGACCTACCGCATGGGCGACTGGCTCGTCGCCGGTCAGGCCGACGACGGGCGCTGGCGCTACGAGGACAGCGCGACGCGGGGCGCGATGATCGAGCGGACGCTCGAGCGGGTCATGCACCTCGACACGCTCATCGGCGCGCTCTCGTGGCGGCCATGACTGCAGCGCCGCGCGCGCCGCGAGCGCGCGCATGACCAGCGCAGCGTCGCTCGCGCCCACGGCCGACCTTGCCTCCTTTCGGGCACGCTTCCCCGCGCTCGAGCGCGTCGTCTACCTCGACACGGCGAGCGCGGCGCCCGGCGCCGCACCCGTCGTCGAAGCGCTCCACCGCGCCGAGCGCGAGTGGCAGAGCGGCGTGTTCTCCTGGCGCGCGTGGGAGAGCGAGGCGCATGCGACGCGCGCGCTCTTCGCGCGACTCGTCGGCGGCGACGAGCGCGACGTCGCTCTCCGGCCGACGCTCTCGGACGCGGTGGCGACGGTCGCGCGCTCGCTGCCGCCCGGAAAGGTCGTCGTCGGCGAGCGCGAGTTCCGCAGCAACCTGTTCCCCTGGCTCCAGCTCCGCGAGCGCGGGCGCGAGGTCGTGGTGGTGCCGGCGGCGGACGGCGTCGTCCGCGGCGAGGCGCTCGCGCGTGCGGTCGACGAGGGCACCGCGCTCGTCGCCGTGACCGAGGTGCAGTCCTCGAACGGCTTCCGCGTGCGGCTCGCGGATCTCACCGCGCGCTGCCGCGCGGTCGGGGCGCGGCTCTTCGTCAACCTGACGCAGTCGCTCGGCGCGCTGCGCTTCGACGGCGCGGCGGTCCGGCCCGACTTCGCCGCCGCGACGAGCTACAAGTGGCTGATCGGCGTGCGCGGCGCGGCCTGGCTGTACGTGCGTCCCGACCGGCTGGCCGAGGTCGAGCCGCTCGCGCCGAACTGGAAGTCGACCAGTGAGCCCTACGCGGACTACTACGGCGTCGCGGCGGCGCCGACCGAGAACGACCCCGGGCTCGACCTCGCGCCCGACGCCCGCCGGCTCGACACGTCGCTGGGGTGGTTCCCGTGGATCGGCTCGCGCGCCGGGCTTGAGCTGCTGAGCACGCTCGACGCGGCGGCGGTCGAGGAGCGCTGCCTCGCGCTCGCGCGGGCCTTTCGCGCCGACGCGGCGCGCGCGGGGTGCGAGCTCGTCCCGGAGGAGGTGCCCTCGCACATCGTCGGCGTCCGCCTGCCGGACCCCGACGGCGTGAAGGCGCGGCTGGCGCAGCGGCGCGTGATCGCCGCGGTGCGCGGCGGGACGCTGCGGATCGGCTTCCACGCGTTCAACGACGACGGCGACGCCGAGGCCGCCCTCGCCGCGTTACGACGGGCGGGCCCGTGATGAGCGCTCCGGGGGTCATCACGCAGGAGATGCGCGACCGCATCGGGACCGAGTCCGAGCCATACACGTTCGAGGTCGAGAAGGGCGACGTCGTTCGCTATGCCAAGGCGATCGGCGAGGGCGACCCGCGGTTCACGGACGAGGCCGCGGCGCGCCTGATGCGTTACGGCGGCATCGTCGCCCCGCCCACCTACCTCATCGTCATGCGCATCCTCGAGCCGCACGACGTCAAGCTGCGCGGCCCGTACGCCCGCAGCGTCGACGGCGGGAGCCATTGGCGCTACTTCGAGCCGATCCGCCCCGGGGACCGCCTCACCGCCCGCGTGAAGTTGGTCGACTTGTATGAGCGTGAGGGGTCGCTCGGCCCGATGCTGTTCGTCATCACCGAGATCACCTACCGCAACCAGTTCGGCCGGGTCGTCGCCACCCAGCGCGACACCGCGATCCGCTACTGATGCGTGAGCAGCGAGCGCCGAGCGCGCCGGCGCAGCCGTACTACGAGGACGTCGCGGACGGGACCGAGCTGCCAGCGCTGGTGAAGGAGACCTCGTACATGCAGCTCGTCGTCTACGCCGGAGCCTCGCGCGACTTCTACATCATCCACCACGACCGCGACCACGCTCGGAGCGTCGGCCTGCCGGACATCATCATCCAGGGCAGCCTGAAGAGCGCGTTCCTGGGCCAGCTCGTGACGGACTGGATGGGCGAATGGGGCACGCTCCGGGAGCTTGCCGTGCAGTACCGCGGCATTGACGTCCCCGGCAGACCGCTCACCGCGAAGGGCCGCGTGACGAAGAAGCGCGTGGAGGGCACGGCGGGTCTCGTGGAGTGCGAGATCTGGATCGAGAACGCCGACGGCGAGCGGACGGCGCGCGGCATGGCCGTCGTGGCGCTCCCGTCGAAGGAGGGGCCACCGGTCTCCCCTTGACAGCGGCGGGCCGCCTGCCTACCGTCGCGTGGTCAGTTGTCTGACAACGCGTCGGCGTCTCTGCGCGCGACCGAGGGCGGACGGAACGCGGAGGTGGAGGTGTCGCGATGACAGGTCGAACGGATAGCGGAGAGCGGGGCATCGCACATGGCAGGCGCGGCCTCAGCCGGCGGGCCTTCCTGCGGGCCAGCGCGGCTGTTGCGTTCGCGGCGGCGTGTGCGCCCGGCGCACCGGGCGGCGTGGCCGGCACGGCGGCTCCCGGGACCGCGGCGGCGACCGCGGCCCCGGCAGCGCGGCGAGGCGGCAGCCTCACCATCCTCAGCGGAGCCGGCGTGAGCACCCTAGACCCGTACTTCACGACCGCCGGCAGCGCCGAGCTCAGCCAGCAGATCTTCGACGCCCTCATCGACTTCCGCGACGACCCCGACAAGCCGACGGGCCAGCTCGCCGAGTCCTGGGACGAGACCGACACGACCCTGACCCTGAAGCTGCGCCGCGGCGTGAAGTTCCACAACGGGCGCGACTTCACCAGCCAGGACGTCGTCGACACCATCGCCCGGGCCAAGGACAAGGCCGTTGGCCACCAGATGTTCGCCATCATCGACCCGACGGTGGCGTCGGCCGAGGCCGTCGACAGCCACACGGTGCGCATCAACTACAAGAAGCTCAACCCTTCCAAGTTCGAGGACCTCGCGCAGCTCTACGTCATCCCCAAGGAGAACTGGGCCAACGTCACGAAGGAGCCGATAGGCACCGGGCCGTTCAAATTCGTCAAACACGTGGCCGGAAGCGAGGTCCAGCTCGAGCGCTTCGACCAGTACTGGCAGAAGGACCGGCCCTTCCTCGACAAGATCACCGTGAAGATCATCACTGACCCGCAGGCGCGGGTCGCGAACATGACCGCCGGAAGTGGCGACGTCATGCCCGCAGTGCCGCGGGCCGACTTCGACCGGCTGTCGAAGGAGCCCAGCCTCGAGGCGAAGAAGATCGTCACCACGGTGTGGGACGACATCATCCTGAACACGTCCAAGAGAACGCTCAGCGACCAGCGCGTGCGCCAGGCGCTCAACTACAGCATCGACCGCGAGAAGATCAACAAGCTCGCGTACTTCGGGCAGCTCGAGCTGTCGCAGCGCGAGTTCCCCAAGGGCCACTGGGCGCTCAACGAGAAGGCGAACCAGCGGTACACCTTCGACCTCGAGAAGGCGAAGGGTCTGCTGGCGCAGGCCGGACTGGCACAGGGCTTCGAGACGTCGATCAACGTCGGGCTGCGGCCGGAGTGGAAGCAGTACGCGCAGATCTGGGCGCAGGACCTGGTGAAGATCGGCGTCAAGCTCCAGATCAAGGAGCTCGAGACCGCCGTCTTCTACCAGGAGTACAACAACATGGAGTGGGACATTCAGGCGTTCGCGAGCGGCATCGGCAAGCAGGACCCGAGCTCGCTCGTCGCGAGCTCACCCTACCGTCCGATCGACAACCGTGCGCGCATCGACACACAGCCCTTCTACGACGAGTACAGGAAGCTCTTCGACGACGGGCTGGCCTCGCGAGACCGCGCCGCCCGCAAGAAAGCCTACGACCGGCTCCAGGAGCTCCTCGCCGAGTCCGGCCACATCATCGTCCTCGGCTTCAGCCCGGTGCTCACCGTCATCAACAAGCGGGTGAAGGACTTCAAGCAAGCGCCGAGCACGTTCCAGTACTACGCGTCGACCTGGCTCCAGGGCTGACCGAGGCGACCTTCCGCCACGGCGCTGAGCCGCGGCGGGGACGGCCGTGCAAGGCGGTGTAGCGAGGTACGTCGCGGCGCGGCTGCTCCGCGCGGCGCCGGCGCTCTTCCTCGTCTCCGTCGCCGTCTTCATGCTCATCCGCCTGCTGCCGGGCGACCCCGCGGCGGTCATGGCCGGCCCCGACGCGACGCCGCAGCAGATCGCGGCGCTCCGCCTCCGCTACGGCCTGGATCAGCCTCTGCCCGCCCAGTACGTCGCGTGGCTGGGCCGCGTGCTGCAAGGCGACCTCGGTGTTGCCTACCGGACCGGCCAGCCCGTCGCCGCACTCATCCTCGAGCGGGCCCCGGCGACGCTCTACCTCGCACTCGGGGCGATGGCCGTGATCGGCGTCGTCGGCGGGGCCGTCGGGATCTTCGGTGCCGTGCGGCCGCGCCACCCGCTCACACGGCTGATCGCCGTCGCCAACGCGGCCGGTCTGTCGATCCCGACCTTCTGGCTTGGGATCCTGCTGATCCTCCTGTTCGCCGTCGCCCTGCGCTGGCTGCCGCCCTCGGGCTACGCCGACCCCATCGAGCGGCCGATGGACTTCGTGCGCTTCCTCATCATGCCCGCGGTGACGCTGGGCGCGGTCAGCGCGGCGGTCGTCGCGCGGTTCCTGACCTCGTCCATGCACGAGGTCCAGAGCGCGGACTTCATCCGGACCGCCCACGCGAAGGGCCTGCGCGAGCGCGTGGTGGTCGGCCGCCACGTGCTGAAGAACGCCCTGCCCCCGGTGATCACGGTCATGGCCATCCAGTTCGGCCACCTGCTGGGCGGCGCGGTCATCACCGAGGCCATCTTCGCGTGGCCAGGCCTTGGCCGTCTCATGCTCGAGGCCATCGGATCTCGCGACTACCAGACCTTGCAGGCGACGATCCTCCTCACGGTCGTCACGTTCACGGTCGTGAACCTGGCCGCGGACATCGTCACCGGGCTCATCGACCCGCGCGTCCGCTATGCCGGTTAGGCGCGCGTGAACGCGGCACGCCCTCGCGGCGAGCGCGTGGCCGCGAGGGTCCCGGGCACGCCTGTCCCGGCCGGCCCGGGCTTGCTCGCGCGCACCGGCCGCAAGCTCATCCGCGACCGCGGCGGCGCGTTCGGGCTGGGGGTGACCATCATGCTGCTGCTGGTCGCGCTTGCGGCCCCCCTCATCGCCCCCTACGACCCGTTCGAGATCGGCGCGGACATCCCTCTGGCCGCGCCGTCCGCGGCGCACCCGTTCGGCACCGACGAGCTCGGCCGCGACGTGCTCTCGCGCATCATCTTCGGCGCCCAGATCTCGCTCTCGGTCGCGTTGCTCTCGGGCTTGGCGTCGCTCGTCGCCGGAGTCCCGCTCGGGGTGATCGCCGCCTTCCGTCGTGGCGCGGTGGACGCCGCGATCGGCAGCCTCTTCGACACGATCTTCGCGTTCCCCGCGGTGCTCCTCGGGATCGCGCTGGTCGCGCTCCTCGGCAGCGGCATACCGAACGTGGTGCTTGCGGTCGCGGCCATCAACGTCCCCACGGTCGGCCGTCTCACGCGCGTCGCCGTGCAGACGCAGCTCGCGCAGGACTACGTGGAGGCCGCGCGGGCCATCGGCGCCAACGGGCCCGAGATCGCCGTGCGGCACGTCCTGCCCAACATCGCGCCGCCGCTGCTCGTCCAAACCACGGTCACCATGGCGGGCGCCGTGCTCCTCGAAGCGGCGTTCAGCTTCCTCGGGCTCGGCAGCCGGCCGCCGACGCCGTCGTGGGGGGCCATGCTCGACGGCGGGCGCGCGTTCCTGGCCGCGGCCCCCTGGCTCGGGATCTTCCCCGGGCTGGCGATCAGCCTGATGGTGCTGGGCCTCAACTCGCTCGGCGACGCCCTCCAGGCCGCGCTCGACCCGCGCCGGCCGTAGCGCCGCCCGATTGACAGGGCGTGACCTCTGTGCGAAGTTCGGGTTGTCTGACATCTTGTCCGGCGGCGTCCGACGGAGGTAGCGATGGCCACGCTCGTCGCGTCCACCCAGAAGCAGGGAAAGCTGGCGGAGTACCGCGCCGCGCGCGACCGCGGGGCGGCCTGGCTGCTGCGCCAGCTCGGCCCCGACGGCGCGCTGGGCGATCCCAGCCAGGGCTTCCACTACTACCGCGCCCCTTGGACCTTCTCGCTCGTAGGCGAGGCCGAGGCCGCCGCGGCGGTCTGCGGCTGGATCAGACGGAACATGCTCACGCCGGACGGCCGCATCGAGGGCCCCTACCGCGTCTTCGACGACGCCTACGCCTACCGCAACAGCGCGCTCATCGTGGGCGCCCAGTTCGCCGGCCAATACGACCTCTCGCACGGTCTCATGGCCGACCTGCTCTCCTGGCAGGACGGGCGCTCCGGTGCCTTTCCCGACCACCGTCTGCCGGACGGCACCCGCAGCGACAACATGGACATCCCGTTCGCTTGTGGCCCCGGCTTCGCGTGTCTGGCCACCGGGCACCTCGACGCGGCACGCCGCGTGGCCGACTTCCTGCGGCGCATCTACGACGCCCAGCCCGCGCTGCCCGAGCGCTTCTACTACGCCTGGTCGCGCTCGAAGCAGACGATCATCACCGAGTTCCCGGAGGAGGACCACCGCTGGTACGTGGTCGAGAACCAGGTGGCCAAGCCGCAGCGCTGGACCATCGGCGGCATCTCCGCGGGCTTCCTGTGCCGCCTCTACCTGGCCGACCCGAGGCCCGAGCACCTCGAGCTCGCGCGGAAGTACGAGGCGTTCTCCATGGCCGCCACGCCGGGGCAGTTCGATCACGCGGCAGTGTGCAAGTCGAGCTGGGGAAGCTCCCTGCTCTATGAGATCACCGGGGAGGATGAGTACCTCCACTGGACGTATCGCATGGGCGACTGGTACGTGCGCACCCAGGAGCCCGAGGGTCACTGGACGTTCGACCGCAAGACACGCGGCGAGCTGATCGAGCTGACGCTCGAGTTCGTGATGCACGTGGACACGCTCATCTCAGGCCTCGCTTCACGCCCATAGAGCGGCTACCCGGCGCCACAGCGCTCGACGGATCGCTGGTCCTGGACCTCACCGAGGACGTGGCGGGTGCGGTCGCGGGCATGCTTCTGGCCGACAACGGCGCCCGCGTGATCAAGGTCGAGCCGCCCGGCGGCACACCCGAGCGGTCCGAGCCGGGGCACCGCGTCTGGGACCGCGGGAAGGAGAGCATCGTCCTCGACCCGCGCGACGCCGCTGATCGGCCGAAGCTCGAGCGGCTCCTCGCCCGCGCCGACGTTCTGCTGCACGGCCTCACGGCAGCGGGAGCGCGGGCCCTGGGGCTCGACCACGACCGCTGCGCGCAGATGAACTCGCGCCTGGTCACCTGCGCCGTCACCGGCTACGGTCCCGACGGCCCGCTCTCCGAGCGCCCGTGGCGGGAGGCGCTCGTGTCCGCGCGGACGGGCCGCGCCGCCGGACAGTACGGCTGGTGTCCCGGTCCCTCGCACGTCGCGCTGCCCGTGCTCAGCGTCGGCGCCGCGCTGCTGGCGGTGCAGGGTGTGGTCGCCGCGCTCCTGGCCCGCGGGTCGGGCGGCCGCGGCCAGCACGTGGCGACGTCGGTCTACGCCGCCGCGTTCGCCATGTCCACGCCGGTGGTCGGCGGAACGCTGCGCGGGGAAGGACGCGCCTGGAGCCGGCGGCCGCAGGGCCCTTCACCTTTTTATGGCGCGTTCGCCTGCGCCGACGGCGAGTGGCTGCACTTCGGCTGCATCCACCCGGAGTTCGTCCGGCGCGCCACCGAGGCGCTCGGTATCGGCGAGGACGTGGCAGAGCTGGCGCGCGACCCGGAGTTCGGGAACGGCATGCGCATCCGACCGGAGCCGCTGCGCGAGCAGCTCTTCGAGGTCGTGGCGCGCGCGGTCCGTCGGCGCCCCTACGCCGAGTGGGCCCGCATCCTCGAGGCGGCCGACGTGCCCTTCGCTCCCGTGCGGCAGCCGCATCAGTACCTCGACGACCCCCAGGCGCAGGTGAACGGGGTCGCCGAGGTGCGCGATCCGGACGCCGGGGCGGTCCGCCAGATCGGCCCGCCCGTACGCCTCCTGGACACGCCGGGTCAGGTCCGCGCGGGCGCCCCGCGCCTCGGCGAGCACACGCACGCGGTGGTCGAGGAAGGGGTGCGCGACGCGACGTCCGGCGCCCGCTGGCGCGCGGACGGAGACGGGCGGAGCGGGGGCCGCGTCGAGGGCGCGCCGCCGCTCGCCGGTCTGCGCGTGCTCGAGATCGGGAGCCTCATCGCCGGGCCGATGGCGGGCCGGTTCCTGGCGGACCTCGGAGCCGACGTCGTCAAGCTCGAGCCGCCCGCGGGCGGCGACATCGCGCGGCAGAATCGCTCGCCGGCGTTCCTCCCGCTGAGCGCGGGGAAGCGCGGCATCGCGGTGGACCTGAAGCGTCCCGAAGGGCGCGAGGTCGGCCGCCGGCTCGCGCGCCGCGCGGACGTGATCATCGAGAACATGCGGCCCGGCGCGGCCGAGCGGCTGGGCATGGGCTGGGACGAGCTGCGTGCTCTCCATCCGAGGCTCGTCTACTGCCACGTCACGGCATACGGATCGCGCGGGCCGTACGCGCACCGACCCGGCCTCGACCCGCTCGCGGGAGCCCTCGCCGGCGTCGAGATGCGACAGGGGGGCGCGGCCGGGAAGCCCGCGTACCTGCACTTCGCCGCGGTGGACCACGCGGCCGCGCTCCTGGCCACAGGCGGCATCCTCATGGCGCTCCTCGCGCGGGAGCGCACCGGAAGGGGGCAGCGCGTGGAGACGAGCCTCCTCGACGCGGCCGCGCTTCTCAACGCCGACGCCATCTCCGATCACGCGCCGTCATCTCCGGTACCGGCCAGGAGGCAGTACGGACCCCACGCGCTCCATCGGCTCTACGGAACGGCGACCGGCTGGATCTGCGTCGCGGCCGGGTCGGACCAGCAGTGGCGATCGCTGTGTGGCGCCCTCGGTCTGGACGAGCTGGCCACTGACGCTCGTTTCGCCGCCGCGTCGGCCCGCGCGGCGAACGACGAGGCCCTCTCCGCCCTTCTCGAATGCGCCTTCAAGGAGAGGACGGCCGAGGCGTGGCTCGCGGCGCTCGAGGCGGCCGGTGTCCCCAGCGCGCCGGTCGTGGAGGACTACGAGGACCGCTTCCACCTGGATCCGGAGGTGGCCGCGAACGACATGGTCGTGGAGCACGAGGTCGCCGGCCTCGGCACCGTGCGCCTGCCGCACCGCTGGCTGCGCTTCTCCATGACGCCCACGCGCCCGCCGTCGCGCCCGCCGCTGCTCGGAGAGCACACTCGAGCGGTGCTGGCCGAGATCGACTACGCCGAGGCGGAGATCGACGCACTGCGCGAGCGCGGCGTGATCGCCTGGGAGGCCGCGTGGGTGTCCGCGCCGTGACGCCGCATCCGCCCGGCACCGACGGGGACGCCGACCGCGCGCTCGCCGCCGCGGCGCGCGCGATCGAGGAGGAGTACGAACGCCGCACGCCGCGGTCGCGAGCGCTCCACGAGCGCGCGCGCGCGTCGCTGCCGGGCGGCGACACGCGCGACGGCACGGTCTTCCGTCCGTATCCGACCTACGTCGAGCGCGCGGAAGGCGTCCACCTCTACGACGTCGACGGGAACGAGCTCCTCGACCTGACGAACAACGCATCCTCGCTCATCCACGGTCACGCGCATCCCGCCATCGTCCGCGCGATAGCGGAGCAGGCCGCGCGCGGGACCGCTTGGAACGCGCCCAGCGAGCCGCAGCTCAGGCTCGCGGAGACGCTGCGCGAACGCGTTCCGTCGCTCGAGCGCGTGCGCTTCTGCAACTCCGGGACCGAGGCGAACATGATGGCCATCAAGGCCGCGCGCGCCTTCACCGGGCGCGACCGGATCCTGAAGATGGACGGCGCCTATCACGGCACGTACGAGGGAACCGAGCTTGACGCCACCGAGGACGCCTCACCGACGGGCGCGGCGCCGCGGCTGGCGCCGGTCTCGAGGGGGATCCCACGGAACGAGACCGACAACGTGCTGGTCGCTCCGTTCGACGACGCGGCCGCGGCCGAGCGGCTCATCGCGACCTACCGCGATGAGCTCGCCGCCGCCGTCGTCACGCCCGTCTTCACGCGCCGCGGCCTGACGCCGCCCTCGTCCGGCTACTTGCGGTCGCTGCGGGAGGCCACGCGCCGGCACGCCGTCCTGCTCGTCTTCGACGAGGTCATCTCGTTCCGCCTCGCCCGGGGAGGCGCGCAGGAGCGCTTCGGCGTCGCGCCGGACCTCACCGCCCTCGGCAAGATCGTCGGCGGCGGGCTCCCGGTGGGCGCGTTCGGCGGCCGCGCCGACGTCATGGAGCTCTTCGCGCCCGAGCGCCCTGCCATCCACCATGCAGGGACCTTCAACGGCAACCCGCTCACGATGGCGGCGGGCATCGCGACGCTCGAGCTGCTGACGCCCGACGCGTTCGCTCGCCTCGAACGGCTCGCCGAGCGCCTCCGCACACGGGTGGAGCGCGTGGCGGACGAGGCCGGCGTGCCGCTCCGCATCGTCGTCGTGGGCTCGCTGGCGAGCTTCGGTTTCGCCGCCGGCACCGCGGGCGCGCAACTGACGGAGCTCCAGCGCCTCCTGCACCTCGCGATGCTGAACCGCGGCGTGCGGTCCGGCGGGCTCATCGCCATCCCGACCGTGATGAGCGGCGGAGCCATCGACCGCTTCGCCCTCGCGCTCGGCGAGGCGCTCCGCGAGCTCCGACCGGCGCTCGAAGCGGTGGGGATCGCGACCGGGCCCGCGGCGCTCGCCACAGGGCCGCGCGACCGGCGGTGAGCCCCGTCGCTGCGGTCCACACCGTCCGCGGCCCGATCGCGCCGGAGGCGCTCGGCCCCACGCTCATGCACGAGCACACCTTCATCGACCTGTGGGAGTGGGGCGGGCGCCGCGACTACAACTCGATCGTCGACGACGAGCAGCTCCTCGCGGAGGAGCTCGCGATCTACCGCGACGCGGGCGGGTCGGGGCTCGTCGACCTCACCACCGCGGGCGTCGGCCGGCATCCCGCGGGCCTCGCCCGCCTCGCGAAGGCCACGGGCCTGCACATCGTCATGGGTGCCGGCTGGTACCGCGAGCGCGTCTACCCGCCGTACGTCTTCGAGCTCACGACGAACCAGCTCGCCGAGCGCATCGTCCGCGAGTTCGCCGAGGGCGCGGACGGCACCGGTGTCCGTCCGGGGATCATCGGTGAGATCGGGACCGAGCGCTTCAGGGTCAGTGCCGCGGAGGAGCGCGTCTTCCGTGCCGCTGCGCGCGCGCAGCGCGAGGTCGGCGCGTCGATCAGCACGCACACGACGCACTTCGGCGATCTCGCGCTCGATCAGGTGGCCCTCCTCACCGACGAAGGCGTCCGCCCGGACCGGATCGTCATCGGCCACCTCGGCGAGCGGCGGGGCATCGACGACGTGCTCGCCGTCGCCCGGACGGGCGTGTACGTGCAGATCGACCACGTTGGGCGCGCGCCGCAGAGCGGTTGCCAGCCCGAAGCGCAGCGCGCGCGCAACGTCGCCGCGCTCGTGCGCGCGGGATACCTCGAGCGCGTGCTCGTCTCCATGGACCTCGGGTCGAACTCGCTGCTCCACTGGAACGGCGGGCACGGCTATGACCACCTGCTCCGGACGTTCGTGCCGTTGCTGCGGGAGGAGGGATCGAGCGAGGCCGAGGTGCGGACGATCCTCGTCGAGAACCCGCGCCGCGTGCTTTCGTGGTGACCGGGGCGGAAGACCATCCTTTCGGCCCCCGGCGTAACGGCCGCGCCGCCGCTCCCCCTGGTGTCCGAAATGGGCTGCTGGCTGTAGATCAGCCGCCTTTCGGCTGTGGGGGTTCCGCACCGTCCCCGACGCACCCTTCCGACAGGTCGTCGGCACGCTCGCCCGGCATGGCGGGCGTTAGGACGGGTCGAGCAGCGTGAGCAGCTCTCGGGCGGTCACGATCCGCACCCCCCGGAACTCCGCGAGGGCAAGGAGCGCGTGGTCGCCGGTGACCAGGTAGCTCGCCTTACCGTCGACGGACATGGCGAGCACGTGATCATCCGCGGGGTCGGCGGCGACGCGCCCGACTTCCGTGCGAGGCACGACCATCAGCGCCTCGTGCCGGAGGAGGTCGATGAAGGCGATCCGGTCGCTTTCCACGAGACGCGAGGCGAAGTACCGGTTCCTCAGTGCGCGCTCGACCTCCCCCAGGATCATGTCCGAGCTGACCACCGTGAACCGTCGTTCCGTCAGCCAACGGTCCATGAGCTGCGCGATCGCTCCTGCCGAGGCCAGCGCGCCGGAGGCGAGGGTGTTCGCATCCAGCACCACGCGCATCAGCGGCGCGGGGGTCTTCGGCTCCGCTCCGCCCGCACCGAGGCGATCGCCTTCCGGACCTGCGTCTCGATCTCCTCGGGTGGAACATCGCGGAACGGCCGACGCATGCGCTCGAGCAGCGCGATCCGTTCGGCACGCTCCGCTGCCCATCGCCGATCCCGATCGAGCACCGCCAGCGGGACGACCGCAGCGACCGGCACGCCGCTCTTCTCGATGATCACCGGCTCCTCTCCCTCGCGCACGTCATCGAGGATCCGGCTGAACCGCCGGCGCGCCTCGGCGACGGGAACTCGGCGTGCACCGCTCCTCCGCCGTGGAAGCCTGGGCTCCATCATGTACGGAAGTGTACAACAATGGACAATGCTCGGCGGACCTTGGATCCGCTCGAAGGAGGTCAGCCTCAGTAGAGCGCGTCTAGCGCCGAGACGAGATAGCGGTCCATGCGACCGAACGGGCGGGAGGCCAGCAGCAGGTTGATGGACTCGCCGAAGCGCGAGCCGTTCTCGAGCAGGTAGGCGACGGCGGAGCGGCAGTGCCCGGGCACCACGAGCGACGCGACGCGCGCGCCCCGCTCGGCGGCGGACGCGAGGCTCGCGGCCAGCACCGGCGGCACGTCGCGCGGGGAGCGGACGGCGACCGGTCCCACCTTGCCGGCGTCGGAGGCGTACGCGTACCCGGACACCTCCGCGCCCCTCCTGAACAGTAGGCCGGCGACCCCGGGCTGGGCGAGCCAGTAGCGGTGGTCGACGGTGCGCGCGACGCCGAGCACGTCGCGGTCGATCGTATCGAGGGTCTCGAGCATCGCCTCGTCGTCAGCCCGGAGGGTCTCCTGATCGAGGCGCGGCGCATCCAGGCGCGCCGGGATCGGCCCCTCGACGTGGAGGAGCGGCGCCCACTGGTACATGCCGTGCTTCGCGTAAAGCGCATTCGAGACCGGCTGCGACGATTCGCTGATCACGATGCGCACGCTTCGTGGCGGGGCCGCCGCGAGACAGCGCCGCAGCACCTCGCGTCCGACGCCGCGCGCCTGGTACGCGGGCAGGACGTGCAGCGCGGCGAGGTACCAGACGCGCTCGCGCACCGTGGCGATGCCGAATCCGACCACGCGGCCGTCGTCCTCGGCGACGTGGAAGCCTGCGCCGTCATTCGCGAGGACGTGGCGCCGAAAGGGGATCGCCCAGCCCCGCCGCTGCGGCGTGTCGTCGATCGGCGGACGGCCCGAGCGCGCCCGCAGGTCGTTCGCCGCGGCGACGAAGACCTCGTACGTCGCCACGAGGTCCTCCGCGGTCGCGGGCCGGAAGACGAGGCCCGCGATCACGCCGGCGATCCTCGGGCCATCGCGCGGCCTACGCGAAGCGGTCGCGGATCTCGGCGACCGCGCCTCTCGCCGCGTCGAGGGTCCGGTCGATGTCCTCATCCGTGTGCGCCGTGGACAGGAACAGGTGCTCCTGCTGGCTCGGGTGGAAGAGCACGCCACGCCGCAGCATCGCCTGCTGGAACGCAGCGTAGAAGGCGGGCTTGGCACGCGCGATCGCCTCCCGGTAGGTCGTCGCCGGTGTGTCGGTGAACCAGAGCTGGAAGACCGGACCAAGCCCCTGAACGAGCGCCGGGATGCCGGCGCGACGGAACTCGTCGCGCAGGCCGTTCGCCAAGCGCTCGCCGAGCGCGAAGAGACGCTCGTATGTGCCGGGCCGCGCGAGTTCGTCGAGCGCGGCGATCGCGGCCGCCACGACGAGCGAGCTGGTGTTGTACGTACCGAGGTAAGGGACCTCGTTGCGCGCGACGAGCTCCATGACGTCGCGGCGTCCCGCCAATGCGGAGATCGGGTACCCCGCACCCATCGCTTTGGCGAAGGTCGCCAGGTCGGCGCGCACGCCGTAGTGCTCCTGCGCACCGCCGAGCGCCAGCCGAAAGCCGGTGATGACCTCGTCGAATATGAGCAGGACTCCGTGGGCCGCGGTGATCTCACGCACCGTGCCCAGGAAGCCCGGCTGCGGCTCGACGCATCCATTGTTGGCCATGAGCGGCTCCGTGATGACGGCGGCGATCTCGTGCCGCCGCTCGCGGACCGTCCGCTCGAGGACCTCGGGCCGATTCCACGGCAGGACGAGGAGCGTGTCCGCGAGCTCCTCGGGGATCCCCGGCACAGCGGGGAGGGGGCGGGGAGCGTGCTCGAGGCCGGCCGCGGGGATGGCCGGCCGCACGCTCCACTGGATCGTATCCGCCCATCCATGGAAGTGGCCCTCGAAGCGTACGACGCAACGCTTTCCGGTGAACGCGCGCGCGAGCCGCAGCGCCATCATCACCGCCTCGGTACCGCTGTTGGAGAAGCGGACGAGCTCCGCGCCCGGCACCGCGCGCAGGACGCGCTCCGCGAGCTCGGGCTCGAGCGGATGGTTCGTGCCGAGCATCGATCCGCGGCGCTCGAGCACGTCAACGACCGCCCGCGTTACCGCCGGCGGGCGATGCCCGAGGATGAGGGGGCCGAGCGCGAGGAGGTAGTCGACGTATTCGTTGCCATCGACGTCCCAGACGCGCGAGCCCTCGCCGCGCTCCATGTACAGCGGATGGGGGGCATATCCGGCGGCCGTGCCGCGTGCCATGCTCCCGACCCCGCCCGCGAGGCTGCGCAGCGCGCGATCATACAGGGCGCGAGAGCGGTCGATCCGGCGTTCGAGCTTCGTCGCCGGCGGCGTCATCGCGCGCCCACGACCGTGCGCGAGGGGTCAGCGCGGCTCGGCGCACGCGGCCGGCCGGTCGTCCGGCCCGAACACGGCGCGAACTTGTCAGACAACGCCGCGAACAGTAGGCTGGTGCCGTTCAGCTCGTCAACCGCCGCACCTGTCGCGGCCGTGTCGAGGTGGGGGTCATCGCGATCATCGATCGCTCGGCGGCGCGCTCGGACGTTCTCCGAAATTGACGGGCTCCCGTCGGGAAGCGCGCGGATCCCGAGCGCGCGGGCTGGCGTATGGCCTTGGGCTGCGCGGCAGGATCGCGGTCGTCACGGGCGCTGGCAGCGGAATGGGCCGGGCGGTCGCGCTCGCCCTCGCGCGTGAGGGCGCGACCGTCGTGGTGAACGACGTCGCCGCACGCGGAGCACATGCCACAGCCCGGATGATCGAGCGCGCCGGCGGTGCCGCGATGCCCGCGGTGGCGGATGTGGCGAGCGCGGCGGCGGTGAGCGAGATGATCGAACTCGTCCTGACGCGGTTCAGCCGCGTGGACGTCCTCGTGAACAACGCGGGCGTGCTGCGGGGGAGCCGAGTGGAAGGCATCACGGAGGCCGAATGGGACCTGGTCTTGGGCGTGAACCTCAAGGGGACGTTCCTGTGCTCGCAGGCCGTGCTGCCCGCGATGAAGCGGCGGCGGTCCGGGAAGATCGTGAACGTGGCATCGCTTGCGGGCAAGGCCACGAGCACGCTCGGGGGAGCGCACTACACCGCCGCGAAGGCGGGCGTGCTCGGGCTCAGCCGGCACCTCGCACGCGAGGCGGCGCCCTACGGCATCAACGTGAACGCGGTGTGCCCCGGGATCATCGACACCCCGATGGTGCGCGGCAACGTGACAGTGCAGCGCCTCCGATCGGTCGTGGCGAACATCCCCTTCGGGCGGCTGGGGCGGCCGGAGGAGGTCGCCCGGCTCGTCGTGTTCCTCGCGTCCGACGCGGCCTCGTACATCACCGGCGCGGCCGTCGACATCCACGGCGGCGAGCTGATCGTCCAGTGACCCGTGGGTGACGTGGCCAGGCCGCTCGATGGTGGGCGCACCGCCCGGCCGGCGCGCCTGGCGCGCGCCGGCGCGTCGCTGTGGGCCAGCCGGGGCGCGGACGACCCGGTCGCCCGCAACCTGTACCTCGAGTTCGCGTGGGTCGGCGTGCTCAACGCCGCCATCGCGACGTTCGCGCCGGTCTTCACGATCCGGCTTGGCGGGTCGCCGCTGCTCGTCGCGGCGCTCGCTTCCGGCCCGGCCCTCGCGGCGATCCTCGTGTCGCTCCCCGCGGCGCGTTTCCTCCGTCCCCAGCCGATGCAGCGCATCCTGTGGGCGCGCGTCGCGAGCCGCCTCCCGTACCTCGGCATCGCGCTGGTGCCGTGGCTGATCTCCGAGCATCAGGCGGCGGCGGTCGTGGCACTCGTGACGTTGTCCTACCTGCCGGCTCACGTCGCGTACGTCGGCTTCACGTCGGTGTTCGCCGACCTCGTGCCGCCGGCCCGGCGCGCGGTGGTCATGAGCACGCGCCTCCTCGCCCTCGGCCTCGTCTCGAGCGCGACGGTGCTCGTCGGCGGGTGGATGCTCGACGTCCTTCCGTTCCCGCTCGGCTATCAGATCCTCTTCGTCGCGGGCTTCGCCAGCTCGATCTTCGCGCTCCGCTACTGGCGGCGCCTTCCGACGCCGGCGGGAGCCGCCCCCGGCGCCGAGGGCGCGGCGACGCTCCGCGACGCCGAGGCCGCGAGCGCCCCGGGGGCGGCACCATCGTTGACCGGCTTCTCGGTCAGCACGTTCACCTTCCAGCTCGGCATCGGGATGGCGGTGCCGCTGCTGCCCATCTACTGGGTCAGCGAACTTGGCCTGGCTGACGGGCGCGTCGGGCTGATCGCCACCGCGGCGGGGCTCGCGTCGGTCGCGGCGTATCCCCTCTGGGGCCGGCTGGCGACGCGCCGCGGGAATGTCCCGATGCTCGGCGCCGCGCTCCTGGTCCACTCCTTTTATCCGATCCTCACCGCCTCGACGCGGGACCCCGACCTCTTGCTCGGGGTGGGCGTGCTCGGCGGCCTGGCGTCCGCCGGCACGACGCTCGGGCTGGTCAACGGCCTGCTCGTGGCCGCCCCGGCGGAGGACCGGCTGCGGTTCGTGGGCGCGTACAACACCCTGACGTACCTCGCGCTGTCGGTCGGCCCGGTGGCCGGCAGCCTCGCGGCCGGGGCTGTCGGTGTACCCGTCGCCCTACTCGTCGCGGGGACCGTGCGGTTGGTGGGCACGGCGACGTACGGGCTCTGGGCGAGGAGCGGCGCGTGATGCGCGGCGTCCGGGCATCCTGGCGCGGTACGAAAGGAGGTCGACGATGAGCGAGGTCCGGTTCAGCGAGGCGGAGATCGCGGCCCATTGGAAGGAGGAGGCGTCCGTCCCGCCGCCGCCGCGGTTCATCGCGCAGGCGAACGCGGGCGACCCGAGCATCTTCGAGCGCTTCCGCGAGGAGCGCTTCCCCGAGTGCTTCAAGGAGTACGCCGACCTGCTGACGTGGGACCGGTACTGGCACACGACCCTCGACACGAGCAACGCCCCGTTCTGGAAGTGGTTCGTCGGGGGGCGGCTCAACGCCTCGTACAACTGCGTCGACCGCCATCTGGCGAAGTACCGGAACAAGGCCGCGTTCATCTGGGTCCCCGAGCCCGAGTCCGAGGCGACGGTCACGATCACCTACCAGGAGCTGTACAAGCGGGTGAACGAGGTCGCCGCTCTGCTGCGGGACTTCTGCGGCCTCAAGCAGGGCGACCGCGTGACGCTGCACCTGCCGATGGTCCCGGAGCTCCCGATCACGATGCTCGCCTGCGCGCGCCTCGGAGTCATCCACTCGGAGGTGTTCGGAGGGTTCAGCGGGGCGGCGTGCGGCGACCGCATCGCCGACTCGGGGAGCACCACGCTGATCACCATCGACGCCTACTACCGCAACGGCGAGCTGCTCGACCACAAGGCCAAGGCCGACGAGGCCGTCGCGGTCGCGCGGAAGGGCGGCCTCGAGGTGACGAAGGTGCTCGTCTGGCGGCGCCATCCCCCGGCGTACTCGAGCGCGACGCCGATGGCGTCCGGCCGCGACTTCTTCGTCGACGAGGCGCTGGCCCCCTACCGCGGGGCGACCGTACCTCCGGTGTCCATGCCGGCGGAGGCGCCGCTCTTCCTCATGTACACGAGCGGCACCACCGCGCGGCCGAAGGGCTGCCAGCACAGCACCGGCGGGTACCTGGCGTACGTCGCCGGCACCTCGAAGTACTACCAGGACATCCACCCCGAGGACACGTACTGGTGCTTCGCCGACATCGGCTGGATCACCGGGCACTCCTACATCGTGTACGGCCCGCTCGCGCTCGCGGCGACGAGCGTGATGTACGAGGGTGTGCCCACCTGTCCCGACGCCGGGCGGCCCTGGCGGATCGCGGAGCGCCTCGGGGTGAACATCTTCCACACGGCGCCGACGACCATTCGGATGCTGCGCAAGCTCGGTCCGGACGAGCCGAAGAAATACGACTACCACTTCAAGCACATGACCACGGTCGGCGAGCCCATCGAGCCGGACGTCTGGCGCTGGTACCACGAGGTCGTGGGGAAGGGCGAGGCCGTCATCGTCGACACGTGGTGGCAGACGGAGAACGGCGGATTCCTCGCGACCACCCTGCCCGCGCTGCACGCGATGAAGCCCGGCAGCGCCGGTCCAGGCGTCCTCGGCGTCTACCCGGTGATCCTCGACGAGAAGGGCCAGGAGATCCCGCCGGGGACCGGCAAGGCGGGGAACATCTGCATCCGCAACCCGTGGCCGGGGATCTTCCAGACGGTGTGGGGCCAGCCCGAGCGGTTCGTGCAGATCTACTACGAGAAGTACTGCCGTGACCGGAACAGCACGGACTGGCGCGACTGGCCGTACTTCGCGGGCGACGGCGCGTTGCACGCCGCCGACGGCTACTTTCGCATCCTCGGCCGCGTCGACGACGTCATCAACGTGGCCGGACACCGGCTCGGCACCAAGGAGCTCGAGTCCGCGACGATCACCGTGGAGGAGATCGCCGAGGCCGCGGCGGTCCCGGTGGTGGACGACGTGCGCGGCCGCGCCGTGGAGATCTACGTCGCGCTGAAGCCGGGGCAACAGCCGAGCGAGGCGATCGAGGCGAAGGTCGGTTCGGCGATCGAGAAGCTCATCGGCAAGATCGCGCGGCCGAAGAACGTCTGGATCGTTCCGGACATGCCGAAAACCCGGTCGGGCAAGATCATGCGCCGCGTCATCGCCGGGATCTCGAACTTCACCGGCACGGGGGACATCACCACGCTCGCCAATCCGGAGGTCGTCGCGCTCATCCAGCGCCAGGTCCAGGCGGCGAAGGTCGAGCGCGGCCAGGTGCCACGCGAGCTGTCGGCGCAGGAGCTGGAGGAGATCAAGGCCTTCGGACAGGCCGAGTAGCGAGGGTGATAGCGTCGCGTCAGTGAGCGCGGGAGCCTGAGCGAGCTCAGCGTCGCCGGGGCGGTCGCGGCGAAGACCCGCGACGCCGCCCCGCTCCGCCTGGGGCTCGGCTACGCGGCCGCGCTCGGGGCGGCCGGCGCGTTCGCGGTCGGCGGGGTCATCGGCAAGGCGGTCCTGCGGGCCGGCATCCTCCCGTCCGAGCTCGCCGAATTCCGGGTCCTGTTCGCCTTCCTCGCGTTCCTGATCCTCGCGGCCGCCTTCCGCCGGCGCGACCTGCGCGTGCGCCGGCGCGACCTGCCGCTCATCCTCTTCTTCGGCGCGTTCGCGCTCGGTGGGATCCAGTGGGCCTACTACGAGGCGATCGCGCGCATGCCGATCGGCATCGCGCTCGTCATCCAGTACCTGGGGGCGCTGCTCATGCTCGTCTACCTGCGCTGGCGAGGGCTGCGCGTCGGCGGTCGGCTGTGGCTCGCCGCGGTCCTCGCGGTCCTGGGGACCGCGCTCCTCGTCGGCGCGTACGACCCCTCGGTCCTGGCGTCCAACGTGGCCGGCGTCCCGCTGGCGGCGCTCGCGGCATTGATCTTCGCGGTCTACTTCCTCACCGCGGAACGGATCCTCGCCCGGTATCCGGTCTGGACGCTCCTCGTCTACGGCTTCGGCGCCGCCCTCGTGGCGTGGGCTGCGCTGCGTCCGCCGGCTCTCTTGCCGTGGTCGGTCCTCGCGGAGCCGACGAACGCGGCGCTCATGCTCGGCGTCGTCGTCGTGGCCACCGTCGTGCCGTTCGCGCTCATCTTCGCCTCGGTGAGCCTGATCCCCGCCGCGCGCACCGGCATCACGTCGATGGCCGAGCCGGGCTTTGCCGCCGCGGCCGCGTGGGTCGCCCTCGGCGAGACGCTGGAATGGCCGCAGGTCGTGGGCGGCGCGGTCGTGATCGCGGGCATCGCCATCGCGCAGAGCCTGCGGCCGCACGAGGGGAGCGTGTGACCCCGCCGCCGCGCTAGGCACGCGTCGCGCGGCCGCTCGGCAGACCGCAACGGCGTCGATAGGGCGCTCGCGCGTTCGTGCCCCGCTCGGGCGCATGGATCGCGCTCCGGTCACCGGCTCGGCGACGCGTCGCCACGCGGCAGGTCCTGCGGCGCGGGATCATCGGGGCCACCCTTCGCGCCGCGGCGGCGCCCCGCGCCCTCGCGCGTGAGCACCTTCTGCCGCGCGATTTGCTTCGTCGCGTTGGACCACGCGGTCTGTAACGACCCCATTGCCCACGACGCGATGAGCCCGGCGAGCGCGCCGGCGACGGCACCCCGGATTACGGACCCTGCCGGCTGCAGACGGTGCGCCAAGGGGTAAGGTCCGACGCGTGGGCAAGCTCTACCTCGTCGCGACGCCGATCGGGAACCTCGACGACGTCTCGCCGCGGGCGCTGCGGATCCTCCAGGAGGCGCACATGGTCGCTTGCGAGGACACCCGGCACACGCAGATCCTCCTGCGCAGGCATGAGGTCCGCGCGAAGCACCTGACCTCGTACAACGAGTTCAACCATCGACGGAAGGTCGGCGAGCTCGTCGGCCAGCTTGAGCGCGGCTGGGACGTCGCGCTCGTCACCGATGCGGGCACGCCCGCGCTGTCCGATCCGGGCGAGGCGCTCGTCGCCGCCGCGATCGCCGCGGGCCACGAGGTCGTGCCCATCCCCGGCCCCGCGGCCGCGATCGCCGCCCTCGTCGCCTCCGGCCTCCCGACGCGCGAGTTCACTTTCGTCGGGTTCGTGCCGAAGAAGAGCGGCGCGCGGCGGACGCTCCTTCGCGAGCTGCTCGCGTCCGGGCGCACGGCGATCCTGTACGAGAGCCCGTACCGCCTCGCCCACCTGCTCGCCGACCTCGCGGCGGTCGACGCCCGCGCGCGCGTCGCCGTCGCGCGAGAGCTCACGAAGATGCACGAGGAGATCGTGCGCGGTGCCGCCGCGGAGGTGGCCGCTCGCTATGCTTCCGACCGCCCCAAGGGCGAGATCACCGTCGTCATCGCGCCGGCGGAGCGGGAGCAGCGCTGATGCAGCGTGACTACCGCAAGTGGTGGAGCCCCGCGCTCGAGCGGGACATGGAGATGCTCGTTTTCGGCGGCCGCGGCACGCCCGTTCTCGTGTATCCGACCTCGCAGGGCCGCTTCTACCAGTGGGAGGACTTCGGGCTCGTCGCCCACATCGCGCCGCGGATCGACGACGGGCTGCTGCAGCTCTGGTGCGTCGACAGCGTCGACGCCGAGTCGTTCTACGCGAAGCAGCGGTCGCCGCAGGAGCGCGCCGAGCGCCACCTCGCCTACGAGCGCTACGTCGTCGACGAGGTCCTCCCCGCGATCCGCGGCTCGAACGGAACGCCGTTCCTCGTCGGCGCGGGCGCGTCGTTCGGCGCGACGCACGTGGCCATGCTCCTCACGCGGCGGCCCGGGATCCTCGGGAAGGCCGTCTGTCTGTCGGGGGCGTACGACCTGTCGCGCTGGTTCGACGGGTCTCGCGAGGGGAACGCGTACTTCCTCGACCCGCTCGCGTTCCTGCCGGACCTCACGGAGGAGCGGTATCTCGCCCCCATGCGACGGACCGAGGTCATCGTGGCGACCGGCGAGCAGGATCCGAACGTCGAGGACGCGCGCCGGTTCGCAGCGCTCCTGCAGCAGAAGGGCGTCCCCGCGGAGCTCCACCTCTGGAACGGCTGGGCGCACGACTGGCCGTACTGGAAGGACATGGTCGACACCTTCCTGTGAGCGAACGGATCGTCGGGCTGCTCGTCGGCAGGGAGGACACGTTCCCGCGCCCGTTCCTCGAGACGGTCGAGCGCAAGGGCGCGGCGCACGGGATCCGGGCGGAGATGGCGCTGCTCGGCGGCGGGATCCTCGACGACCCGCCGCGCTACAGCGTCATCGTCGATCGCATCAGCCACGAGGTGCCGTACTACCGCGCGCACCTCAAGGGTGAGGCGCTGAAAGGCACGGTCGTCGTCAACGACCCGTTCTGGTGGGAAGCGGACGAGAAGTACTTCGAGTGCGTGCTCGCGCGGCGGCTCGGCGTGGCCGTGCCGAAGACCGTCGTCCTCCCGAACAAGTCGTACATCGGCGACATCAGCGAGCGGTCGCTGCGCAACCTGCGCTACCCGCTCGACTGGGACGCGATCGTCGCCCACGTCGGCCTGCCCGCGATCCTCAAGCCGAACACCGGCGGCGGCTGGAAGGACGTCTTCCGTGTCGACAGCAAGGAAGAGCTCCTGTGGGCGTACGACCAGACCGGATCGGCGGCGTTCGGGTACCGGCCGAAGACGATGATCCTCCAGGAATTCATCAAGTGGGACGACTACGTGCGCTGCATCTGCATCGGTCGCACACACGTCTATCCGATGCGCTACGACCCCACGGCGCCGTTCCACGAGCGATACGTGGTCGAGCGCCCGATCGCCGGCGAGCTGCGGGATCGCGCCATCCGCGACGCGACGACGCTCGTCGAGGCGCTCGGCTACGACATGGACACGGTCGAGTTCGCCGTGCGCGACGGCACCCTCTACGCGATCGACTTCCTCAACCCGGCGCCGGACTTCGACAACTTCTCGATCAAGGACGACGCCTTCGCCTGGGTGCTGGACCGCATGAGCGACCTCGTCATCGCATACGCGCTCGGGACGGCGCAGCCACCGTGGCGCGCGGAGCACCGCTGGTGGCGATACGTGCGGTGAGCGGGCGGCCGGCCGAGGCGTACCACGCGCTCCTCGAGGATGCCGATGTCGCGAGCGCGAGCGCGGCGGCGCTCGCGAGCGGACAGCGCGAGCGGCGCCTCGTCTTCGGCGAACGTCCCCTGTGCGTCTCCCTGCGACCGAATCTCGTCGCGAAGGGCGCGTGGGAGACGGTCCGTCGTGCCACCGAGGCGCTCCACGGCGCGCTGGCGCGCCTCGAGCGCGTGCTCCTCGAGGAGGAGGACCTGCGGCGCGAGCTCGACCTCGCCCCCGAGGAGGAGCGCATCGCGCTCGTGGACCCGGGGTTCGAGGCGTCCTCGCCGGCGGCGCGCCTGGACGGCTTCGTCGGCGACGGTGCGATCAGGATCGTCGAGTACAACGCGGAGTCGCCGGCGGGCATGGCCTACAACGACGAGCTCGTCGAGGTCTTCGAGTCCCTGCCGGTCATGCGCGCGTTCCGGCGCCGCTGGCGGATCCGCCACCTACCGGTGCGGCGCCACCAGCTCGCCGTGATGCTGCGCGCGTACGGCACGCGCGTGCCGGCGAAGCCGCGTATCGCGATCGTCGATTGGCGCGGCCTGCCGACGCTCACCGAGTTCGAGATGTTCCGGCGCTACTTCGACGAGCAAGGCCTCGCGTGCGTCATCTGCGCGCCGGAGGACCTCGAGCTGCGCCGGGACCGCCTCTATGCGAACGGCGAGCGCGTTCACCTCGTGTACCGGCGCGTGCTCACGAGCGAGCTCCTCGCGCGCCCGGCCGTCGCGAAGCCGCTCGTCGACGCCTACGTGAAAGGTGCAGCCATCGTGGTGAACAGCTTCCGCGCGAAGCTCCTGCACAAGAAGATGAGCCTGGCCCTGCTTTCGGACGACCGCTACGAGCGCCTCTACACGCCCGCGCAGCGCGCGGCCATCGCGCGGCACGTCCCGTGGACGCGGAAGGTCCGCGAGGGGCACACGACGTACGGCGGGAAGGTGGTCGACCTCGCCGAGTTCGTCCTGAAGGGGCGTGCGCGGCTCGTCTTGAAGCCGAACGACGAGTACGGCGGCAAGGGCGTCATCCTGGGTTGGACCGTGGACGCCCACGAGTGGGAGCAGGCCTTCCTCGCCGCGCTGACGAGCTCGTACGTCGTGCAGGAGCGCGTCGAGGTGCCGCGCGAGCCGTTCCCGGTGCTCCTCGAGAACGTCCACTTCCTCGACCTCGCCGCGGATCTCGACCCGTACCTGTTCTGGGGGAAGGTGCAGGGGAGCCTGTGCCGCCTCTCGTCGAGCGCGCTGCTGAACGTGACCGCGGGCGCGGGAAGCGTGGTGCCGACGTACATCGTGGAGGGCACCGCGTGAGGCTCGCGCGGATCGACCCCGCGGACGTCCCGCGCCTCACGATCGGGATCGAGGAGGAGTTCCAGATCGTCGATGCCGACGGGCAGCTGAAGAGCCACATCGACACGCTCCTCAGGGCCGCCGCGCCGCACCTCGGCGCCCAGATCAAGCCGGAGATGATGCAGTCGGTCGTCGAGGTCGGGACGACGATCTGCCGCGACATCGGCGAGGCGCGCGAGGAGATCGCGCGGCTGCGCGGCACGCTCGCCGCGCTCCTGCGGCCGGCCGGACTGCGGCTCGCGTCCGCGGGCACGCACCCGTTCTCGCACTGGCAGGAGCAGGAGATCACCGAGCACGAGCGCTACAAGCTCCTCGAGGAGGAGCTCCAGGACGTCATCCGCGAGCTGCTCATCTTCGGGCTCCACGTGCACGTCGGCATCCCCGACCGCGAGCGCCGCATCGAGGTCATGAACGAGGCGCGCTACTTCCTCCCGCACCTGCTCGCGATCTCGACGTCGAGCCCGTTCTGGCTGGCGCGCAACACCGGCCTGAAGTCGTACCGACATGTCATCTGGAGCCGCTTCCCACGGACCGGCATCCCGCCCGAGTTCCCGTCGTGGGACGAGTTCGAGAACTACGTCGAGCTGCTCGTGCGGACGAAGAGCATCGACGACGGCAAGAAGATCTGGTGGGACCTTCGCCCGCACGCCTTCTACCCGACGCTCGAGTTCCGCATCTGCGACGCTGCCACGACGATCGAAGAGACGCTGTGCATCGCGGCGCTCACGCAGGCGTTCTGCGCGAAGCTGCTGGTCCTTCGCGAGCGCAACCTCGCGTTCCGGAAGTACAGCCCGACCCTCATCCAGGAGAACAAGTGGCGGGCGATGCGCGGCGGCATGGACGCGCAGCTCATCGACCTCGGGAAGCAGGCGGAGGTGCCGATGCGCCGGCTCGCCGAGGAGATCTGCGAGTTCGTGGACGACGTCGTCGATACGCTCGGGTCGCGAAACGAGTGCGAGCACATCCTGACCATCGCGCGCGAGGGCACGAGCGCGGATCGGCAGCTCCGCGTCTGGCAGGAGACCGGGCATTTCCACCAGGTCGTCGACGCCGTCTGCGCGGAGACCGTCCGCGGCGTACCCGAGGTCGTGCTGGGCTAGGTCCGACCCTCGGTCGGGCAAAGCCCTCCCTCGGGCCGGGTGCTCGACCTCGTCTTCGCCTCGGTCTGCGCGCCCGGGGTCACCGGCCCGCGGCCATCTCCAGCACGACGAGCGCCGCCACGCGGCCGATCGTCCGCAGTCGATCGGCGGACACCGTGTCGATCGTGTCCGCGGTCGTGTGGATCCCGCGGATGTCGGCCCAGTTGAGGAGCGTCCCCGGCACGCCGCGCCGGTTGAAGCTCTCCTGGTCGCTGCCGCCCCGCCCGCCGCGGACGAACGTGACCCCGAGGCGCTCGGACGCCTTCTGCACGCGCTCGACCAGCGTGTCGCTCTCGGTCGAGGCCGAGAGCGTCGTCCCGCAGCAACCGACTACGTCGAGGTTCACGTATCCGAGGAGGCTCTCGCGGCGCCCGGGCACCGCGGCGAAGGCGTCGACGAACGCCGCGGACCCGAATGCGCCTTCCTCTTCGCCGGCGAACGCGACGATGACCACCGAGTGCCGAAGCTCGCCTTTGCGCGCCGCGAGCGCGCGCGCGACCTCGATCGTGAGCGCCGGCCCCGAGCCGTTGTCGTTCGCGGCCTGGAAGACCGTCCCGTCGGGGTCCGTGCCCACGCCGTCGAGGTGTCCGCCGACGACGACGGCGCGCTTCGCGTCGTCCGGGTCCGAGCCGCGCAGCAGTCCGACGACGTTCGTCGCCTGGACCTCACGCACCGGGGTGAGGGGGACGCTCACCCGCACTCGCTCATCGAGCTCGAACGCCGGCGACGCCGTCGGCGACGGCCCGCCGGCGCGCGCGGCCTGCTCCTGCACCGCCTGGATGAGCTCTGTGACGCGCTTCCCGGATGGCGCGAGCAGCTCATCCGCGACCGCCGTGGTGACGACGATCCCGGGGAGCGTCCGGCCCTCGAAGCGCGAGATGTACGAGAACCGCAGGAGCGTCCCGCTCGTCACGTAGATCGCGGCGACCGCGCCGCGCGCGGCGAGCTCGCGCGCCGGGTCGCTCCGCCCGCCGGTGATGACGAGCGCGACCTTTCCGCGCACGTCAACGGCGTCGAAGTCGCTGGGGCCCGTCGTGAGGCCGCTGCCGATGAAGGCGAGCCGACCCTCGCCGGTGCCCGACCCGAACGTCCCGCCGACGCGCTCCGTGAAGTCCGCCCGGTGCCGGTACGCCTTCGCGTCCGGGGACGTCCGCGCGAGGACCGGCGTGGCGGCGAGGTCGACGAGCGGCATGCGGAAGGAGTGGAAGAACGTGCCGTTGTCGCCCCACGGCTCGACGCCGATCTCCTTCAGGCGGTCGGCCATGTAGCGCGCGCTGCTGTCGTATCCGGGCGACGCGCTGTACCGGCCGCCCTGCGCCGGCGCGACGAAGAACGCGAGGTGCTCCAGGGCCCTCTGGCCGTCGATGTCGGGGATGTTGGCCGTCGGCGTCGTCGCCGCGGTCCGTGCCGCTGGTGTAGCGGAGGCGACACTCGTCGGCGTCGGCGTCGCGCTCGGTGCCTGCGTCGGGATGGGCCCCGCGGTGCATCCCGCGATGACGAGCGCGATGAGAGCGAGGCGCGTCATCGGTCGATCTTCATGTTCTTCGACCTAAACTACCGAGATGGCGAGCAGGAAGTTCTACGTCACCACCGCGATCGACTACGTGAACGATCGCCCGGGGCTGCACCACGCCTATGAGAAGACAGGTGCGGACGCCCTCGCGCGCTTCCATCGCCAGCGCGGCGATGACGTCTTCTTCCTCACCGGTACCGACGAGAACGCGATCCGCAACGATCGCGCCGCCAAGGCCGCCGGTATCCCGACGGCCGAGCTCGTCGGGAGGAACGCGGCGGAGTTCCAGCGCATGTGCGACCTGTGGCAGATCTCGTACGACCGCTTCATCCGGACCTCCGTGGACGAGGATCACCGTCGCGGGGTGCAGGAGTTCGTCCGGCGCTGGATCGCGAACGACGACATCTACCTGCACACGTACGAGGGGCTCTATTGCGTCGGCTGCGAGGCCTTCTACGAGGAGGCCGACCTCGTCGACGGGCAGTGCCCCATCCATCCGACGCGGCAGATCGAGCGCGTGCGGGAAGAGAACTTCTTCTTCCGGCTCAGCAAGTACCAGCGGAAGCTGAAGGATCTGTACCGCGAGCGGCCCGAGCTGTGCGTGCCGGAGATCCGGAGGAACGAGGTGCTCGGCTTCCTCCAGCGCGGGCTGAAGGACATCAGCGTCTCGCGGAAGGGGCAGTCATGGGGCATCCCGTTCCCGGATCATCCCGACCACACGGTGTACGTCTGGTTCGACGCGCTCATCAACTACGTGACGGGCGTCGGCTTCGGCTCGGACGAGGCGCTGTTCCGCACGTGGTGGCCCGCCGACGTGCACGTGATCGGCAAGGACATCACACGCTTCCACTGCATCTATTGGCCGGCGATGCTGCTGGCCGCGGGCGTCGAGGTCCCGCGTCAGGTGTATGCGCACGGCTTCCTCGAGTACGCCGGCCAGGGCCGCCTGTCACGTTCGAGCGGCAACATGATCGATCCGATCGCGACCGCGGAGGAGTGGGGCTCCGACGCGGCGAGGTATCTGGTGCTGCGCGAGGCACCGTTCCAGAAGGACTCGCCGATCTCGCCCGCGTCCTTCAACGAGCGGTTCAACGCCGACCTCGCGAACGGGCTCGGCAACCTCGTGTCGCGCACGACGGCGATGATCGAGCGGTACTTCGGCGGGCGCGTGCCCGACGCGTCGCCGGTCGGCCCATCGGAGGGCGCCGTCCGCGAGGCCGCGGAGAAGGCGCTGCGCGACCACGACGCGGCCGCGGAGCAGCTGCGCTTCGCCGATGCGCTGACGGCGGCGTTCTCCCTCGTCGACGCCGCGAACAAGCACTACACGCGGACGCAGCCGTGGCAGCTCGCGCGCGAGCCGTCCCGCAGGGGCGAGCTCGGTGCGTCGCTGTACGCCGGGTGCGAGGCGCTGCGCCTGCTCGCGCATCTCGTGTGGCCGTACCTGCCGACCACCGCGGAGCGGATCTCGGAACAGCTCAGCGCGCCCTCGCCGGCCCAGACCGCATGGGACGAGGTCGCGCGGTGGGGTCTCCTCCGCCCGGGGACCGAGGTCCGCCCGGGGCCGGCCCTCTTCCCACGCTTGGAGACCAACAAGGTCGCGTGACCCAGGACGATCGGGGGGTCGGCGGGGGGCGCCCCCCGCCTGGGCTGATCGATGCGCACGCGCACCTCACCGACGACCGCATGGCGGGTGACCTCGCGGCCGTGCTGGAGCGGGCTCGCGCGGCGGGCATCGAGCGCATCCTCACGTGCGGCGAGGACGTCGCCTCGAGCGAGGCGGCGGTCGCGCTCGCGGAGCGCTGGCCCATGCTCCGGGCGGCGGTCGGCGTCCATCCGCACCGCGCGGCCGGCGCGACGCCCGACGCCCTCCGGCGCATCCGCGAGCTCGCGGCGCATCCGCGGGTCGTGGCGATCGGAGAGATCGGCGTCGATCGGTCCGGGCGGAGCGCTGACCTCATGGACCAGGAGCGCGCGTTCGTCGCGCAGCTCGAGCTCGCCGCCGACCTCGGCCTTCCCGTGTGCGTTCACGTCCGCGACGCGGGCGCTGACGCGCGCGCATGGCTCGACCGTGTGGCGGGTGTCCGCGGGTACGTGCACTGCTACAGCGAGGGTCCGGCGGAGGTGGATGCCTGGGTGGGGCGCGGCTTGCACATCTCGTTCGCGGGCACGGTCACCTTCCCGCGCAGCGACGGCTTGCGCGCGGCGGCCGCCGCCCTGCCCGCTGACCGCGTGCTGATCGAGACCGACGCGCCGTACCTCGCGCCACAGGCGCATCGCGGCCGGCGCAACGAGCCCGCGTTCGTCGTCGCGACGTACGCCGCGGTCGCGCGCGCGCGCCGTGTCACGTGTGACCTCCTCGGCGACCAGGTGCGCGGCAACGCGGCGTCGCTCTTCGGATCGCGCTGGTGAGAACGTTCGCGCTCGCGGCGCTCGCGCTCGCCCTCATAGCGTGCCAGAGCACGGCCGACGCGACCGCGCGCCTGAGCGGCGCGATCGACCGGATGGGCGCGACCTCGGCGCGCCTCGACATGCGGGCGGTCGCGCAGGCGCAGGGGAGCGTCGCGCTCGGGGGCAGCTTCGACCACACGATCCGTGCGGTGGGGGAGCTCGTCCCACCGGATCGGCTGCACCTCATGCTCGAGGGCGCCGGCCGCGTGCAGGAGATGGTGATCGTGGGGCGTCAGATGTGGGTCGACGCTGGCGACGGCATGCGGCTCGCCGACAAGGTCCCCCTCGGGCCGCTCACGCGGCCGACCGCGCCGCTCGACTTCGTGCGCGGGCCCGGCACGCCGGAGTTCGCGGGGCTGGGGCTCGCGCGCGGTGCCCTCACGTACCGGGTGCGCATCGACCTGAACGCGCGCGAGCTCCAGGCACGTATGCGCAACGACCAGCCGGTCGACCCCGACAGCACGGGGTCGGTCGAGGTCGAGATCGGGCTCTTCGACGGGCTCATCCACCGCCAGACCTTCGAGGTGAAGGCGCCGGCGGACCCCTTCAGCGGCACGGGCCTGCGGACCCTTCGCACCACCTACACCATCGAGTACTGGGACCATGGCCGGCGCCTCGAGGTCCGGGAACCCAAGTAGCGCCGCGCTCGTCTGTCCTCATCAGACACCTCAGGAGGTGGACCGATGAAGACGCGAGCCCTGTGGATCGTCCCGCTCCTCGCCGTGCTCCTCGCCGCGTGCGCGACCGCTCAGAGCGCCCCGACCGCGACCGGAGCCGCCGAGGTATCCCGCGGGAGCGGCGGCCTCGCCGTGGGCGCCCCGGCGCCCGTTCCGGCCGCGACCGCCGCGCCTGTGAAGGCCGACGCCGCGCAGGCGAACGCCGTGCCCGGGACGATCCCCGTCCCGCAGGCCTTCGACCCCGACCGCGCCCTCATCCTCACCGCGAACGTCTCGCTGAAGGCGAAGGACCCCTGGTCGGTCTCCGACCGCGTCCAGCAGATCGCCATCGCCGTCGGCGGCGACGTCCTGTCGCTCGCGCAGTCTGGGACCGGTGACCAGCGCAGCGCCACGCTGACGCTCCGCGTTCCGCAGGCCCGCTTCACCGACGCGCTTCGGCAGATCCGCGACATCAGCGACGTCGAGGTCCTCGCGTCGAACGTCGACGGCAAGGACGTCACCGACCAGTTCGTCGACCTGCAGGCGCGCCTGGCGGCGAAGAAGGCCGAGGAGCAGCGCTACTTCGCGCTCCTCGCCCGGGCGGACAAGATCGAGGACATCCTCCGGATCGACGCGGTCCTCGCGCAGGTCCGCACGCAGATCGAGCAGCTCACGGCGCAGGTGAACTCGATCAAGGCCCGCACGACCTACTCGACGATCACCGTGCAGGTCTCGCCGGTCGGCCCCGCGCCGGTCCCGACGCCGGACCCGAAGGCGTACGACCCAGCGAAGACCGTCGAGCGCGCCGTCGCCGCCCTCGCCTCGCTCCTGCGGTACCTCACGGACGCGGCGATCTGGACGCTCGTCTTCGGCTGGATCCCGCTCGTCCTGTTCGGCCTCGTCGTCCTCGTCTCACGCACCCGCGCCCGGATGGCGCCGACCGCGTAACGCGCCTTTCCACCTCCACCAGGGACGGCCCGTGCTCCCCAGCACGGGCCGTCGCTCTTCCGGCACACTCGGGCCGACGTGCTCGCCGATCAGCTGGACACGGCCTTCCCGGACCTTGCGCGGATCCGCGACGAGCGCCTGCGCCAGGCCTGCCGCGACCAGTGGCGCTACGTCGGGGAGTGCAACCCCGACCACACCGACCTCGAGCGCATCCCCGTGCACCCATCGCTCCCGGTGGAGCGGTACGGCAACCTCGTCTCGCACATCCGCGCGCAGATGGCGCTCTCGCACGTGCTCGTCCCGACGTACGCGAAGGAGTGGAGGATCGAGCTCAACATCGACCACTTCCTGGCGTGCGCGATCGTCCACGACTCGGCGAAGGTCATCGAGTTCACGTTCCAGGACGGCGAGCTTGTCGCCACGCCCGGGTTCGACCACGCGTACGAGGGCGCGAGGATCGCGCTCAAGGTCGGCTTCCCGAAGGATCTCGCGCACATGATCGCCGTCCACACGTACCTCGGCGCGAAGCGGCTGCCGCGGACGGCGGCGGCGCAGCTCTTCCAGTTCCTCGACCCCATCTGCGTGCCGGTCTTCCCGGAGCAGGGCAAGAGCGCGGTCGAGCGCCACCTCGAGGCGAACAAGTGGACCGTGCCGCCGGCGCCGGCCGACCTGCCATGACCGAGCCGCGCGTCCGCGCCCTCACCGAGCTCGACATCGAAGCGGTCACCCGCATCGACGAGACGATCACCGGCCAGTACCGGCCGGACGCGTGGGAGCACCGCGTCGTCTACTACATCCGCCGCGACCCCGACGCGCCGAAGGTCGCGGAGCTCGACGGGAAGGTCGTCGGCTACATGCTCGGCGAGGTACGCGGCGGCGAGTTCGGCCTCGACGAGCCGACCGGCTGGATCGAGTTCTTCGCGGTCGACCCGGCCGCGCGCGGCGGCGGCATCGGCCGCCTCCTCATCGACGCGCTGCTCGACCACTTCCGCGCGCGGGGCGCGAAGGTGACACGCACGATGGTCGCGACGCGCGACCGCGACATCGACGCGTTCCTCCGCGCGATGGGGTTCCATCCCGCCGCCGTCACGGCGCTCGAGCGCGCGCTGTAAATGGTCATACCATTCGGCTAGACTGACGGCCGATGGGCGAGACGAGGCTCGAGCTCCCGCGCGCGTACCACGAGGCCGTCGTCCACTGGCAGACGCACAACTTCCCCGACTACCCGAAGCTCGAGCGGGTCTGGGACCGCTACTTCCCGCGCGACGAGCCGTTCTGCCTGTGCGCGAAGGTCGCGGGCGGCATGAGCCCGCTCATCGAGGTCGGCGACCTCGTCGGGCGGCCGAAGGCGCAGCGGCCCGCGGAGCTCGCCCCCGAGGCCGCGCACATCCTCCTCGGGCAGATCCGCGCCCAGGCCTCGACCGAGTTCGGCTCGATCCAGCAGCACACCGGGACGCTCGAGCGGGCCTCGGACCCGCAGGACCAGGCCTG
>Ga0233425_10002816_pt1 | contig 33131 bp, 10 predicted proteins | sample Watercolumn_Towu_2_FD_181712 | JGI IMG/M metagenome (GOLD analysis project Ga0233425, IMG submission 181712) | Freshwater microbial communities from Lake Towuti, South Sulawesi, Indonesia - Watercolumn_Towuti2014_140_MG | ecosystem: Environmental > Aquatic > Freshwater > Lake | place... | reverse complement strand
AACATCTGGCTCAACGTAGGTTGCCGACCGGGGTGTCTGTACCTCTCACTGGATTCCAAGGCGTTCCTGACGCGTTAATCCAGCTAGCCATGCCGAACGTGACGGTTGACCGTCGTCACGATCGCCGGCCGTTGAGTGAGGAGGAGTTCGGGCGGTTGGTCGAAGCGGCAATGGTGGGACCGGAGGTGTTGTGCATCCCTGGCCCCGATCGGGCGATGATGTATATTCTGTCGGCATGGACGGGATATCGTAGGTCGGAACTCGCCAGCCTGACCAAGCAGTCGCTGCGATTGGACGACAGCCCGCCGACGGTCACGGTGGCCGCCTGCTACAGCAAGCGGAAACGGCAGGACACCCAGGTGCTGCATCCCGAGGTGGCCAGCCGACTGCGGGAGTGGCTCAAGACCAAGAAGCGGCTGCCCGCCGATGCCGTGCTGTTCCCGGTCTCGGCCAAGGCACCCGGCGGGGTGGACCGTCGCACGGCGAAGATGATGCGGGTAGATCTGAAGGCGGCGCGGAAGAAGTGGATTGAGGAGGCGAAGAAGCCGGAGGAGAAGGTGGAGCGGGAACAGTCGGAATTCCTGAAGTATCAGGACAGCCGTGGGCTGTTCGCCGACTTCCACTCGAACCGCCACACCTTCATCACCAACCTGGAGCGAGTGGGCGTGTCGCCGCGGAGAGCCCAATCGCTGGCCCGACACTCGGATATTCGGTTGACGATGGGCGTGTACACGCACATCAACCTGCACGATCAATCGGCGGCCATCGAGTTGCTGCCGGCACCACCGGAGATCAAGAAGTCGAGGAAGGGTTCGGCCAATGGGAAGGCGAATGGTTCTTCGCCGGCCGTTCCGGACCTTGGTACGGCGTGGGCCAAGCTACCGGAGCAGGTCAAGGCGGAGATCGTGGCGATGGTGAATGCGGCGGGGAAAGAAGGCTCTGTCGCGACGTGAGCGGTTACCAGGACCATGCTTATCGTCGCGGGTCGCCCCTTTGACTTCTTTCGTTGTCGGCAACGCTTCTCTCGATAACTTTGTTTCCGTCGGCTTCATTCTGACCATGTGCTACTGCGCCTACCTCTATCGGAAGCAGTCGTTTCATGGACTGTTCGATTCCGCTTCAAACTTGTTCCTGCATTCCGCTATCGCGTGGCGTGTGCTTTTCCTCCGTTCCTACAGCGTGCTCTCGCTGAACCGGCGTACCAGGCTATTCCTCGAACAATTCGATCCCGCTTAGGATCGGCGCGTTACGGTCTTCGACGGTAGGAGACTTCGGCACGAGTTCCAGGCAAATGGACTTCTCGGCCACGACGCCGCGGAACTCCTTCACCACGGCCGCGTTCGCTGCCCCGGCCTCGCGGACGACGTCCAGTCCGCCAAGAACCACCTTGCCTTGCAGTCGCACATCGAAGACGCGTTCGCCCGGGCGGACGTCGGCCGTTTCGCAGAAGTGCAGCCTGACCGTGTACAACCGGTTGGCGGCTACCGGCCGCTCCCAGGCGACGCGGTGGGCCGAGCGATCAAACTCGTCGGAGACCTGGCGGACCGTACCGGCCGGCTTCGCCGCGCCGCCGAAGCCAACCTTCAGTCGGTCCTTGTGGATTCCGGCTTCGGCCAGAATCTTCCAGGGGATGGCGGCTTCCACGTGGCGGATGTCGCCTTCGACCTCGACCGCACTCGACCACGCGGGCTCCCAGCCGCCGTCTTCCTGCACCAGAAGAGCCAGCGTGGGCCCGTGGCGCTGGTTGACCAGCGCGGTCCGCGCGGCCGCCGCTCCGGGCTTCTCTGCCAATCGCACGCGCCCGAGCATCTTGGCGTCGGCGAGAACCTGCGGCCGCCAATCGCCCCCCTTGGCGAACTTCGGATCGACTTTCTGGGGATCGAACAAGGCGATATGCAGCGGGATCTCCCTTCCCACAGCCGGCTCGCACCTGAGCGCGGGCCAAGGGAAAAGAACCTCGACGACGAGTCGCTCAGCGGTTTTGGTCTCGGCCGCGCGGAAGGCCGCGCCGGGCGACACCAACTCGCCGAAAGGGTGCCCCCAGTGCATCAAGCCGCTCACGTTACGGGCGACCGGAGGGTACGGCGGTGCCGCGTCCTTGCGCACGCGATGGTCAAGCGAGTGCGTTTGAGCCTTGGCGTCGGTCGCCAGTTGCAGAAAACTCTTGGATTGCGGATCGACGAACATCGCCAGCAGTCCGGTCAGATCGGTTCCCTGGGCGGAGAATCCGGCAGGCAGATCGACGAGCATCGCGATCCCGTCGTCGTTCCAGCCCAGGCGGCACGCTCCGCCGCCGGGAAGCGACAGCGGATACCCCGCATTCTTCCAATCGTCGCTCTTGCCGTCGATGGCGATCCGCTCCAGCCGCGGAATGGCCAATGCGGAATGCCAGCGCGTGCTCCGCCGGCGGCCATCGCCGGCAACGTCGAGCCGGGCGAACTTCGGTTCGCCGTCTTCACGCAAGGCAATTTGCAGCGCGGGCGAATCGTCCCGAAGGGCTGAGGTGCCGCGGCGCTTTGCCGCGATATAGAGTCGCTCGGCGTCGTAACGCAGGGAAATCTCGGTCTTCTGCTCGGGCAGTTCCAGCGACGTGACGCCCTGCCAGCAGGCATCGTCAAGCCGGCCGTCGATCTTGGGCGGTTGACTGGTTTCCGTGGCCAGCAGTTCCTCCCGTTCCCCGTACAGAAGGTTCAGGGTCGCCTTCTTCAGGCCGAGACACCCGGAGGCATAGATCCACGGTCGATCCGTGCCTTGGATTGTGCGCCGGTCGGCGTTGACGCGATAGGGGCCAAAGCCGTCGTGGAATTCCAATTCGCAAGGCACGTCGAAGGTATATTTCCTGGACTTCCCCGACGGGGCTCCCTTGGCCACGGCAAACGCCGGGCGGGGATACCCGAGCCACAACAGCCCCTGCTCGTCGCGGCGGTCGCCAGGGGCGCCTAGATTCAGCGCTGCACCGCGAATCAATGACGTGCCGAGCGGAGCGTCGAACAGCGCCCAGTCTTCGTTCCGCCGCGCGGCCGCGGGGGCCATCGCAAAGGAGGTCTGGAAATTGAACGAGCAGGTGCAATCGGCCTGTCCTTCGGACGAGAGAAGCAGGCCGCCGGCCGGAACCAGGGTCATGCCGCACCCCGGCCGGATCGCCGCGAAGTTCCGCAGCCCGCTGTCGTCGAGGCGGTCGTAGATGCCCAGAGTGCCGGAGCGGAAGAAATCGGCAGCCGCCGAGGAGACCGTGCCGCCGCAGCCGTGCGATCTCGTGTACGTCCGCTCGCCCACCTTACCGGTCAAGGGCTGGAACCGCGTGGCGGGGATGGAATCGCGCGCCAGCGGAGGCCAGTGCCGCAGTTCCAACTTGTCGTAGGCGTCGATCGTCCATTCGGCGGTGTACTGCCGCGGTTGCCGCGGCCAATCGCGGGCGTAGGCGGGCAGATCTTCCGGTTTGCCGACGGGAACCGGCAGGGCCGCTTCTGCAGCAGGCCGGGCGGCTGCTTCATCGACTACGAACGTCGCCCAGCCGTCGTTGACGAACGTGGTCATGCCGTCGGCGAAGGCGTGGATTCGGGCCTCCGGCCGGCGCGGCTCGGCGTGCCGTAGCGTGGCGGCAAGACGGAAGGTGGCTGGCCGCTCGCCCACCAAATCACCGATCGCCGCCCAAGGCACGGCCACGACGACCGCGCGCCCCTTCGCCGAAGGCTTCTTGCGCACGCTCAATGGCGGCAGCGGGCCGCCCAGGCCCGGCCGCCACGATCCGTCGGGCGTCACTTCCAGCCGGAAAGCACCGGGCCCGGCATCGGCAAACTGTTTATCCAGCGGGCGGAAGTCGAAGTGCAGTTGCCAAGCATCGTTGGCCGACGATTCGGCAGCGTCCAGGCCCAACGTAACCTCGACGGCCTCCGCCGTGCGGGCGATGCTCACCGCGCCGAGCCGGTCGAGGCCATGCACCATCGGCGTCGCGCGCGGCTCGTCCAATGTGAGCCGCGGCGAAGGCTTGGGTCGACCGTAGAGTTTCCGCAGGTCGCCGGTCCCCGCGTCGAACTCGGCCACGTAATCGGGGAAATTAAGGTACACGCGGTCGTCGTCGGCCGCGATCTTCATGATCTTGTAGCCCGAGTTGCCGCCGATCTGCCGCGACCACAGTTCGCAGCCGTTGTACGCATCGACGGCGATCAGATGGAACTGGCCCAGCGCAAAGTAGCGGCCGTTGGCGAAGACCGGCGTCGGCGCCTTCCAGTGGCGGGCGACCATGCGGGCCGGACCGGGACCGCCGAACCACAGCAGTTCTAATGGCCAACGTACGCGTTGGTCGCAGGCCACCGCCGAATCCCAATCGAACGCGCCCGGAAGCTTGCCCCGCACGACCGTCAACGAGTCGCCCTGCGAGACGATTTCCGCAGGGGGCACTTTCGCCGCGGCCAGCCGCCGGGCGTTTTCGGCCTTCGTGCCGCCGAGGTAGATTATCCGCCCGCCGCAGGGACGCAGTACGCGATAGAGTTCCTCGCCCGACACGCCGGCCGCCTTGCCGCAAACGACCACCGCGTTGGCGAAGTATGGCGTATAGGGAAGGGTGTCGCCGCAGCGAATGTGGTGGATCGCTACCCGGCGGCCGTAGAGGTCGGTGTGCCGCAGCAGGCGATCGCGCTCGGCCGAGACCTTGGCCAAATCGTCCAGTACGCACAGCACGTGGAGCGGCGTGCGGCGGGCTAGTTCTTCGGCCAGCCGGGCGTCACTTTCGCCGATCACCAGCGCGTAGCCCCTGAGCCGGGCGGCGTGGGGAATTGCGGCGAGGACTTCGGCGGCCCGGCTCACCGATCCGGTAACGGTCGGAAGCGTCTTTTCCGCGGCTGCGGGGGAAGGATGCGCCGGCGGTGATTGGCTGGCGCGGCGGGCGAACGTGGCGATCGTCCCCTTCTCCGTCGCGGCAATCACTTGCCCGTTGGCGACGGCGAGGCCGCGGACTTGGCCGTCCGCTGCCGCACGCCAGACCTGGCGGCCATCGTCGGTGGCCAGCGCGGTAATCGTTCCGGCGCCGCCGACGAGCAAGGCGTCGGCCGTCAACACCGCACAGTATGCGCGGGCATGCTCGACCGTCCACATCCGCCGCAGCCGGGCAGGATCGGAGCAGTCGATGGCCTCGACCGTCCCGCCGCCGACCGCGTACAACACGCGGTCGCGCCACAAGACGTGTTGCCGGTTAACCAATCCGTAGCGGATGCCCTCGCCGGGCTTGCCGCTACGGCCGCCCAGCGTACGGAGGCCCTCGGCTAGATCCCAGTGCGGCTCGCCGGTGGCGAGGCGGTGAACCTCGAGGCCGTCGCCGTCGACGGGGCCGTTCTCGCCCACCTGTACGACGTCGCGGTCCTGGTTTTCCATGCGGATTCTGTCAGTGAAGAAGACGTCGCCGACGATCGTGGCCCGCGCACCGCCGGGTGTGACGTGGCAGTAGAGCAGCTTTCCGGTCCGCCGGTCGAACCCCGCAGGCATTGCCTGGCCAGTGGGAACCAGAAGCACGTCGGCTGACGCCGCGAGATAGCCCTGCGGCGCCGGACCGCCGAAAGACGCCGAGGCGTGTGGGTGGCCGAGGTACAAGGCGCTGTTGGTGTCGTTGCACCACAGTACCTTGCCGCTGGCCGCGTCGATCGCATAAACCGAGACACCCTCGGCGGGCCACATGCCGGCGGTCACGTAGGCCACTCCGCCGGCGACAAGCACACCGCTGCGGCAGGGCGACCGCGAGATCATCCGCTCGTTGCCGATCGCCATGCGGCCGTCCGGCGCGGCGCGGAACTCCCAAACGAGCTGGCCGGTGGAAGCCTCGAGGCAGTAGACGTAACCGTCGTCGCCGGCGAAGTAGCATCGCCCGTCGGCGATCTGCGGGGCGAACCGGATCGGGCCGCGCGCGGTGAATCGCCATCGCTGCGTTCCGGTCCGTTCGTCTAACGCCCGCACGGAGTCGTCCGTCGAGGAGGCGAAGAGAACCAAGCCCCCGGCCGCAACCGGCTGAAAGGCATAGTCAAAATCCATCAAGTGCAACGTCCGCCCCGGTTCGGGCCAGGCCGGTTGCGGACGCGCCGCTGCCCGGTATTGCCAGGACGAAGCCAGCGGGAACTCGATCCTCTCGGCCGTAACGCCCGAACGGCAAGCGTCGGCGCGGTAACAAGGCCAATCGACGGCGACGGCGATGCGGGACGAGAGCAACAACGCCGTCCATGCTGCAAACGCCGCCACAGGTTGTCGGACGGTCAACGGGCGATCCGCCATGCCATACTCCTCTTCGGCTGGTCCAAGGGCGAAGGCACTTAGGCAAGCATTGGCCGCTACTCGACGCGCCAACGAATCAGGCTGCCACAGCGGCCTGGCTGGAATTGGATCTCGATCTTCAATTCGGTGGTCCTCACCGGATCGAAGGCGACCTCATTATACTGATTCGCAGCCACGCCGTAGCCGCTGGGGTTGGTCACCGGCTTCCAGGCGTCGCCCGACTTGTAGAACAGCTTCCACGAAGCGGGCGGGCGCACGCCGCCGTGCTCGTGACGCTCCGTCCACCAATACGTCTTGGCACGGGAGACCGTCCGCTCCTGGCCAAACGGCATGCGAATCCACTGTTTCGAGCCGAACAGCGACCCGCCGTACATCAGGAACATGCCCACGCTGCCGTCTTCCGAGCTCCTCGGATCGCGCGGATCGGTGAGCGTCTTGAGGATTCCTTCGTCTTCGCTCCAGGAACTGATCGGCTCGCCGCACTTGACCCAGGCTTTGGCATCTGGTCCTTCGCCGATGACCGGCAAGGCCGACATGCGCAGTCGGGCACATCCCATGGGGATCATGGTGATCGTCTCGACCGGCGCGCTCGAGTTGATGGGCGACGCCTGGAGCTTGTCGACCACGCCGAAGTAGTTCTCGGTCCATTCGGGAATCCGCTTGGCCGGAACCTTGAGTTCCACGGGGGCGGCGGCCGGCGTGAACGGTTGGTTGTCCGCCGGAAACTCCTTCTTTACGGCCTCGATGCCAACCGCGGGGTTTGCCGCGTCGAGCATCAAGCCGTAGTTCCAGGGCGTAGTCGGCACGATCTCGAAAGCCGGCCACTTGTCGTCCTTGCGCTCCGGGTGTTGCCGGACGTAGTTCTCGCCGATGCGGACGGAATAGGTCAACGGGCCGCGCTGAATGGAAACGCCGTTCTTGTTCTTCACCCATCGCGTGGCCGTGACGGCCATCGGCAATTCCAGCGAGAGCTTGTCACCGTTGCCCCAGGTGCGTTCGATCCGCAGCAGATCGCCCCCCTTGGCCGCAATGCCAACCGGCTGCCCGTTGATGCTCACGCGCGGTTGGGCGCACCACGCCGGCACGCGCAAGTAGAGCGGAAAGGCAACCGGTTTGGGACAGGAGAACCGCAGTTCCACGCCTTCCTCGAACGGATAGCGCGTGGACTGCTCAATGGTCACGCGGGTGCCGTCGCCGACCCGCGCCGTGACCGTGCATGGGGCGTACATCATCGCCGCCAGGCCGCGGTCGGGGGTCGCCGCATACTGGCTTTCCGCGAAGTACGGCCAGGCGCAGGCCACGTTATGCTGGCAGCAATGGTGATCGCGGGGATTCATCACCTGCATCGGACCGTCGTCGGCCAGCGTCGGCGCCTTACTGCGGGCGTCGGAATTGCTCTGGTTGGGCGACGTCAGGTAGCGCAGGCCGCGGAAATCGGCGGTCATGGTGGCGGGCAGCGTGTTGTAGGCGATGTTCTCGCAACGGTCCATCCACTTCAGATCGCCGGTGATCCGCAGCAGGATTTGCGCCGAGAACATCATTTCGACGGCCCCGCAGGCCTCGATCGCCTGCTGCGGATCGGTGTGCCCGGGCCGGGCGAACTCGTCGCCGCCGAACATGCCGCCGGGCACCTGCCCGTAGACGTCGTAGATGTCGTTGTAGTTGCTTTCCGTCTGGGCCAGATACTTCGGATCCTTGTTCTGCTGGTAGAACACAGCCGGCTTGCGGAAGCCCTGGGAGAAGGCGACATTGTGACACCCGCCCAGCCGATTCATCCAACGCTCGCCGGTGCGCATGAGTTTCTCGCCCAACTCGAGCAGCTTGGCATCGCCGGTGCGATTGTAAAGCCAGTAAACCATGTCCATATTGTCGCTGTTCCGCGCGGCGCCCCAGCCGCCGTGAAAGAACAGCCGGTCTTCAAGCGTCAACTCCCAGTGAAAATAGCGTTGCATGAGATCCAGTACACGCTTGTCGCCCGTGGCGTCGTAGTACGACCGATAGGCGTAGAGCATGTTCTGATGCGGCATTAAGTCGGGGGCGTTCTTGCCGCCGCCGGACAGGGCCTCGGTGCCGAAGTAGCCGTTGGCCCGCTGGCCGACCAGCGACGGTTCGAGCCATAGCTTGGCCTCGCGGATCAGCTCGGCATCGTCCAGGAGATACGCCATCGAGACGTAGCCGCGGAGCCAGTAGGGGACTTCCTCCCAGTAGCCACCGCCTTTGCCGGAGGGATTCAACCAGGCGTTGTCCCGCTTGTTGAGGTTCCCGCTCACTTCGCCGATGTGGCCGATGAAGCCCGCGGCCTGCAGTTCCAGTTGTTTGCGCAACCAACCCGTGGGGTTTACCGCACCGGTCGGCAAGCGGATGAAAGGGCTCGGCGCCAGTGGCGGCCGATTGCCCGGATAATACGGATTGGCCTGCGACGTGTCCGGGCCGGGCACCACGCGGACATTCGCGTGGCGCGGATCGGCGGCGGCAGCCTGCGCTGCGCTCGCGTTGTACGACGCGCACGCCAGCGCGGAGATCAACCAGGAAATCGCAACGTGGCGGTTGGAATGCTCTCTCATCATGGTGATAGCTTCCGGGGACTTTCAGGGGACTCCGGCTGCGGCCGGACAATACGCAGGTCGAAGACGCCGCCGGCCCATTTGTCGCCCTGCGCCGTAAAGGTCACGGTCACTTTCTGTTTGCCGCGGGTCAACTCGGCCGGAAGGATGTAAACCGCATCGAAGAACTGTTCGGGCCGGTCGTCGGCCAGTTCCACCTTGGCCAGCGGCTGACCGTCGACGGCGATGTCGAAGAAGCGGCTGCCCGGCCGTTCGCCGCCCCAATAGGTGCAGACCAGCGCGGCGAGTCCCTCGGGCGGCACGCTCAATTCGTAGGAGAACCACTTGCCGCGCGAAAGCCGGTACGCGCGGCCGTTGTAGTCCTCCGATTCCATGGCCTCGCCGCGGAGATTGTGCGCGCGTTCCGATTCGGCGTCGCCGATCCGCACGTGGTCGATGGTGGCAGCGTCCAGCTTGCGCTGCCGACGGGCTTCGTCGCGGGCCGCGGTTTGTCGCGCCTGCCACTCCGCTTGCGTGCAAAGATCCCAGTAGACGGCGTAGCGCCGCTGGTGCAGGCGGTAGAATGGGACGAGCGTCACGTCGCGCGGCCGGCCTGCATCCTTCGTGCGGAATGCACGGTTGTCGCCGGCAGCCGGTTCGATCCACTGGCCCAGATTTCGGTCGCCGGGGACCATCACCGGAACAAACCCGGCATCCCGTGCGGCCGGATCGTCGATCGGCCCCAAGTCACCCGCCAGCAAGACCGGCCCGTGGAAGACGGCCACGCGCCGCGGATTGTCGGGCATGGCCTCCAGGCGCAACGGCATGGGGAAACGGACCTGCAGGCGGTCGCCGTCGCGCCACATGCGTCGCAGTTCCCAGTAGCCGCCGGGTTGCGACTCGGCCGCGTGCGGCCGGCCGTTCAACGAGACCTCCAGTTTGCCGGCCGCCCAGGCCGGATGCCGCAGCCGCAACGCAAACTCCACCGACTGGGCACACTTCACAGACAGGGCAATCGTGTCTTCCTTCGGGAATTGCGTTTCCTGCCGTAACGTCACGCCCCACTGTCGCCACGTCAGTTCCGAGGCAATGAACTGGTTGACCCACAGCACGTCGCCGACGTGGAAGTAGATGCTGTCGCCGTACTTCGCGTGGTTCTCCATGCCCGTGCCGAGGCAGCAGGTGAACGTCTCCTGCGGCGTGGTGTACTCCTTGAAGAATCCGCCGCGGAGCGGGACGAAGTAAGTCACCATGCCGTCGCGCGGGTTCTGCGAGGCGAGGATGTGGTTCCACAGCCCGCGCTCGTAGTAGTCGGCCAAGGCGGCCCGCGGTTCGAGCATCCAAAGCTGCCGCGTGAGCTTCAGCATGTTGTAAGTGTTGCACGTCTCGGTGGTCCGCGTGCTCAAGCGAGCATGGAGCTTGCCGGGCGGGCCGAAATACTCGCTCTCGCTGTTGCCGCCGGTGACATAGGAGTGGAACCGCACGACGCGGTCCCAGAAGAACTCCGCCAGGCGGCGGTCGCTCAGGCCGCCCGCCAGTTCGTAGCGCCGCGCCAGGCCCGCGAACTTCGGCACCTGCGTGTTGGCGTGCAGACCGCAGAGGCAGTCTTCGCCGCGGAGCAGCGGATCGTAGACCGCGCGATGGTCAAAGCGGTGCGAGAGCGCCAACCATCGCCGGTCGCCCGTGTCGGCGTACAAATCGGCCAGCGACTCGTTCATGCCGCCGAACTCGCACTGCAGCACGTCCTGCATCTGCGCGTCGCTGAACTTGGCGAGCGTTCTTTCGACCCAGCCGGCCAGCCGGATCTGGATCTCCAAAGCTCCGCGGCTTCCGCAGAGGCGGTGCGCATCGCCGAGCCCGGCGAAGAGCTTGTGCAACGTGTAGAACGGCGACCAGACGCCGTTGAGGTTGAAGGACTTGGCGCGGATTTCGCCGGCGGCCACCTCGGCGAAGGCCTTGCGGCCGTCGGGGAAACCGGCCAGATAGCCGTCGCCGTGGGCCCGCTGGCAGGCATCCAACTCGCCGACGATGTACTCGACCCGCTGGCGGAACCGCGCGTCTCCGGTGGCCTCGAACATCAACGAGCAAGCGCTGAGATAGTGGCCCAGTGTGTGCCCGGACAGGCTTTCGGCCTCCCAACCGCCGTAGTGTTTGGCCTTGGGCTTCAGGCCGGCGAACTCGCGGAACCGCGCCAACAGACGGTCGGGCTCGAGGGTGAGGAGATACGCCGCGTCGAGCGACTGGGCGTGGCGAAGCGGGCCGTCCAGGAGTTTCACGTCGCGGAGCGGGAACGGCTGTGCCGCGAGCGGTACGGCCGGCTTCACGGCGGCAACCGCCGCACTACACAACGACAGAAGGCATCCGAGTGTAATGGTTCGCATTGCAGACGGCGCTGCGCCTACGCCTGTTGGGATCATCTCATTTCACTTCCGCCCACACTACGCGTTTTTCGTCGCCACAGAGCCAGATGCAACCGGTGACGGTCACATCGCGGTCCTTGATGGCCGCGTCGCTCGCGCTGCCAACCGTCTTGGGCATCGCCCGGACCGTGGCCCGGCCGCCGGAAAGCACGTAGGCCGTCGGCTCGACCGCAGTCACCTTGCCCGTGAAGCGGACCAGCGTGCCTTCCGGCAACGCCGCGAGCTTCTCGACCGCATACGTATGATAGCCGGTCAAGGCTGATACGGCGACCGTCTCGGCGCTGGAGTACGGCGTCTCGTTCTTCTGCGGCGACTTGTCGCGGATCTTGAAGCGATAGGTGTACTGGCCGTCGGGGAGTGGGGGCGTCTGCCAGAACGGACTGGCGATCCAGCCGCTGTCCGGCCCCTTGCCCTCGGCGCATTGGAAGTAATACTCCACGGCTTCGGGCTCGATCTTCGGGCAGCCGTTCTCGCCCGTGACCGACGTCGCCTTCATCGCCACGCAGTTTTCCAGCGTGGCGTAGGGGAGCGTCTGCCACTCGCCGATCGGATAGCGGGCAGGAGGCGTGTCGTCGCGCGCGACCGCCGACTGTGCGGCGGATTGCCGCCCGACGTTCCCCCAGCCGTCCCGCACTTGGACTGAATAGGAGTGCTTCGCGCCGGCAACCAAACCCGTGTCGGTCCACGTGGGACTCGATTGCCAACCGCTCGTCTTGCCGTCGTCGCGCGTGAACTTGTATTCGACTAGCTCGCAGGCGTCTTTGGCCTTGGCGGCCGTCATGCGGATGGCGCTATCACCGATTCCCCGTGGACCAACGGCGAAGCCGACCGCCTCGGGCGCCGTGGCACCTTTAGGAATGGTGACCTTCGCCGGCGGCGACGCCGGCGACTCGTTGCCGTGCCGGTCCCGCGTCTTGAAGGTGTAGGCGTAGGTCTTGCCCGGCTCCAATAGACAGTCGGTCCAGCGGTTGCTGGAAATCCATCCGCTGCTGTGGCCGTCCCCTTCCACGCAGGTGAAGGCGTATTCGACCCACTTGCCCTTCTGCAGCAACGCCCGCGGCGCGGCCATGCGCAGCGCCCGGCTGCCGGCCGGCGTGGGCGCGACCAGAAAACCGGCACCGGCGGCCGGGGGCGATGGCTTTGCAGTATCGGCGATTGTGGCGGCGCGGCGGTCCTTCACGGCGGCGGCCAGCGCGGCGATTGCGGCGGCCTCCTGCGGCTCGACGTAAACGCGGAAGTCGGTCAAGAGGCCGCGGTAGTAATCCCCCTTGTCGCCGCGGCCGAGGAACATGCAGTCGTTGCCGGCCAACGTGTTGGGCGCCAGCACCATGTCCGGATCGAGGGGCATGACCGCGTTGCTGGCCACGGGCTTGCCGTCGACGAACAGCGTGCCGGTATCGCCCTTGAGCGTGACGGCCACGTGCGTCCACGTCCCCACCGGCAGCGCCGCCGGCCCGACGATCGCCTGTTCGCCTTTCGCGCCGCTGGTGCTGATGGCGAACTTGACTTTGCCGCTGGCCGCGTCCTTGGGCGTAAGATAGACGTACTTCTGGCCGCCATCGCCGAAATACAGGATGCGTTGGCCGGCCGGTCCACCCGCCCAGTTGACCCACGCCGCGATGGTCGTATCGCCAAAGTCGGCCACGTCGCGCTTCAGCTCGACGCATTGGTCTTTGCCGTTGAGTTGCAGTGCGCCGCTGAGGGCCTCGTCGGCCAGGGCAACGGTCTTCGGACCGCCGATCAAATATCCGTGCATCACGCCGAGGGTGTCCAGCGCGAAGATCGGGCTGTTGCGTCGAAAGCGGAACTGGCAGCCGAGGCCGCCGCTGTCGGGCCGGCCGTCGGCGTATTTCTGATCGGTCCCCCACACCCAGCACATGAGCACCTGGCGGTCGATGTTCGCGCCGTTCGAGCAGTCGCCGTCCTTGATGGCGTAGCCTTTCACCTTCGCGCCGGCGAAGTCGGACGCGGCCCCCTTGATGGTCGCGTTGCCGCACAGTTCGCCGCGGTCCCACAGATTGGCCCGCTCCAATACGCGGCCGTTCTCGAATACCTTCCACTGGCCGGTGACCGTGGCCCAATCGCGGACCTTCGCGCGGCCGGAGACCTGTGCGCGGTCGCGGACCAGGGCGTGGCCGCTCAGCCGGGCGTGATCGCGGATGATTGCCTCGTCGCGGACGATGGCGAAGTCCTCGATGCGGGCGTGCCCGAGCACCTGCGCCCGTCCCAACACCATCGCGTCGGGGCCGACGTAGGCCGTCGGCTCGACCTTGGCCGAGTCCTGCACGAAGCCGCCGCCGTTGACGTGCGGCTTGCCCACCGCGCCCTCGGGCCTCGCCGGCCGGCTCTCGTAGGCCGTGGCCTGCGTATCGACGAACGACACTTCGTAGGCCTGCGGCTGGAGCGGCAGATCCGAAATCAACGGGTGGGCGAAGCCCTCGAACGGCATGAAGTCGGGCGTGGCCGCCACGCACAAGAACAACTTGTTCTCGTCGGCCGACAGGGTAATCGCGTTGACGCCGCCGTTCCAAGAGGTACTGTAGCGGGACTCGCCGTTGTCATTGACGGCGACCAGCGTCGCACGCCAGTCGGCGCCGCGTGTCGCATCCCACAACGGCCGGAAGTGGACGCCCACCGTGTAGTTTCCGCCGGTCTTGCCCTTCAGTGCGATGGGCACCACATTGTAGCCGCCCTGCATCGGCGCGTGGGCGAAGGGAACGCGGAACCAAGTCGTATCGCCGTTGCGCCGGATCAACTCGGTGTACGCCCGGCGGTAGACCTCGGCCTGCGGATCCATCGTCCGCGGCGTATGCTTCTGGAAGAACGGCTGCCGCCGATAATCCCACATCACGTTGCGGGCCGCCATCTGGCCGATGGCGTCCTTGATGGCGCTGTACGGGTCGGGCGAGCCCGAGGTGTCCAGCCGCACCATCGCGTCGAAGATGTACTCGGCCCCCTTCTGCCGGCTGCCGCGGCCTTGCGTCCAGACCTTGTTGATGAACGCCGCGCCGTACTGCGGCTGTTCGAGGAAATACTCCCAGAGTTGCCACGAGTCGTAGTAGTTGCGTCCGTGCGGCACGGAGAGAAACGGCTGCATGCCGACGCCGCCGGGCCCCGGATAGCTGTTAAGAAACTGGAGTTGCAGCCAGTTGGCCGTGGCTTCGTGCCACATGCCGTCGTAGGGCGTGTCGTTGAAGCCGGCGGCGTTGATCAAGACGGTGTGGCCGTACTCGTGGGGCGTGGCCCCGGAAGGCGGATCGAAGGCCAGGTACGCGGGCGGAAGCGCGAACAACGGAAGCCCCCACTCGTCGCACGAGCCCCACGCGCCCCCGGCCCAAATCCCCGTGTTGTTCATCATCAGATTGGCGCGGTAGCTGCTGCTGTCGCGGTGCTGCGCGTTGGACGACTCGCCGGGCACGTGGAACCCGAGTCCGCGTGGCGGCGGATCGTGCAAGCAGTGCCAGACCCTTTCGAGCATCTGCAGGTTGCCCTGCGCCAGTTGTTCGGTGACGCGGGCGAAGTCGGCGTTTTCGTCCTTGCGTTTGGCCGCCCCTTTGCCCCAAGCGATGCGGAAGTGTTCGCTGCGGCGGAAGTTGTAGTCGGGGTCGTTGCTCTTAAACTTCCGTTGGTTGTCGCGCCACGTTGGTTGCGGCTCGCCGCCCGCGGCACACGCGCCGTACAGGCCCGCCAGCAATCCCACCCAACCGACGACGTTTACCAATCGCGCTGGCCGCATAGGATACGTCTCCTGCCGAAATTGCTTGATCGCCGTCCACGGCAACTCGGTGTTCATCCTCGGGCTTCGGCCCGGGGCTCACCGTCGCCGGTTGCCAAAAATTCTGGGCACACACGCCGCGGAAGCAGCGTTGCTTTCACGGAGCGAAAGACGACAATGTATCGCGCCGGCCCGTCGCGCGACAGGCGCAATTGCGCAATTCCTGGCAAGTTCTGCGCAATCGATGCGAAAGCCCCCGTTGACAAGCGCGTGGGCTGTTCGACAATAGCTGGGAGAATCAACGTCTTGGCGCGTGGTTGTGGCGTCGAGAAGCCCCTCTCGCCGCGGGCCACTGCACGAGAGTTGCGGGCAACCCCGGATGGCCCGTCATGGCGCATAACGCTCGTTCCGCATTCACGCTCGTCGAATTGCTGGTGGTCATTACGATCATTGGCATCTTGATCAGTCTGACGCTACCCGCGGTGCAGGCCGTTCGCCGTTCGGCCCGCATCACAAAGTGCAGCAACAACGTGCGGCAACTGGCCATCGCCTGCACCGGTTGCACGACGAACGACGACCGCTTCCCCTACGCCCGCAAGTACGACATCTGGGACAGCTACACCTGGACGCAGCAGATCCTGCCGCACATCGAGCAACTCGCCGTCTACCAGGGGTATTGGACGCTCGAGCAGGAAGGCTTCACGAAGTCGTATCCCGGCCCCAACGGACCGATCGGCAACGACGAGCGGATCCGCCAGGCGCGGCACGCCGTGATCTCCATCTTCTATTGCCCCGACGACATCGGCCGTCCGATCGGCAACGAACTGGATACGGGCTCCTACGGATTCTACCGCGGCAGCTACCGCGGCTGCACTGGCAGCGGCGACATGTACGGGAAAGCGACCGACGCGACGGCCGGCCCCTGGGGAAGAGGCATTTTCTCGGTCACGCCCGGCCAGAGTATCGACCGCGGGGCCGCCGTGCCGACGTTTGGCACCGCGCTGACGGAGATCTCCGACGGCGCGTCGAACACGATCCTGCTCTCCGAAGGGTTGGTGCCCACGGCAATGGTCACGTGGTGGGGCGGCCCGCTGGGAGAAATCATCTACGGGAACATGGGCGGGGCCCTCTTCTCGGCCAGTACTACGCCCAATTCGACCGCCCCGGACCGGCCGATCGGCCCTTGTCCGTCAGACAACGGCGACACGGAATACAAGGCCCCCTGTTTGTCCCTCGGCGGAAACGCCTGGTGGACGCCCAGCGGGTCGGGGGCCTACGCGGGCGCCCGCAGCGGTCACCTCGGCGGCGTCAACGTGGCCCTGGGCGACGGCTCCGTGCGGTTCATCGACGACAGCGTCGATCTGGTGGTCTGGCGGAGCCTTGCCACTCGCGCCGGCGGGGAAGCCGTCCCCGTCCCGTAGTCTCCTTGGAGAATCGCCAATGCACCGCACGCTCGCCGCTTCCTTGATACTTGGGGCTGCCGGCCTGTTGCCGGTTGCGACCGGTTGCAGCCGATTGGCGTCCGTCAGCGGAAGCGTGTCCTACGAGGGGAAGCCCGTGGCCAAGGGGGCGATCTCCTTTCTGCCCGAAGACGGCCGGGGGCCTGCCTGCGGCGGCCCAATTACCGACGGCCAGTACTGCGTGGAAAAGCTGCCTCCCGGCAGGAAGGTCGTCCAGATCATCGGCGTGCGGAAGGTGCCCTTCGCGCGGAGCAGCGAGGACATGGCGCGGGCGGCGAAGGAGGCCGCCAAGAAGGGAGACACTACCGGAATCATCGATCGAGCGGACACTATCCCGGCCGACGCCGAAGGGAACAACCGGACCGTCGAGGTGGTGGCGGGGGAGCAGACGATGGACTTCACCTTGACGCGGCGGACGGGGACGGCCTCCCGCTGACGTTTGTCGTGCGCAATTGCTGCGAAGATCTGCGCAATAACTGCGGCCAAATCGTTGACAGGAATCCCAACTTGTCTACAATAAAACCTGTCATTACGGCTTCCGGTGGGTTTGCTGCCTGGTTGCCGTGGTGGGTTGCGCCAAGTGATTAAACGATATATCATCGGCCGTTGACGGATTACGTCCCATGCGCCGCCTCGACCCGCCGCATCGCGCCCGACTCGTCGACGTCGCCCAGCGCGCCGGCTGCTCGAGCGCGGCCGTCTCCTGCGTGCTGACCGGTTCCGGCGCAGGGCAGATTCGCGTCGGCCCGCAGAAGGCCGAACTCATCCGTCGCGCGGCCGCCGACCTGAACTTCCGCCCTAACCATGCCGCGCAGCAACTCAAGGGCAAGCAGAGCCTGGTGTTGGGCATCCTCTCCCGCAACTGGGAAACCACCTTCCAGTTGCGGACTTTCTACTGGCTGCAGCAGGCTGCGGCCGCCCAGGGATACCACATTCTCGCCGCACAGTGCCGGTCGGCGGCCGAAGTGGCCGCGACGGCCGACGAGTTTCTCGCCCGCGGCATTGATGGGGCCATGTGTTTCGGCCACGACACCGATGCGCCCGACGCCGAGTGCTGCGCGGCCCTGGCTCGCTTTCCGCATCTGGTTTCGTTGTTCGGCCGCGTCGACGTGTCGGGCAGCGTCTGTCTCCGCGTGTGCGAGGCCAGCGGCATCGCCCAGGCCGTCGAGCACCTGCACCAGAGCGGCAGACGGCGGATGACGCTCATCGTCTTGCCCGAAGGACCGGGCATGGAGCAACGCCGCAAGGGTTTCTTGGCCGCCCACCGCCGCTTGGGACTCAAGGTCCGGGCGGAGCAGATCCAAACCGTCGAGATGTTCGACTGGATCTGGCAGCAGGCAGACCTGGCCGAGCGCGTCGACGCTTGGATCGAACGCGTGGTGCTTGGCGGCGGCGCCGACGCGGTGATCGCCCAAGACGACTTCCGCGCCGCGTTCCTGATCCAGGGGCTGGCGCGGCGCGGGCTGCGCGTGCCGCAAGACGTGGCCGTGATCGGCTATGAAAATGACTTGATCTCCCATCATCTCACGCCGCCATTGAGTACGGTCCACATTCCCGTCCGGGAAGTCGCCGTGGCGGCCGTGCAGATGCTCGTTGCGGCGGCGGCCTCCCCCTCCGCCGCCGCTCTGAAATCCAAGACCTTCAAACCGCGCCTCATGGTGCGGGGGTCGGGTTAGCGTGTACGCCATACACGAAGTTTCACCGTTTTTCCCGTGGGTTGGAGGATCGATCATGGCGCGACTCGGCAGGATTCTAGTGGTGGTGATGGCGGTAGCGGCCGTTGTAAGCGGGTTGGGCCATGGGCGGATCTCGCCGGCGGCCGTGTTGACGTGGGACAGCGATCTCGTCACACCCGGTATTCAGGACGGGGCCGGAACTTGGGATACATCGACTTCCAGTTGGTGGACCGGCTCGGCGTATCAAGCTTGGGCCAATGCCAGCAACAACACGGCCGCGTTCGGTGGAAACGGAGCGGCGGGCACCGTGACACTCGGCACGGGGATTACCGTCGGCGGCCTGGTCTTCAACAGTGGCGGGACGGGCAACTATGAGATCACCGGCTCGACCTTGACATTCGCCGGCGGCACCGCGACCACAGGCATTGCCGCAAACGTGCCGGCGACCATTTCCTCGAATATCGCCGTCAGTGCCACGCCACTTTGGTTCAGTCTCGGGAAGGTCACTCTCTCGGGGGCTACGCTGAATGGCAGCGGCCAGAATTTTGTCGTCGGCCTCCCGGGCAACAATACCAACGCCTTCCAAACGCTCGTTGCCGTCCGTCTATCGAGCAGCGGCGGCAGCAATCAGTTCGGCGAACTGATGGTCGGCCGCGGCGACAACACGGCCGGCGCCCTCTACGTGGACAGCGGTACGACCACCTTCGGCGGTGGAGGCGTAAGCGGCATTGGCGTCGGCTCCGGCGCGGCAATCAACGCCGAGGCGAGCGGCACGGGGACGAACAACTACGGTTTCATGGAGGTCGGCGGCAGCGCGACCGTCAACTGCATCGAGTGGAACATCGGCAATCGTAGCAAGGGCGTCATGTACGTTACCGGCGGCACGGTGAACAATACCTCTTGGAACACGCGCGTTGGCGGGCGAAACACCGGCGGCGTCGGCGTGCTCGACCTCAGCGGCGGCGCGTGGAACCAAAACAACCCCAGCAACGGCGGCAATGCGGTCGAAATCGCCGCCAATAGCTGCCTGAACGTCCGCGGCGGGACGCTCAACGTGATGGTCAACAAGAATATTCTCATCAACTCTTCTTCGGCAGTGCTCAACGTCGGCAATGCCGGCGTCATCCAAACCGTCCCTTATATCAGCGGCACCGGCGCGCTGAACTTCAACAACGGCACGCTGCAGGCCCGCGCCAGCGAATCCAACTTCCTGCGGAATACGGGCGGCATCTACATCTACTCGGGCGGAGCCACCATCGACACGCAGGCCAATTCGGTCGGCATCAGCGGCAACCTGTTGGCGCCGCCGGGCAACGGCGTCAACGGCAGCGATTTCTCGTCCGCGCTCACCGGCCTGGTCGGCGCCCCGATGGTGACCTTCAGCGGCGGCGGCAGCGGCGCGACGGCCGTCGCCGACTTCAATTCGGCTACCGGGCAGGTGACGGGCATCACGATCACCAACCCCGGCATCAGCTACACCTCGGCCCCGACGATCACTCTTACCGGCGGCGGTCTGGCGTCGCCGGTGACGTACAACGGGACGTTTGCCGCCAACACCAGCGGCGGGTTGACCAAGATCGGCACGGGCACCCTCACCCTCAGCGGCACCAACACCTACACCGGCGAAACCCGCGCCAAGGCCGGCACGCTAATCGCGGGCGGCGGGCAACTTGCAGCCACCAGTAGCTTGGCCTTGGAGAACGCGACGTTTGTCGCTTCGTCGAGCATCCCCAGTTCCGGGAGCCTCACCAATCTCACGCTCGGCGCACTGGCGACCGATACCATGACCCTGAAACTCATGGCGGCCGACGCCGGCGGCACCAATAAGACCATTTCCACCACGAACCTGATTGGCAACGCGAACGGCACTGCGTACCTGAACGTGAGCAAGGGAGGCACTTGGACCGTCGGCAACACCTATTCGCTAATTACTTATGGCAGCGCCGGCGGAACCTACGGCATCGGTTCCTTGGCTCTGTCGCCTGCCTCGGCCACCTTCGGCACGCTCGACACGTCGGTCGCCGGCGTGATCGGCTTCAAGGTGACGGGCTTGCCCGACGGCGGGCCGTTCACCTACACCGGCGCGATCGACGGCAACTGGGATTTCGGCACGCCGAATTTCAAGGGCGGGACGAGTGCGGCGGCCCTGTTCAGCAACACGGCCCCCAACGCCGTAACTTTCGACGACACGGCGACCGGCCCGGTGGCTATCGTGCTCAACGACACGGTGACGCCCTCGACCGTCACGTTCAACAACAACTCGCTCAACTACAGCGTCAGCGGCGGCGGCAAGATCAGCACCACGGCCCAGTTGATCAAGAGCGGCACCGGCACGCTCACGCTTTCGACCGTCAACGACTACACCGGCGGCACGCAACTTAACGGCGGCACCTTGCGACTCGGGTCTGCGACGGCGCTGCCGAACGCGGGCGCGGTCGCTTTCGGGGGCGGTAGCCTGGACCTCAACGGCCTAAGCGCCACGGTAGGAAGCATCGAAGGCACGGCGGGCAGCATCATCAACTCGAGTGCCACGGCGGGCACTTTGACGATCAACCAGACCACCGGAACCAAGGCCTACAGCGGCACGCTGAACCGCGGCTCCAACACGCTCAATTTGACCAAGTCGGGGGCCGGGACGTTGGTTGTTTCGAGTGCCGGCAACACCTTGTCGGCCCTGACGCTTTCGGCCGGTCAATTGACGATCGACAATTCGGTGGCCGCATCGCCGGCCATGACCCTTTCGGCCGCTCCCACGATCGAATTGAATGGCGGCCTTTCCACGCTGGACATCAACAACGCTACGTTCACTACCCCTGGGCTGACCATCCGCGACGGCCGGATCGTAGTGGAAGGCACGAGCAGTTTTGTCACTATCGGCGGTGACTTCACGATGGGCACCGGCGACAGCCGCCGGTCGGCCGTGTACCTGAAGAACTCGGCCGTAATGAACGGCACGGGCCGGATGCTGAACCTCGGCCCGGGCTTCACGCAACAGGCCATCTACTTCCGGATGCAGGACAGCTCGCAGGCGACCTTCAGCACCGTCAGCGTCCTGAACGACGCAAACTACACCGACGGGCACGGCCACGGTACGGTTCTGGAGATTTCGGACAGTGCCCAACTGACGGCATCCAGCACCATGTACGTCGTGAGGAACGTCAACGACCAGAACAGGGCCGGGACAGACTACGCTTACGGACAGGTTTACCAGCACGGCGGCACCGTGACCGTCAACGGCAGTCTGCGCATGGGCGACAACGACACGGCCGTTGGCACAGGCAGTGCGACGCACAAAGTGGTCGCCGCGTATAACTTGGGCGCCGGCGGAACCTTGAACGTCGCCGGCCGCGTCGTCGGCGGCATGACTAGAACCGGCTACGGCCAGTCCTTCTTCAACTTCCACGGCGGCACACTAAAGTACACTGGCGCCGCCGCACAAACCGACTGGATCAACCTCACGGTCACGGCGGGCACGGGCGGCACCACCAGCGCCAACAATCTTCGTGTCTGGGAAGGTGGCACGATCGATACGGGAAGCCAGAACCTGACCGTCAGTCAGGCACTCATGGCCCCGACCGGCAACGGCATCGGCGCCATCGCCACGACCGGGTTGACCACGCAAGTGTACGGCAATAGCATCCCGCCGTGGGTCTACATTGACGGCGGCGGCGGATCGGGCGCGACGGCAGTCGCCACGCTCAATGCCTCGGGCAATATCGATCAGATCATTATCACCAACCCCGGCAACGGCTACACAAGCGTGCCGACCGTTCGTATCGTCCGCGCCAATGAAACGCAGCAGAACGTTCCCGCCGGGAACATCACCCTGGCCGACAATTCCACGTATACCGGCGGCCTGACCAAGAAGGGCTCCGGCACGCTGCTACTCAACGCCGTGAATACCTACCGCGGCGATACGGTGGTTGAGGAGGGCGTGCTGCAATTGGGCCTCGCCAACGCCATCGGCTCGAACGGCGGCGGACTGGTTGTCAAGACCGGCGGCACGGCCAACCTCGGCGGCTTCACCACGACCTTCACCGGCACGGTCAGCTTCCAGGGCGGTTCGATCACCAACGGCACGTTGGTGAACAACACCGCGGCCTACGAGGCCCAATCCGGCTCGGCGTCGATCGACCTTACCGGTTCGGCCGGGCTGAACAAGACCACCAGCGGCGTATTCAGCCTCGTCGGCAACAAGTCGTACACCGGCCCGACGGCCGTCACTGCCGGCGAATTACAGGTCGGCGGCACGCTGGCCTCCAGCGGCGTTACGGTGGCCAACGGCGCGAAGCTCTCGGCCGCCGGCTCCAATGTGACCGTGAACGCCCTGACCCTCGGCAGCGCCGGCACCGACACGCAGACGCTCTCGGCCGCCGTCGGTTCGGCCATCTTCACTGTCAGCAACTCGAATGGCCTGACCGCCAACGGCACCACGAGCATCCAGGTCGGCGGCACGCTGGTGCAAGGCCAACAGTACGTGCTGATCGACTACGCCGGCGCGCTCCAGGGGTCGGGCACGTTCACGCCCGTCTTCACCGGCCGCACCACCGGCAACATCGTCAACAACCTGGCCAATACCTCGATCGACGTGAATATTACCGGCTCGGACAGCCCCCGCTGGACCGGTGCCACGGACGCCAAGTGGGATACCACGACGACCAACTGGCGGTTGATCGCTAACGGCACGCCCACCACGTTTATCAACAGCACCGACAGCGTGTTGTTCAACGACTTGGCTACCGGGCCGACCAGCATCGACATCGTCGGCACCGTACGGCCGACGGCCGTGATCGTGAACAACAGTACGTTGACCTACGCCTTCGCAACCACGGGCGCCGGCAAGATCAGCGACGCCGCGGGCGGTCCCACCAGTCTGCTTAAGCAGGGGACCGGCACGCTGCAGATCAACAACCCGGGCAACGACTACACCGGCGGCACGACAATCGCCGCCGGCACGCTGCTGTTGGGCAACAACAATGTCCTGCCCGCGACAGGCGCGATCCTCGTCAACGGCGGCACGCTGGACCTCGGCGGCTGGACGCAGACGGTCAACGGCGCCGTGACGCTACAAAGCGGCACGATCGGCGGCACCGGCACGCTGAGCAAGACCGGCGGCGCGTTCGTTGTGGAAAGTGGCACGGTTTCGGCCACGCTCTCCGGCACGGCCGGCCTGACTAAGAACACCGCCGGCACCGTGACGCTCAACATCTTCAACGATTACAGCGGCACGACGACGCTCAACGAGGGCGTGTTGGAGTTCGCCTCCGGGGCGCTCTCGGCGAACAGCGCGCTGAGCTTTGCCGGCGGCACGCTGCGGTGGGGCGCCTTCAATTTCGATTCGCTGGGCGCGGTCAGCGTTGGCATCGGCCAGGTCGCGAAGCTCGACCCCAACGGCAACTTCGCCACGGCCGGCGGCGTCATCAGCGGCGCGGGCGGCCTGACGCTCAACGATTCCACGGGCCTCGGCGCCCTGACCCTCGGCGCCGCCAACACCTTCAGCGGCGACACGCGGATCGTCGCCGGCACGTTGTATCTGGGCCACGTCGATGCCTTGAAGAACAGTACCTTGAATCTCGACGCGGCCGACACCGGCACGTTGGGGGCGACCTCGATTTCGGCCGCCACGCTCGGCGGCCTGAAGGGCGCCGGCCCGCTGGCCATTCCCGGCAGCTTCAACCTCAGCGTCGGCAACAACAACCAGCCGAACACCTATAGCGGCACGATCACCGGCGGCGCCGGCTCGAAGCTGACCAAGGTCGGCACGGGCACGCAGACGCTGACCGGCACGGGCAGCACCGTCGGGCAAGTCAACGTCTACGGCGGCGGCACGCTCGTCGTCGGCTCGGGCGCCGAAATCGTTTCGACTTCGGCGTCCGACATCATTCAGGGTTCCACTCTGCGGATTTCCTCCGGCGCGTTCACCAACGGCGGCGCCGACGAGGCGCACGACGGTCAGAGGGCCGCCGTCGTCGTCGAGGGCACCGGCATCCTGACCGCGAACGGCGAGTGGCTCATGGGCCGCAACATGGGCTCGGGCAGTCTTGTCGTCAAGGACGATGGCGTCCTCAACGGCGGCGGAAACGCGCTCCGTATGGGACGCGACAACATCCGCGACAACTACGTGGGCCTGAAGAACAACGCCCAAGCCACGTTCGGTTCGGTCGTCGTGTTCGACACCAGCTACTACGGCGAGGGAGGCGCGGGCAGCGGTTCGGTCCTGGAAGTGGCCAACAACGCCACCCTGACCACCGGCTCGATGACGATCGCCAACTTCCTGGGCAACAACGCCACCGTGCATCCGCGCTACGGCAACGGCCAGGTGTACCAATCGGGCGGCACGGTGACCGTCAACGGCAACATCGCCATGGGACTGAGCGTGCCCCAGGCCGGCGACGTGCTTACCGGCACGTACAACCTCAACGGCGGCGAGTTGAAGACCCGCCAGATCAACAACGGCAATGCCGCCATCCCCGGCACAGCCAACGTCAACCTCCACGGAGGCAAGTTGACCTACAACAACACGGTCTCCCAGAGCGACTTCATCAAACTGGGCCCGAATGGCAAGCTCTACCTCTACGAAGCGTCCACGATCGATACCAACGGCCAGGACGTGACGATCAACCAGCCGATCTTGTCGCCGAACACGGGCAGCGGCCTAAGCGCAGTCGCCGTGCCCACGCCGATCGGCGCCGTGGGGGCCTACGTCGTTCCGCCCGAGGTCTACGTCTCCGGCGACGGCGCGGGCGCCACGGCCGTGGCCAACCTGAACTCCTCGGGCCAGGTGGCAAGCATCACAGTGACCAATCCGGGTGTGGGCTACACCACGAAGCCGACCGTGCAACTGTACTACGGCGGCGCGCCGACGAGCATTGATTCGGCCAACGTGAACGTCGCCACCAACGCCTACGCCGGCGGTCTGACGAAAAAGGGCATCGGCACTTTGACGCTGACCAGTCCGCTGAGCTACACGGGCGCTACGGTCTTGGACGCCGGCACACTGGATCTCGAAGGCGCGACCAACGCACTGGGCACGATTTCCGGCGCCGGCAGCCTGACCGTGGGCGCGACGGCCACCGCTGCGCTGACGGCCAACTCGATCGTCGCCGACACGTTGACCATCGGGGCGGGCAGTTCGGTCACGATCCGCGCGGTACCCGTCGCCGGCGAGGCCGGCGCCAGCGCCGTACCCGAGCCGGGGACGTGGCTGCTGCTGGCCGCCGGCGCGGCCTGCCTCCTGCCGCTGTGGCGGCGGCGGATGGCCTCCAAGTCGTAGCGGTTCGGACCCTTCGGAACAGGAATGTTACGTGGATGAGCGAAGCTCGCGGAAAGGCGCTTCCGGAAAACGGAAGACGTTGGGTAAGCGGCGGGACCGCGGCTTCCGCCGCCTGGGATTCGAGCCGCTCGAACGGCGGGAACTGCTGGCCGTCGTGACCGTCGACCCGGCCGACGGCTTGCGGTTGACGAATCCCGCGGTGCTCGGCGAGTGGAACGGGGCCACGACCGACGGTTGGACGCTAAGCAATGCAGCCGGCTCCAGCGTGGCTGGCGGCCTGTTGACGGCTACCGCCCAGACCGGCGCCAATCCCCTACAAATCGTCCGCCAGAGCATTGCCGGCGGGCCGTATCTGGACTACGGGTATTTCGACTACCTGCAAACGCGGTTGAAGCTGCCGGCCAACTTCAACAAGGACGTGACGTTCTCGTTCGGCACCACGGTGAAAACGGGCTTCGCCGCCGACCGCCAGTTCACCATCGCCGCGGCCGACGTGGCCAAGGACGGCCAGTTCCACACCTACCGCCTCGACCTGGGACTGGAGGTTTGGTGGCGCGACACGTTGCGCGACCTGCGGATTCAGCCCTTGGGCGGTACGGGCGCGGGCGAAACGGCAACGATCGACTACGTCGAAGTCGGCGACCTGCCCGGCGACCTGTTGACGGTTTACACCACCGGCCTGAACATGGCCTCCGGCGTAACCGAGGCCACGCGGCAGTCGGTCGAATCGAAGCACTTCGTGTTCTGGTGGGATCCTGCGGTCAACCCCGGCGGGCGGACGAACTGGAGCACGATGCAGCGCAACGCCTTGCGCATGATGGAGGAGAGCTATCAGGTCTATACCAAGGTCGACGGCTTCGTTGAGCCGTTCCACTACACCGCCGACGGCCTTCGCCACAAGATCAACATGACGACGTGGCACGGCGGTTACTGGATGGGCGGACCGTACTTCAACGTCGATACGAGCGGTCTACAGGACGAAGGCTGGGGGAATCCCGTGCCGCACGAGTTCGGGCACGTCATGGACGGCCAACAGCCGGGCAACCTCGTCGGCGGTCTTTGGGAATCGCACGCCAATTTCCTGCGCGAGACCTGGGTCAACTGGTTCGCGCCGTTCTTCTCCGCCGATTGGCAGTCCACCATGGACATCGGACCGTTGCAGTGGTCCAACCTCCACCAGGACTCGCAACGGCTGTGGTACGCCGACTATCGCATCTGGACGGCGCTGCAAAACCTCGCGTGGGATCCGACCTACGGAGTCAACGGAACGAATCCGCTGGATGCGCAGCTTGGAGCGGAGATATGGTCCACTGGTCCCTCGGGCATGACAGTCTACGACAAGCTGGCCACGCTCTTGCCCGCCGGCACGAGCGTCCAGGACGTTGTGGCCTCCGTGTTGCGATTGTGGCCGATGCTCGACTTCCAAACCCGCGACAAGCTCCGCGCCCACCTCTGGACCACCGCCAACGAGAAGGCCGAGTACGACTATCTCACCGGCTCGCTGCTGATCCCCGAAGCGGATCAGCCGGGCTGGTACCGCGTACCGCTGCAGCGCTCGCCGGAGAAGTTCGCCTTCATGTTCCACGACCTGACACCCTCGTCGACGACGGTGACGGTGGAGCTGCGGGGGCTGGACCTGATCGGCACGTCCGAGGACTGGCGCTGGTCGTTGTCGGAGATCGACACCAACAACAACGTCGTGGCCTACAGCAGCCTGTGGGGGCCCGGCGAGCATACGTTCACCCTGACGTCGGCGGCGAACCGGCTGCAATTGATCGTCGTGGCCACGCCCAGCGATACCTCGCTGGACCTGAACAACCAGTTCAACCTCAAGCCGCTCGACAAACACATCGACACGCTGAACTACCCCTACGAGGTGCGGATCGTCGGCGCGGCGCCGAACTCCGGCGCGCAGGAGCAGATCGCCTACGCCAAGTCGGCCAGCGGCCGCTATCACAGCAACGGCGGCGGCTGGGTGGACGGCACTGCCACGGTGGACGCTACCGCCTACGTCGGCCCCAACGCGCGCGTTCTGGGCAGCGCCCAAGTGCGGGGTAACGCCCGCATCGAGGACTATGCCGTGGTCAGCGGCACCGCCCAGGTGAAAGAGAACGCGCGCGTGTCCGGCTACTCGTGGATCAAGGACAACGCGATCGTCCAGAGCTACGCCCGGGTCCGCGACCATGCGTTGGTCGGCAACGGCGCGATGGTCCGCGGCAACGCGCTGATCGAAGACTACGCGATGATCTACGATAACGTCATCGAGGGCTCGGCCATTGCGCGCGGCAACGCTCACACGTTTGGCGCCTACACGATCGGTGGCACGGCGATCGTAGACTACAACTACTCTTCCGGCTGGAACATGACGGACGGCGTGCACTTCGGCCACTACCCTTGGGGTTGGGGCGACTTCGAGCACTACTACGACGCCACGCTCCGCAAGCCGCGGGGCCTGGTCGCTTCGTACCGCGTCGAGGAGACCGCGGGCGAAGTCCTGTGGGACGAATTCGGCGCCCAGCACGCCTTCCTCCGCGGAACGCCGGCCCGCGTCACGGACCCGAGCTTCCAGAGTCCCGTGCTGGCCTTCAACGGCTCGGACCAATACGCGGTGCTGGAGCGGAACCTGGCCGACTTCACCGACGCCACCTACGGTCTATGGGTCAACCCGACGGGCGATGCCGACGAGAGCGTACTCTACTTCGGCGGCTCGACCGGCAACTACCTGAAGGTGACGGCCCGCGACGCCAACGGCTATGCGCACATGACGCTGAAGGTCGGCGCCACGGTCCAGGAACTCGTATCCACGGCCGCGGTCCCGCTCGGCCAGTGGACGCATATGGCGTTGAGCTTCGGCGGCGGCGCGGTGACCTTCTACCTCAACGGCCAGACAGCCGGCACGCTGGCCACGGCCTTCCGGCCCACCGACGTCCTGGGACCGAATGACTACAAGAATCCCGAGGCGTTCTATCTCGGCCGCGATGCGGCGGGCAACTACTTCACCGGGCGCATGGAGGACATGCGCTTCTACAACGTAACGCTCTCGCCGGCCGAAATCCAGAACGAAGCCAACCGCTCCGGCACCAAGCTCGGCCTCTTCTTCGCCAATACGCCCACCACGTTCGACGGCAGCACCACGATGGTCGAGTCCGGCGTGCGCAACGGACTCGTGCGCACGCTCTCCGCGTCGATCAATCCGCACACGTCGGACTACGTGGGGACGTACTACGAGCCCGTGCTCGATTCGACCTACGAGTACGACGCCGCGGTCGAAGGCACGGGGTTCGGGCTCGCCAACGGCTACTTCGTCGTCCGGCTCGACGGCTACGGCATGTGGAACACCAACGTGCCCGTCGCGCTGAACACCTGGCAGACCGCGACGCTGACCTTCGACGGCAGCGTGGCCAAGTTCTACGTCAACGGGATCAAGCGGGCCACGCTGAACTACACCACCGATCCCAACAATCTCGCCGGCAAGAACTACCGCATCGGTTGGGGCCAGAGCGGCGGCGACGCGGCGACGCGGACCTTCTTCGACGGCGACATGAAGGACGTGGTCATCTACGACCGCGTCCTCAACGATCCGGACACCTACCACTGGGACACCACCGCGGCCATCGGCTACCAAGGCGCCGGCGACACGTGGGACGCGGCCAACGCCGTCTGGTCGAACGGCAACGGCACCGCCGTCGTGGCCTGGCCCGGCGGCACGGACAAGATGGCCGTCTTCGACACCGACACCGCCGCCAGCAGTTGGACGGTCAACGTCAGCGGCGCGCAGACGCCCTACTCGCTGGCGTTCGGAAACGCCGACGCGACTAGCACCGATACTTACACGCTAAGCGGCGGCACGCTCGGCATCGGCGCCGGCGGCGTCACCGCCTATGCCTCCGGCGTCGTCAACTCCGCGATGACGCTGAGCGCCGCGCAGACCTGGCACAGCAAGAGCGGGCAGACCCTCACGGTCAACGGCGGCGTCAACACCAACGGCAAGGCCCTCACGCTTTCTGGGAGCAGCCTCACGGCCCTCGCCGGGGTTGTCTCCGGCAGCGGCAGCCTGACGAAAACCGGCACCGGCACGCTTACGCTCTCGGGAAGCAGCAGCTATACCGGCGGCACCACCATCAATGCCGGGACGGTGAGGCTGCTCAATACGGCTGGATCGGCCACCGGCACGGGCACGACCGTCGTTGCCGCCGGGGCCGCGCTGCGCCTGGGCAACGCCAACGCGGCCGGCTCGGTCAACAACGCGGCGATCACTGACAACGGCGTAATCGAGTTCAACCGCTCCGACGCCTTCACGCACAGCGGCGTGATCGGCGGCGCCGGCGTTCTGCGTCAACTCGGCCCGGGCGCGCTGACGCTCACGGCCGCCAACACATTCACCGGCGACACGCAAATCCTCGGCGGCACGTTGACCCTGGGCAACGCCCTGGCGATTCAGAACAGCACGCTCGACTACGCGGCCGCCAACGCCGGAATGTTGAGCTTCGGCAGTCTGACATCCGCAACCTTGGGCGCCCTCCAAGGCGACAAAGACCTCGCCCTGAACAATGCCGCACTTGCGGCCGTGGCCTTGACCGTCGGCGGCAACAACCGTAGCACGACCTACGCCGGCGACCTGACCGGCGGCGGCTCGCTGGTGAAGAACGGCTCCGGCACGCTGACCCTGACCGGTAACAACACCTACACCGGCGCCACGTCGATCGCCGCCGGCACGCTGTTGGCCGACAGCGCCTCGGGTTCGAGCCTGGGATCGGGCACGATCACCGTGCAAAGCGGCGCCACGCTCGGCGGCACAACTCTCGCCGGCCGCTCGGTGTCGGTCGCCGCCGCCGGCCGGCTCTCGCCCGGCGCCGGTGGCGTGGGTACGCTCACTGCCGGCGCGCTGCAACTGGCGGCCGGAAGCGCGCTGCATATCGAGTTCGACGGAACCGGCAACGACACGATCGCGGTCGGCAACCTCAACGGCCTGTCGATCGCCGGCGGCGGCTTGAACCTCTACCGCGCGGGCACTACGCAGACCTTTGCCGCCGCCGGAACCTACACGCTGATCCAGCATTCCGGGACGATCGGCGGCGCGGGCGTCGGCAGCCTGACCGTCCTCAACCAGGCCCCCGGCTTCCGCTACGCCTTCGCCGACACGGGCACGGCCGTTACCTTGACCATCACCACGGCGTCGATCTGGAGCGGCGCCGACGGCGGCGCGTGGAGCAATCCCGCGAACTGGAGCGGCGTGGCCGTCAATCCGGCCGATTCGCTGGTTTATGCGGTCGCCGGCAGCCCCGGCGGCGCGAGCATCAACGACCTCGCCGGCGCGACCGTCCCGAGCATCGTCTTCACTTCCGGCGCCCCGACGTTCACACTCTCCGGCAACGGCGCAACGCTCAATGGGGACGCCAACGGCGACGCGATCCGGAACGAATCGTCCAGCACGCAGACCATCCAGTTGCCGATTACCCTGGGCGGCAGTGCCGCCATCGACGCCACCACCGGCGCGATCATCATCGGCAGCGCGTCGACGATTACCAACGCGGCCGGCCGCAACGTGACCATCGAGGGAACCAAGGACGTCACGCTCAACGGGACGATCTCCGGCCCCGGCGGCGTGATCAAGAGTGCGGACGCCGGCAGCCTGAACATCGGCAATGCGGCCGCACTAGGCAGCGGCACTTTCACCATCAACGGCGGCAAGCTCGACAACACCAGCGGCGGGCCCCTGACCCTGACGACCAACAACCCAGAGACGTGGGGCGGCAACTTCGCCTTCACCGGCAGCAACGCCTTGAACATGGGCACGGGCACGGTCACGCTGGCGGCCAACAGCCAGGTGGCCGTCAATAACGCCAGCACGCTCACCGTCGGCGCGCTCAACGGCGCCTTCGACTTCACCAAGAGCAGCAACGGCACGCTGTCGCTCGCCGGCACGGGCAGCGGCACGGTGAAATCGGTCTCCATCACCGGCGGCACGCTGGCCCTCGACGGCGCTTCGCTGACGACGACCGGCGGCGTCTCGGGCATCAACGGAGGCACACTGGACATCAAGAGCGGCACCTTCACCGCCCCCAGCTTCGACCTCGGGCACGACGGCCAGGTGAGCACCGTTGTCGTCGAAGGGACGGGCACGCTCAAGGCCAACGGCGAGTTGCTCATGGGCCGCAACATGGGCGCCGCCAGCCTCATCGTCAAGGACAATGGTATCGTCAACGGCGCCGGCCAAACGTTGCGCATGGGCCGCGACAACATGTCGAGCATCTACGTCGGCCTGGAAGACAACGCCGCCGCCACGTTCAGCAACGTCTACGTGGGATATAACACCGCTTATCCCGACGGCTACGGCGCCTACGGCACGCTCATGGTCGCCGACGCGGCGCGGCTGACGGCCGGCTCGCTCACCGTCGCCGACGCGACGGGTAGCAACAACCCCAATCCCACGCACCGCTTGCGGGGCCAGGTCTATCAGACCGGCGGAACCGTCGCGGTCAACGGCAACGTGACCCTCGGGCGCAGCAAGTACCTCGCCGGCGACGAACTCGTCGGAGCCTACAACCTGGCAGGCGGCCTGCTGCAGACGAACCAGATCAATAACGGCACGGCGGCAATGCCCGGCACGGCTGTCGTGAACTTCCACGGCGGCACGCTGCAATACAACGGCTCGGCCGCGCAGTCCGACTTCCTCAAGCTCGGCGCCAACGGCGCGGCCTACGTCTATGAGGGCGCGACAATCGACGACGGCGGCCGCACGGTCACGATCAACCAGGCGCTGAAGACTCCCAACGCCGGTAGCGGACTGGCGGCGATTGCCCTGTCCACGCCGGCGGGCGCGGCCGGCGCCTATCCCGTGCCGCCGGAAGTGGTGATTACCGCGGCCTCGGGCGACGGCGGCTCCGGCGCCACGGCGGTGGCCAACGTCAACGCCGCCGGCCAGGTCGTTAGCATCACCGTGACCAACCCGGGCACCGGCTACGCCGTCAAGCCGACCGTGCAGTTGTACTACAAAGGCACGTTGACGGCGGTCGCCGCGGCCAACGTGAGCATTGCCGCGAACGCCTACAGCGGCGGCCTGACGAAGACCGGCGCCGGCGCGCTGCTGTTGAACGCTGTGAACACCTACACGGGCGCGACGATCGTCGCCGGCGGCGCATTGGGCGGCACGGGCACGCTCGCCGGCGCGCTGACCGTCTCCACCGCCGGCACGTTGGCTCCGGGCGCGGGCGGCATCGGCACGCTGACCGTCGGCGGCCCGCTTTCGCTGGCCGGCACGGCCGCCATGGAAATCAACAAGACCACAGCCGCCAGCGACCGCATGCAGGGCGCGTCGGCCGCGACCTACGGCGGTACGCTGTTGGTAACGAATCTCGCAGGCACGCTGGCCGCGGGCGACGCCTTTACCCTGTTCTCCGCCGCGTCGTACGCCGGAAGCTTCGCCTCCCTCACGCTGCCGTCGCTCACGGCCGGTTTGACGTGGGACACTTCGCGTCTGACGGTCGACGGCAGCATCCGGGTGTTGGGCATTTCCAATCCCGCGCCGACGGTCGCCGCGGCCGCTGCGGCCGCGCCTTCGCCCGTTGTCGGCACGACCGTCTCCCTTTCGGTATTGGGCGCAGACAACGACGGCGAGGCGAACCTGACCTATGCCTGGGCGGCCACGGTCGTCCCTAGCGGTGCGGCTGCTCCCGGCTTCAGCGTCAACGGCACGAACGCCGCCAAGAACGCCACGGCCACGTTCGCCAAAGCCGGCGACTACACCTTCACCGCCACGATTGCCGACGCCTACGGCGCGACGGCG
>Ga0233425_10002815_pt1 | contig 33134 bp, 24 predicted proteins | sample Watercolumn_Towu_2_FD_181712 | JGI IMG/M metagenome (GOLD analysis project Ga0233425, IMG submission 181712) | Freshwater microbial communities from Lake Towuti, South Sulawesi, Indonesia - Watercolumn_Towuti2014_140_MG | ecosystem: Environmental > Aquatic > Freshwater > Lake | place... | reverse complement strand
TTTATTGATTATTATTTTATTTATTTTAAGCAAGAGAAATAAAGCACATTTGCTTGTCAAAAAAGATGCTAAAGAGAATACTCAAGATAAAAGTGATTATGAAATAAAAATCAAATCAGCGAAAGAGCTTGTGGATAAATACAGAAAAGCAGGATACAGAGATGCTGTTACAAGGCAGTTATTCTTGGAAAAAGGCTGGAATCAGAAGGATTTAGACAGGATTTTTTGATGGAATTATTAAAATTGAGATACTTGGTAATATTTAAAAAGCTCGTCTGCATATAGTTTAAATGAGGGGGTTGAGAAAAGAGCAGAAGTTCTCTATTTTAGGATTGTCAATTTTGTTTGTTTTATTAGTTATTGCTTCTTATTTTTTATATAATTATACTAAACCTATTCAGTTTGCACCAGGAGATAATTTAGCTTTTAACGGAAATGCTGAAAACGGAAAAATTGGCTGGAGTTCTTTTGATCTCATAAATCAATCGAGAAATGGAAATTTTGCTTTTTACAAAGAAGCAAATATCGGCGGGGGGACAGTTCTTAGCAGCGATTTTATTGAAATTAGACAGGATAGAATATATAAACTTGAAGGATGGTTTAAATCTTTGGGTATAAATAAAAGTATAATATATTTTGGATTTGCACCCTATGATGCAAATAAAAATTTTATCTCTGCATCAAGTGTTAATATTTTAATCGGGACTGAAACAGAATTAACAGAAGCATCTTCTTCTAATTCTTATACTATTAAAATAAAGAACTGCTCTAATTGGGTGAAAAGTAATGATGCTGTTATTGCGTTTTATATTGATAATTCCGGGAATTATGCTGATTTGCCAAATAGAAACCTAAGCAATTATCAGATAAAGAATATTACTAGTATGGGGGATTATTGTCTTGTAGAGCTTAATAGGACAGTTAATGTGAATGCTCCCATAGGTACAAGAGTAAGAGAGCATAAGGACAGTAGTACTTATATGTATAGTGCAGCTTCTTATGAATATGTTCCCTTTGACTGGAAAAATTATTCTGCTTCTGTTTTTGGAGAAAATTTATATGGTCTTGGCTCCACGAAATGGAGAAGAGGAACAAGATATGCAAAGATTTTATTCTTGCTTAATTATGGTCAATATGATGCAAACACATTTAAATTAGCTGTTGATGATATTTCTTTAGTTGAAGCTATCCCTAATTATTCTGTAAAATTTATAGAGCCAACACCCATAGATGGAGCATTTGTACCTGATAATTCCTTTTTTGCCATGGCTCAAATTTCAGATGACTTTGATTTTAAGAATATTGTTTATAATTTATATAATTCTTCTAGTTTAATCAGCAGAAGTTCCTCTTACGGAGGCAGTATCCTTTCTGCAAGCGGACAACATACTTGTGTCTTGCTTAAGAATGGAAATATAACCTGTTGGCAAATTCCATTGAATCAGCATCATGATTATAATCAATCTAATAACTATTCTGGAGGAGATGCAATTCAAGTCTCTGCAGGGAATCTTCATACTTGTGCATTACTTAAATCAGGAAATATAACCTGCTGGGGATTAAATAACTTTGGGCAGATAAATAATTATACAAAAGGAGATGCAATAGCTGTTTCTTGTGGATCTTCTCATACTTGTGCTCTTCTAAAATCAGGAAATATAACCTGCTGGGGTTCTCTTAATTCTTATAATAATTCTAATTATACAAAAGGAGATGCAATTCAGATTTCTTCTGGAAGTGGTTATGCTTGTGCATTACTTAAATCAGGAAACATTACTTGTTTAGGAGGCGGTACTTATGCACAGGCAGATAGTAATTATACAAAAGGAGATGCAATAGCTGTTTCTTGTGGATATTCTCATACTTGTGCTCTTCTAAAATCAGGAAATATAACCTGCTGGGGGTATAATGATGCAGGGCAGGCAAATAATTATACAAAAGGAGATGCAATTCAAGTTGTTTCAAGTAGTTTTTCTCATACTTGTGCTCTTCTAAAATCAGGAAATATAACCTGCTGGGGGTATAATGATGCAGGGCAGGCAAATAATTATACAAAAGGAGATGCAATTTCTGTATCTACAGGAGATTTTCATACTTGTGCATTACTTAAATCAGGAAATATAACCTGCTGGGGCGCATACGCTTTTCTTAATAACTATACTGGGGGAAATATTCAAAAACAACAGGGTTTTGCTTTTCAATTTTTGCCTGCAGGTGTTTATTCATTGAATGCAACTGCATGTTATTTTGCAGGAGGTTGCAATTCAAGTGAAATTCGTTCTATAATGGTAAAAAGAGATATTTCTCAATTCGGGGTTGCAATTTTATCTCCTTCTGCAGATGTTATTCTTAATATAACCTCTATTTTATTTAACCTATCTTCAACTAAAAAATTAGATTCTTGTTATATAACTTTGGATAATGGAAGAACAAATTATGAAATGATAAAAAATCTAGATGGTTTTGGGGCGTCATATACTCATGGTTCTTTGGATGATGGAGAATATACTGCTAAAATTTCATGCAAAGATATATATGATTTTACAAATAATCCCCAAATTAAATTTTTTGTAAATGCTCTTCCCCCTAATATTGAATTTAAATCACCCACCCCTGAAAATGGAGGGATAATTAATGGCTTTCCAGAGTTAAATGTGTCAATTAGAGCATTTAGACCCAATCAAATGATTTTTAATTTAGATAATAAAGATTATTCTATTTACGACAGCTCTCTTATAGCAAGATATAATTTTGATAATAATTCAGCTATCGGAGAGGGTTATATTAATCTTGGTCAGAATATAATTAATTCAACAACTTTAAATGGGGGTTTTGAAACAGCGGGGGCAGGTGGTGCTGATATGTTTGCAAATTGGGCTGAAAATAGAGCAGGAACTTCTAATATTGTTGATGACACAATTGATTTTCATTCAGGAGGGCATTCTTGCCGCTTTGATGTTGATTCATTATCTTCTTTAGTTTATATTACTCAAGCAGGGTTAGTTGTTGGAAAAAGATATAAGGCAACTTGGTGGGGAAAAGCAACAGATAATACTGTTGTTATACAAGCAGGTTCGTCATCAGGAAGCGGGGCAATAAGTATAATTATAACCGGGGGTTCTACATGGACGCAATATTCTACTGAATTTACAGCTTCTACAAATATATTTGCGTTGCAAAGATATTCAAATACAGCTTCAAAATCTATATGGTTTGATAATTTGGTTTTAATGGAAATAAATGAAACAATAACAGATGCTTCTCAATATGGAAATAATGGAATAACTCATGGGGCTGTTTGGAATCCTAATGGAAAATACGGGGGGGCGTATCAATTTGGGGGGGTGGACAGCAGAATAAGAGCAGCATTAACTCCAGCAATACAACAAGGCAAGAATTATACTATTTCATTATGGATTAAACCAACTACAAATACTTATGGGGTGATAATTGATGATTTTAACAATGCAGAACATAGTATAGAAAGGGATACAGATGGGAGAATTATTATGAAAAATTATAATGTTACTGTAAATGCTACTCAAAATATATATTATTCTCCATCAGCTGTAACTAGAAATATTGCTCCAATTAATGTATGGACGCATGTTGTAGGTATTCAAGATGAAAATTCTATAAAAATCTATCTAAATGGCAATTTAGATGCAATTGCAGATACTACGGGATATGTTCATAGGATTTTTGATGATTTAAATATTGGTTCTTTTGGGAGGGGAAGCAGTTTTTTTAACGGTTTAATAGATGAAGTGAGTATTTATAATAGAAGTTTATCAGAAGAAGAAATCAAACTTTTATATTCTTCAAATTTAAAAAGATCTAAATTTAATTTCTGGGATTTGTATTTTACTCCAAAAAATTTATTGGAAGGATGGCATTCTTATAATTTAAGTGCAAAAGAAATTTTGTCTCAGTTAAAATCCACTCCAACTCAATCATTTTTTATTATTCATCCGAATGTAACTCTAATATTTAATCCCCCAACCCCCCTGCAGGATGCAACAATTTATAAAAATAGAGCAGAAATAAATGCAACAATTAATGTAAATCAAAGCAGTTTAAAAGAATTAAAATGGATGTTTTATAATAATGAAGATATTTTTCTTCATCCTGAAAGGATTGTCAATTACTCAGTATATGATCCTTCACTTCTTTTGATGTATAATTTTGACAAGGTATCTGCTTTAGGAGAGGGAAGAGAGAATTCATATCAGATTGTAAATTCAAGTTTAAAGAATGGAAATTTTGAGACAGCCGGAGCAAGCGGAACAGATGTGTTTTCTGATTGGATCGAAAATTTTGCAAATGGGAGTATTGTTAGGGATTCAGGAAATAATTGTCTTGATGGAGATTGTGCAAAACTTATAGAAGATTATGCAGGTACAGACGTATATCTTGTAAATAGGTATATATTGAATGTTGGGAAAAGATATAGATTTTCAATTGCAATGAAAGCAGATGCAGGTGCGACTAATTCAAGAGTAGACATTCGCTCTTCTGGCAATCTTTATGCTTATTATGCAATATCTCCTACCCCTAATTGGGCCACCTATACTGGAGAGTTTATAGCAGACAGCACGAACCTTGTACTGGATCCGAGCTATAATGTTTCTTCAAGAACATTTTGGTTTGATAATCTTGTATTGTGGGAGGTTAATGAAACAATCGCTGATTTGAGTTTATATAATCATTATGCTGCTTGCTGCGAAGGAGCATATTCTTCATGTCCTGCATGGACTTCAAATGGAAAATATGGCGGAGCTTATCAGTTTGATGGAGGGGATTATTTAAGGATGAAACTTAAATTAATTCCCCAGAATTTTACAATAAGTGCTTGGATAAGAAGAGCTGATTTTAATGGAAGAGAACAGCATATTGCTGAATTTTCAGGAACTCAATTTTTTGTTTATGCTAATAAACTTGGATTTATTTATAATGACAATAGAACCTATGGAACAAATTATCTAAATAAAGATGGGTGGTATTTTATTACTTATACTCAAAATTCTTCAACAGGTTCTATTTATATGAATGGAAAATTAGAAGCTTCAAGAGATTTATTTTTTAATTTTGGATGGTTGGCTTCAGGCTATTTTGTAATTGGAGACTATTATTCACATGCAGCAGGATTTAATTTTAACGGCACAATTGATGAAGTAAGAGCTTATAATAGAGTTTTAACTCAAGATGAAATAATTCAGCTATATTCCTCTAATTTAAACAAATATGATGACAATAATTGGGGGTTTTATTTTAATAAAAGAATCAGCACTTCTTTGGGAGTGCATTATGATATTTATGCCAAAAGCTTCTTTGAAAAAATTAATTCTGGAGATATGAGAACATTTAGACTAATTTTTGAAAATGAAAGCTCTTCTATTAATTCTCCTTCTCCAGTTAATGGGACTTTAATTAATACTAACCGGCTGGAAGTAAATGCAACATTTACGTATAATAATCTAAAAGAGCTTTTGCTTAATTGGAATGGAATTAATAAAACAATCTATGATCCTTCTCTTGTTGCAATGTATAATTTTGATAATAATGCTGATTTAGAAGAGGAAGAATTTGTTTTAATAAAAGACAATAGCTTATATGGCAAGGATTTGAATGTAATCTATAATACGCCATCTGTTTCTGGAAAATATGGACAGGGAAGAGAATTTGATGGCATTAACAGCTATATTAACTTTGAAAATCCTCTTTTAAATGCAACACAGGCAACTATCTGTTCATGGGCTTATAAAAAAGGATTTATTAATTTTTCAGGGATAATACAAGATTATAGGGGTTCTGATGGGCAGAGAAGTTTTATTTTAGGTTATGAAAATCCAGAAAATAAAATTAGTTTTTTCATTAGCAATTGCAACGCAAGCTTAACAACAAATATTGCTGATTCAACCAATTCGTTTACAAAGAATCAATGGCATTTTGTATGCGGTGTTTTTAATGGTGGAGACAGTGCGTATATTGCAGTTTATATTGATGGAAAATATACAAATTCAACACTAATAACTCCAATTAAAAATCTTTGCTGGAATCAGTCTAATGGAGGTCATCAGATAGGCAGATATGGAGGTACATATAGTTTTAACGGCACAATTGATGAAATTAGAATCTGGAATAGAAGTTTAACTAAAGATGAATTGGATTTTATGTATAGCTCTAATTTGAATAAATATGATAATAATAAATGGGAATTTAATTTTAGACCAGTTAATCTACAAGAAGGAGCATACAGCTATTCTATTTTTGGCAATCGCTATAGTGATGTATTTTTAATTCCTTTTGCTACGCAGACAAACTCGTTTACTCTTACAGCATCCATTTCTTCTTATTGCGGCGATAGAAGATGCGACAATGGAGAAACTTGCAGAACTTGTTCAGATGATTGCGGCGGTTGTTCGGGAGGAGGTGGAGGGAGTGGTGGTGGCGGGGGATCAGGCGGTGGCGGGAATATTGTTATTTGCAAAACAGATTGGTATTGTTATTGGGGTGCTTGTGTAAATGATGTTGAAGAAAAAATTTGTGTTGATAGAAATTTCTGCAGGACAAATACAGGAAAGCCTGCTCTTGAAAGAAGACAATGCTCTTCAAATGGAGAAATCTGCATTGATAATGATGGGGATGGTTATGGAGCAGGAAATGCTTGTTTGGGAGAGGATCCTGATGATAACGATGTTTACAACCCAGTATCAAAAGAAATCAAATCAGATTGGACAGATGAGATAAAAAGATTTTTAGTTCAATTTAAAGAAATAAGCTTAGATAACTTGGATGCAATATTATTTATTCTTGCAGGGGTTTTGGTTTTAGTAATTATCTTATTGATTGTAAAAAGGGCAAAAAGAAAAAATAGAGAAAAGAAAGAAAAAGCGAAGAAAGAGCTCGTTGATAAGGCAGTAATTTTGGTAAAAAAATGGAGAGAAGCAGGTTATAGAGATAATATTATCAGACAGATGTTCCTGGAGAAGGGATGGAAAGAAGAAGACCTTGATTTGATAATGATATAAAGTATTTTAAATAAGAAATTATCTAATTGTTTATGGAGAAATTCAAAATTTATTCTAATCCTGAAAAAGTTTATAAGAGTATGATTTCAGATATTCAAAAGGCAAAGAAATTAGTATATCTTGAAACTTATATTTATGATGATGATTTTATAGGAGATATGTTCAAAAGAGCATTAAAAAATTGCGCAAAAATTGGGATTAAAGTTAAACTTCTTGTTGACTCTTTTGGGTCTAATGTGAAAAAAGAATATTTTGATGAATTGGTTAAATGCGGGGCTGAAGTAAGATTTTTTAGAGAGATAATGTATACTTTTCGTTTAATAGAGAAAAATAATGAGAGAAATCATAGAAAACTTCTCATAATTGATGATGATATAACTTATTTGGGTTCTTGCAATATTACTGCTTCTTGTTTGAGCTGGAGAGAGCTTGTTATTAAATTAAAGGGGCCAATATCAGGACATTTTGCAGATTCTTTTTTAAAAAGCTGGAAAAATTATGGGGCAATATCTGATAAGATTGAAAGAGTTGTTCATAAGGGATTTGAAATATTAAATGATGTGCCTTCTGCTATCAAGAGAGTTACAGAGAGAAAATATTTAAAACTTATCCGAAAGGCAAAATCAAAGATAATTATAGAAACCCCCTATTTTGTGCCTTCTCTTGAAATCAGATCTGCCCTATACGGGGCAGTTAAAAAAGGTGTTCGAGTTATGATTGTTCTCCCATTTATATCGGATGTTAGAATTGTAGATATCTTGAGGGGTAGATATCTTGGAAAGTTATACAAAAATGGAATCAAAATATATTATTATAAACCTGCTATTTTGCATTCTAAACTTTTGATGATTGATGACAAGTTTTTTTTGCTGGGATCTTCTAATCTTGATTATAGGAGTTTTATTTATCAGCATGAGATAAATCTTTTTGGAAATGATAAGAAAATCGTGTCTGAATTAAATAAATATTTTAAAGAAACTATGAAGGAAGCAACAGAATTTGATTACAATCAATGGAATTATCGTTCTTCTTTTTTAAAAATATTTGAACTGCTTTTAATAAAAATAAGGCATTATTTTTAATATCTTGTTAATTGCATTTGTTTTATCTTAAGAATCCTTTGGTCTCTAAGTCTTTTATCTAGAAGCCAGTTTCTTTGTTCATTAAAGCATTTTGAACATACGGGCTTGCAATTTAAATAAGGAACACTATCTTCATAACCTAAAGTACTTTTTCTATAATGCGGTATTGTCGCCTTGCATATGTGACACTTAAGCTTTGATGCCATTTTCAAAATCAATGATCGCCAAGATTCCTTATTTTAGAATCAACATAAGCAGCTACTGCAGCATATCTGCCTGCTTCTAAGATATTGGGATGATTTTCATAGTTTACTCCATTACCTGCTCTTATTGCCCCCCCTAATAAATTTTTTCTTAATGATTTCAATTGCTGTTTTGATAATGGGGGCTGACTTTGATCTATTGCTCTACATGCATCTGCCCATCGAATTGGTAATCCAAATCTTACATAATGTCTAAATGTGCATAGGACTTCAACTGGAGCACTTGGGCTTTCTGAAATTTGTTCTAATAGTTTTGGTACTTTTATTGCCATTTTTGTCCTAAATTATAACCCTGGAAGAGGGGCGATTTAAATTCTAATAACCCTTTAATCCAAGTTTAAGAGGTGATAGTTAAGTTAAGAAATATGCCTATTTAAGCTTTTTGGTTTTGTTATCATTTGAAAGTTACAATACTCCTATCAGAAAGATTTATAAGTATAGTATTATAAATAATACATATGTATAAAAAAGTAAACATAACAGAAAATCACTTGAGAATACTTGCTTTATTTGCAAATGGATTTGACAGAGAATACTATATAAGAGAAGTGCAAAAGATATTGAGAATAAGCCCAAGAACAGCACAGCTTATCCTTGATGATTTAGAGAAGAAAGCTGTTTTAGAGTCAAAGATTAGAGGCAAGATAAAGTCTTACAAGCTTCAAAAAAATGAGACAGCAAGAAATTATCTTGTTTTAGCAGAGCAATACAAGAAGATAACATTTTTAGAAGAACATCCAATGATAAAAGAGATAGTTTCAAAGATTACACAATATATTCAAGGAATTGCCTGTATTTTCGGGAGTTATGTTAAAGGAAATGCAACAAAAGAATCTGATTTAGACATTTTTATTGCAGGAGATTATGATCCGAGGAAAATCAAAGAAATATCAAAAACATATGGAATTGATATAAGCATAAAGAAATATCCTCTTAAATCGTTTCAAGAAGGCATAAGAAAAGACATATTAGTAAAAGAAGTATTAAATAGCCACATAGTATTTTTAAATGCAGAAAATCTTGTAGAAGAAGCAACAAATGGATAAAATTAGCTGGTGTTTAAGTCAAAAAGACGGAATAAATTTAATTGAGCCAAATTCAAACTTAGCAGGAGGTTATGTGAAAAAAGCAGAGGATTCTTTATTGTCTATGAGGATTAATCAAATAAAAGAATGGAAGATTACAACCTCTTATTATACTTCTTATTTTTCAGTTTATGCTATTTTGCAGAAAATAGGAATAAAATGCGAAATTCATCAATGCACAATCAACTTTGCAAAAGTTTTCTTAAAAGAGTTTTTGGATGAAGAAGACCTTGAATTTCTTGAAGAGTCTTTTGATGCAAGAAAAAACTGCCAGTATTATGTAGACAGAAAAGTTTCAGATGAAACTTATAATAAAATGATGGAAAAGACGCCATCATTTTTAGTAAAATGCAAATCAATTCTTTCCAAGATAAATGAAAAGAAGATTAAAGAGATTAGAGATAAGTTAAGCAGACATAATCCAAAATCTTGTTAGTTTTCTAAAAGTCTCTAAAATAGCCAAAACCAGCTAGTGAGATTTGGGGGATGTCAAATGCATTTCTCGTCGTAAAAATTCGCCAAAAATGCAAAAGAGCCAGCGTGGAATACAATTATTGTGGCCAGTAGGGGATATGGGGAAATTTGGCTATTTACAGCATCTTGCCTGAAAGAGGTCTATTATGGGTGGATGCTGTTGGAGGGAGAAGGGTTTTTATTTAAATATCTTATTTTAATTTACAACCACAAAACTGACAGAATTTACTACCCTCTTTTTGATTTATTTCTTTGTGGCATTTTGAGCATTCTTTTTTCTTTAGCTGTTCTGATGCTATATTCTTTCCCTTAAGATAGATTTCTTTTAGAAAATCTCTTATTTCTATATTTTTTATTTTGTCAAAATTGCTTTTGCTTTCCAGCTGTTGCAGATACAGAAGTTATATACTTATCAAATATCTCTTTATTATGCTTAGAAAGCTTATTCTCAAGCTTAGAAGTTGAGCCTTTCTCATAAGAAGGGTATAATTTCTTCATAATAAGCATAAGAATAGCTAGTTTATAGATCTTGAGGGTTATTAGAATATAAAATAACCCTGGAAGAGGCTAATAGAGCGTTCAAAAAGATGCCCTATCCGCCTCTTCTGGGGAAAAAGAGGTGATAATAATATTACAAAAAAAGACTATTTAAATCTTTCGATTTTGTTGTAACTGATGGATGACATCAATATTATTTAAATTCGATTATCAGAAAAATAAACTTATAGCAGAGCAACAACAAATCATAAAAAACATTTAAATAACCCTCTTTCCTTATAAAAAAATGAAAAGAGGGTTTATACTTTGGCTTTCAGAGTTAAATAAAGATGACGGAGACGTTGCTGGAGGCAAGGGTTCCAATTTGGGAGAGATGTATAATTCGGGTTTTCCTGTTCCTCCTGCCTTTGTTATTACTGTTAATGCATATAATTATTTTTTAGAAAAAACAGGAGTTGATAAAAAAATTAATAAGATAATAGAAAAAATCAATGTAGACCATACAAGGGAGTTAGAAGAGGAATCATTAAAGATAAAAGAGTTGATTATCAAGGCACAGATGCCCGAAGACCTTCAAAAAGAAATTCTTGAAGCATATGATCACTTTAATACAAGCTTGAATGATTTGGTTGATAGCCCGGCATACTCAATTCTTAAGGTAGCTAGAGAGCCGATATTTGTTTCTGTAAGATCTAGTGCAACTGCAGAGGATTTGTCTGGAGCAAGTTTTGCAGGACAGCAAGAGTCATTTATAAATGTTAAGGGAAATGCAGAAGTAATTGATAAAGTTAAAATGGTATTTGCTTCAATATTTACTGCTCGTTCAATTTATTATAGGAAGAAAAAAGGTTTTCAAAAAATGGTGGGTATTGCAGCAGTTGTTCAGAAAATGATTAATTCTGATAAAGCCGGGGTGATGTTTTCTGTAGATCCTGTAACTCAAGAAGACAAGATTTTGATTGAAGCTGCATTCGGACAGGGAGAAGGAATTGTTTCGGGTCAGATAAAGCCAGACCAATATGTTGTTTCTAAGGAGGATTTAGAGATAATTAGTGAAAAAATTTCAGATAAAAAAATTGCTATTGTGAGAGATTCGCAGGGAGCAACAAAAAAGATTGCACTTACGCCTGAAAAATCTCATCAGAAATGCCTCAAAACTCATGAGATAAAAGAACTTGCAAGTTTTGGTATAAAATTAGAAAAACATTATAAAAAACCACAGGATATAGAATTTGCTGTAGAGGATGATCAAGTTTATATTCTGCAAACAAGACCAATAACTACATTAAAAGATAAGGAAAAGCATGAAGAGATTTCAGGGAATACCTTACTGGTAGGAATGGGAGCGAGCCCGGGCATTTCTTCTGGAGTTGTTAAGATTGTTTTGTCTATGAATGATTTGGATAAAGTGAAGAAGGGAGATATTTTGGTAACAACAATGACTAATCCCGATATGGTTGTAACCATGCAAAGAGCTTCTGCAATTGTTACAGATGAGGGAGGAGTTACTGCGCATGCAGCGATAGTTTCAAGAGAAATGGGGATACCTTGTGTTGTCGGTACAGAAGAAGCTACACATATATTAAAAGATGGAATGGAGATAACTGTTGATGGCTATACTGGAAAAGTTTATAGCGGGAAGACAGAGACAAAGAAAGCAGAAGTTAGGCCAATTGTCAAAACAAAAACAAAAATCAAGGTGCTGGTCGATTTACCGGATTTTGCAGAAAGAGCAGCTAAAACAAATGCAGATGGAATAGGATTGGTAAGGCTCGAGGGAATAATTGCCAGTTCTGGAAAACATCCAGAATATTATATAAAAAATGGGCACTATGAACCTTATAAAAATTTAATTAAAGAAGGAATTGAAAAAATCGCCAAGCCATTTAAGGGCAAGGAAATATGGATAAGAACTTCAGACATAAGAACAGACGAGTTCTCTCACTTAAAAGGTGCTCCAGAAGTTGAAAAAAATCCTATGTTGGGAATGCATGGTATAAGGTATTCTTTGAAAAATCCTGATTTTTTCAAGGCAGAACTTTTAGCTATAAAAGAGGTTGCAGAAGAAGGAGGGCATAAGATTGGATTGATGTTTCCTCAGGTAATATCTGCAAAAGAAATAGGAGATACAAAGAAAATTTTGCATGAATTGGATATGAGAAATAAAGTTAAACTCGGGGTAATGATAGAAACTCCTGCGGCAGTCATGATTATAGAAGATTTATGCAAAGAGGGAATACAATTTATTTCTTTCGGCACAAATGATTTAACTCAATATACTTTGGCGATAGACAGAGGAAATGAAGAAGTTCAGTATCTCTATAATGAAATGGAATTTTCTGTTTTGAAGGAAATTTCAAGAGTGATTAGATTATGCAAACAAAACAAAGTAGAAACTTCTATATGTGGACAAGCAGCCAGCAGAAAGGATATGGTTGAATTTTTGGTTAAACAGGGGATAGATTCTCTTTCTGTTAATGCAGATTCAGCGTATGATATTTCATTATTTGTAAAAGAAATAGAAGAAAAAATAAAATAAAAAATATTTTTTAGTTTTAACTGGCAAAGGCTGTTTTTACATTATTATTCAATAAGAGATATCCTCCAATAATAAGGCTGATAATAATATTAATTATTCCTCCAGCTATATCTCCTCCAGAGATAGAAAATATTGCAAAGATAATCTCCAAGAGAGAAAATACTATGACAATAATTCTAGCCCACGATTTTCCTTTCCATAACCCTCTTGCTATGAAGAAAAATAATATACCCAGACCTATAACTAAGATTCCAATAAATATCAACAGCCCTCCACCTATTATGCCCAAGGTTTCAAGCAACGGATATTGATTTGAAATAGAACCCAAAACTGCTCCACCGATAATCAGGGCTATGCTCGAAATAACAAGGATTGCTACTCCGATATAATACAAAACAGAAATTACCTTGACTCCTGTTGGAATTCTTTTTATTTCATTCATTTTACCTCCTTTCATTTTTAATAAAAAATTATCAAACTTTGGAGGGGCTTATAGTCGTCCTTATCACATCGTTATATTCTGCTTTGCGATAATTTTTTGTTTCTTCAATAGTTTGAGACTCGACCAAATTATCTGAGGAAATTAATTTAAATCTAAATTTTATATCTATTGGCCCGCAAGTGATTGTTCCAATCATTCTATCTACTAAATTACTTCCTACCGAATCTTCATGGTCAGTACTTTCAAATAAAGCAAAAACTTTCCCTTCTAGGGAAGAATCTAACGTAGAATTAGATGCATCTAAAGTAGAGTTATAATGAAAATAATAAGTCTTTCTATTTGAATCAGTTAAATCTGGCGGTTCTACATCAGAATCCGCTGTTTCATTGGACAATCTATCCATATTTTTATTTAATAATTAGGGGCCCCTTATTTATAAGTTTTATGTTTTACACTGTTTATACTCTATAAATTTGCAGGAAAATAATAGTTACTACTCTATAGATACATTAATAGAAAGATTTAAATACTTTTTAAACGAAGTTATTGTATAGAAAAATGGCAGATAAAAAAGATACAGGCAGGAAAGATGAAAAGGATAAACCTAAACTTGATTATGTAAAAGAACTGCAAGCACGCCAGTGGGCATATTTGGCGGGCAGATTCATTCATGATATCTATAGAAAAGGTTATGCTGTTCAAGCGATGCAGGCATTTTATCAAGCAAAAGGAGTTATGAATGACGAAGCTATTAGGGATACATTGGGAAGAGCATCTCTTGGAATAGAGGGGGGGAATGTAAGCAATGATGGTTTGTTAAAGGCAATTGACCAATATTCTAAAGAATATGATAAATTAATGGGTGAAGCAACTGTAGGGGATGTAATGAAATATTTAGCTTCTAATTTAAAAGAAATTCCTTCAAAGGTTAAAGCAATTGTAGATAGATATGCAGAAGTCCAATATGGAAAGCTGGATAAAAGGCAAAAAGAACAGTTAAGAGTAATTGAATTAATAGGAACATTGAGAGATCAGGCAATGGAAACAGGGCTTTATCCTAAGCTGGTTAATGAGGGGGCTAGGAATAATTTAGAAATGCTGGTCAGAGAAGGGGAAGAAGCAAAAGCAGCTTAATTTTTATTTTTTTCTTTTTCAGCTTCGAATAAATAATCAACAAGTTTTGACATAACTTCTATAAATTCATCTGTTTTATTTATCCATTCATCTACAATTTTTCCAGGAACTTTGGCGGTTTTTCCGTGGACTATGCTTTTTGCCAGCTCATGCAGTTCCCGATAATAAGCGACATACTTGCTTTTCAGTAAATCATTTTTTACAAATATTGTTTCTAAGACATTGGGTATTTCTTCAGGCGATGCGGGTGTAACCTTTGATGCGATTAATGCAGCATGGCTTACATCAACCATTGCCCAATATAGCCCATCTATTGCAGCAAGCAAAGAAGTATTTGCCCTCGCTAAGTGATTTGGAACTCTTTCTAAAAGAGTATAAATTGCTTCGGGAGTTGGCTTTATTTTTCCATCTCTCAATAAAATTTGCAAGGGCAGAAAAAAACTTCCCACATCAATCAAGGGAGTTCCATTTCTGATAACATTTACTAATATTGGATCCCCCCTCAATAAATCATCCCACCATGTAGATAATTTTATCGTGGTTATATGAATAGGTCGCCTATACGGATTTGCAGTTACAACTTTGCCCAGCTCTTCCCTATACCACGAGATTAATTCAAGGTCCCATTTAATAGAAACGTCGTCGATAATTACGATTATATCAATATCGGATCCCTCTTGAAGACTGTCTTTATTTGTACTGCCAAACAGAACAATAGACTTAATTAATTTGTCAAATCGAGTATAGACTTTTGAAGCGAAGTCTGCTGCAATGTTTTTTTCAGATTCAATCTTTAGAGTATTCTGCCTCTTTTCCTCTTTCTTTTTCACCATCTTTTCTTTTTAATAAGGTATCCTGCTTTTTTAAATGTTTTTCTTCTGCGGGTTTTACTGAAAAAAGTCTTTTAGAAAGATATAAATAGTTTATAGATAATAATAATTTATGAATGAACTGCTGATGAGTGCGATTCTTGGGGGTTTGGGCGGTTTGACAAGAGGTTTAGTCGGATTATTAAAAGCTCTTGCATTAAAAAGAAAAATTCTTTGGGATTATTATATAATAACCATTATCATTGCAGTGGTTATTGGTACTTTTGTTGGGATTATATTTAGTTTTGATTATAGGCTAAGTTTGTTAGCAGGGTATGCTGGAACAGATATTCTTGAAGGCATATACAAGAGTTTTGCAGTGCAGAAGGCATATATTCCTCCTTTAAGCATTAAGAAGAAATGATAAATAAAAAACTGACTGATTTTATAAGAGAAGCCAGAAAAAGAGGTTTTGACGATTTTGAAATTCGTGAACCTTTATTAAAGAAGGGATGGCCTTTAGAAGAGATAGACCTGGTTTTTTCTCATCTAAATAAAAAGAAGACTAAACTAAAATTTAAAAATAGAGTCTGCATTTGGCTTGACAATGAATTATTAAAGCTGATAGAAAAAAGAGCAGATAAAAATTTATTAAATGTCCATGAGCAGATAGAGGATATATTAAGAAGAAGCTGTTTAAATCTAAAAGAAAATAAAAAAGAGGACAAAATTGATGATTTGTTTCTGGCTTTCTTTTCAAGAAAGAAGTAGCAAATGATTTAAAAAGATGCATATATTCTAATTAATATGGCGGGTCTTAAAGAGGTAAAAGAATTTTTAGAAAAATCAACTAAATACAATAATGGAAAACCGCTTCAGTCAAATAAACTTATTTTTGATGCACCGACTTCTCAATTAGAACCAATATACTTTTGGATTCTTGATTTTATGAATGAGGGCGGGCTGATAAAAAAAGAGAATATAAGGAAGATAGTAGATAATTTTTCTTCCAGTCCTGGAGGCGGTCATTTTGGGGAAATGGGTATGAGAGTTACAAAAATGCAGGAGGAAGGTATGAAAGTTTTAGGAACAATAAACCAGGTAGTAAAATCAATTTTAAATCTTGTATATGATTTAAAAGAATGGCAAATACGCCTCGATAGCTATGAAAAAGCAAAATCTTCAAATCCAAAAGAAAAAGAAGCAGGACTCCTCGCATTAAAACAAATTTGGCTGGATCAGGTAGATATGAAAAGGGGCAGAGGAAGTGTGCATCAAATGACATATGAGCTGGGTTATACTACCTTGAGGGATGCGTTTATGATTGCAAATTCAAAAGAAGATGCAGAAAATATGGCTTCAAAAGATGGGCTGATAAATGATCAAGTTAAAAGAATACTTATACCAAGAATTGAAGAATTTAATAAATGGGTTGAGATGAGTGAAAAAGAATTAAAAAAAAGATTTGAAATTGAGAAATCTTATTTAAAAACACAGGTAGAATCTTTAAAACTTTATGCTTCTTGGGCAAAACCCTATCTAAAGGCTGCAGAAGATTTAAAAATGAAGGGGTTTCAGGAAAATCCTGCAATGGTAAATGCATTTAATACTTCTATGTTTGAATTAGTTTTGATGGGAAAACTTCCAATAGATATAAAATCTGAAACAGAAACTAAAGGCAAAAATCTTCCAGAAGAATTCTTTAAATATATCCAGCTTATAAATTCAAAAATAGTCAGGAATTATAATTCAGTAGTATTAATAAGTTTTCTTTTTAGGGGGATTCCCCAAAGAATTACTCAAAGAGGAGATTATGGTTTCGGAGGAAGAATTGAAATGACTTTTGATTGTTATTCATTGAATGACGATGAAATAAAAGTATTTGATGCACAATTAAAAAAAGATGCTGTGGACTTTTCATTCAGCTTAATAAAGGATTCTGTAGATGCTCCGCTTGAACAACTAAAAGAAGATCTCGATAATCTTCTTGGAGAAAAAGAAAAGAAAAAAGAAGAGAAGAAGGAAGATAAAAAAGAAGATGATATAAATCCATTTAGTGCATTATTCAGCTTATTTAAATTTAAAAAAGAAGAGAAGAAGGAAGATAAAAAAGAAATAAAAGAATTGAAAGATGTTAAACCCGATAACTATATAGAAGAAAGTTTAAGATATATTACAGCAAGCAGTGCAATAAGCGTATTATACAGGATATACGATGTATACAAGAAGGCACACGGGCAAGCTTCAAGTCCGGAACCATTCGATCCAAATAAGCTTGAGCCAGGACAATTAGACGTGAATAGTGATACTTGGAAATTAAAACAACCCGGTGCAAGTGATTTTCTGGGCTCTATTAAAAAATCTTGGGGTCAGAAATAAAAAATAGCTGGAAGAAAATAGCGATCTAAATTTTTTATTTTATTTTGGCTATCTGTTATAACCTCATATTTGTATAATGGAAAATTATATAAATTTGATAATATTCATAGAATAATGGTAAAAAAAACAAATAAAAAAAATAGTGTTAAGCTGGACATTAAGAAAGAAACATTTTTGGATGATTTAAAAAAAATAGGAATGAAAAAAGAAGAGAGAAAGAATGAATCTCCAAAACCCGAAGATGAAGAAATCATTCCTAGAGATTTTTCATTTATATCCTCAAACAGCGTCCTAAGTTCTGGGAATTTGGTTTCATCTTTAAAGGAGAGCGGTGCAACTCAAACAAAATTAGAGACAGCTGCAGGTGAATCTAAAGATAAGGAGTCTGGTAAAAAAGAAGAATCAAGAAAACTTTATGAAAATGTGTATGAATCAAGAAATAAGCTGTATGAAGATAAGAAAAAAGAAGAGCCGGAAATAAGAGTGCATTCTAAATTTGTCCGCCCGACAGAAGTTGAAAATTTTCATCTTACCCAAGATTTTTTGCCTGTACCCAAGAGAGTAGGAATGGTTCATGATGAAAGAATGACTGGTGTCGGACGGGTTGAGGAAGAGAACCCTGCGAGGTATGAGATGTCTAGAAGGAGAGATGCAGCAGATTCAAATCCATTTAACAACCAACTGGACATAAAAGAAAAAAAGTATAAGATTTAAATAAGATAAAAACTTTAGATTATAGAAAAAGATGGCTGAGGACTACACATTTTACTCGGGGGGATATTCTTCTCTCAATCCTAATTATGGAAATTTTGTGGGTTATAGGCTAAACTCTTCTGTAATTGGTTCTCCTACAGGAATTCAAACAGCCAATCAAATAAATGAAGTTGTCTCAAGAATAAGGGAAGGCGTAAAAAATGTAGAGCTTCAGCCAATTCAGCCAGAGGTATTTGAGCAAATTCCAAAACAACATTTTAAAGAAATCTCTCAGGTTTCACGCCTCGCTGGAGTAAAACCCTCTATCCATGCACCAATAATTGATGCAGCTGGTTTTGGAGAAAGGGGGTATGAGGGAGATAAGGCTAGAGGGGATGCAGAAGCAAGATTATGGAATGTAATTGAAAAAGCACATGATCTTGATGAGAAAGGAAGAGTTCCAGTAGTTATACATTCTACAGCAGGAATACCCGGCTCAGATTACAGACCCGAAGATAAGAAAAAACCAGGAGAAAGCGGAAGATTCAGAGAGAATAGACTGATTTTAATAAATCAGGAAACAAGGGAATTAGTCCCTTTAGAAGAAGAAAGAAAATATTATCCAAATACAAACCCTAAAGATTTTGAAGAAGGAAGAAAGAATATTGAGCTTGGAGGAACGCTTAGAGTTCCGAGAGATGAAATTGAAACATTGAATTTAACTGAATGGGATAATAAACTTGCAAATATTGGAACATTTGAAAAAAATGCCCGTGAAATTATCGGTCAAGCCCCATTGTTTTTAGCAGACCATCTAAATAAGCCATTATCCCAAGAACTTTTAAAAGAAATAAAAAATCCACAAGAAGGAGAGGCATTAAATAGGTTGAGACAAGCTGATTTGTTTGTGGATAATGCGAGAATGGCATTTAATTCCCTTTTTCATAAAGCGTACAAATATGCAAATGATAATGAAGAAAGGAAGAAAATAGAAGAGGTTGGAAAAGAATATTCTCTTTTAATGAGTTCAGGTCATGTTCTTGCATTAGATTCAAATGGAAGACCATTATCGGGGAGTGATGGGAGATATATTAAAAAAGTAGGTGCTGTTGAAAGTGAGATGAAAATTTTAGATGATGCGGTAGTAAAATTAAGAGAGGTTATAGAAGAACATGGGGTGCCTCAGGTATACAAACCTGTTGAAGAATTTGCAAAAGACAAGGCTGCAGAGACATTTGGGAATCTTGCATTTAAATCAGTAAAAGAGTATAAAGAATCAGCTCCATTTTTAGCAATTGAAAATATGTATCAGGGGATGGCATTTTCTAGAGCAGAAGATATGCAGGGATTAATAGATTCTGCAAGGAAGAAGTTTGTAGAGAATGCTGTTAAATCTGTGAAAAACGGAGGATTGGGTATGGATGAAAAGGAAGCTAAAAAAAGAGCAGAAGAAGTAATTGGAATGACCTTGGATGTAGGCCATCTGAATATGATGAGAAAACATGGATTCTCAGAAGAAGATGTTATTAAGGAAGCAGGAAAAATGGCGAAGATGGTAAAGCATGTTCATCTTACAGATAACTTTGGTTATTCTGATTCTCATCTTCCTCCAGGAATGGGAAATGTTCCTTTAAAAGATATTTTAAAGCAATTAGAAAAAGATGGAAAATTACAGGATTTTAGGGCAATTGTTGAAGCAGGGACTTTTGTACAGCATTTTAAGAAATCACCATATACTCATGTTTTAAGTGCTTTTGGTTCTCCAATATATGGGCCCAGCAAACCAGTGTATTGGAATCAGACAGCAGATGTGCAAGGAGGATATTTTGGGTCTCCTATGGCTTATTTTCCAGAAAAACATTTTTCTTTATATGGTTCTGGATTCTCTGGACTTCCTGAAGAATTGGGGGGGCAAATGCCCGGAACTCAATCAAAATTTGCAGGTACACCTTCAGCTTAAATTTTTTATCTTTCAAAATTTATTTTTATTGAGAAGTCTAAACAAATATTTATAAATATAATTTCTATAGTATAATCATGAAAAAAGAGCAGAAAAGGAAGGTAATTTTATATTCTACCCTAATAATATTTGCATTAGCAATAATCACTTTTTTTATATTTTATTCAGGAAAAGAAAAAGGAACATTGCTTTTTGAGCCGTATTGTGATGAGAATTTTCATAAATGCAAGGTTTTGGATGACCCTGGAAAGATTTATTGTATTAGTGGCTCTTATGGAGAGTTAATTGCTAATGAGACTTCTTTATTAGATTCAAATTCTTGCATAGATATTCAAGCAGATGATATAACTTTATGGTGTTTGGAAGGAATCAGTATTTCTGCAGGAGAAGATATAAGAAATAATTCAGAGGCAGTAGGAATAAAAGTTTTAAATCATAATAATATCAAGATTGAAGGATGCAACCTGCAATATTGGAATAGGTCTGGAATGAATATCGTTTCTTCTGGAAGCAACTTTTCAGATATTTCTGTAAGCAATTCTGGAATAGGTATAGAAGGTTATTATCCGGGATCTGTTGGCAAGGTTAATATTATTAATCCTACTTTAAAAGAAAATAATAGGGGAATCTATCTTTATAATAATTTGGGGTTGCTTGAGCCGAATTTTACTTTTTTTATAATTGGCGGGCAGATTTCAGAAAATTTAATTTCTGGAATTGAAATTAGGGAAGGATATAGAAATATTATCAAGGACATACTTTTATTAAATAATCCTGTAGGTTTGTTAATTAATCGCTCAAGCTATAATAATTTGGATAATAGTGTTTTAGATACAAATTCCATAGGCATCCAAATTATAAATGGAATTTCCAATAATGTAACTAATTCTCGTATTGAAAATCCAGAAATGGATTCTGTAGGTATAGATATAGATAGGGATTCTAATAATAATGTTTTTTATAATAACCTGTTCCAGAACTTTAATAATTTTAATCCAGATAGGGCTTGGCCTATAAGCAGCAATATCTTTAATTTAACTAAATCAAGGAGAACAAACATAATAGGGGGATTATTCTCTGGAGGAAATTTTTGGGGGGATAGAGATGGATATGGGTTTTCTCAATTTAATGCAGATTGCAATGATGGAGACGGAGATGGAGTCTGCAATAACGAATATAGATCTGGGAATGGCAGCTTAATTGATGGACATCCATTAAGTTCAAACTTGACTTTTTCTGGATGCAATCAATATATAACTGGCTGTACTGGTTCAAAAAACTGGGCTCAAGATGAGACCTATTGTTTGGTTCATTCTGTGAATATTACTAATATAGATACTTGTTTTGAGATTGCAAATAATGGGGTTACCCTTGATTGCAAGGGATATAGGATATTTCAAGATGAAAATAATGCAGGCAAGGCAGTAAAAGTTGAAGAAAAAAATAATATTACAATCAGGAATTGTTATTTTGATGATTTAAGTTATAACAATGACTACTTAGGAGAAGATACCTATGGACAGAATGTGTTTGGAATACAAGTTAAAGGAGTGAATGGACTGAATATCTCTGGAGTAACTATGAGAAATGTTATAAATGGAAGCGCTATTAATCTTTGGAATACAAATAATATTTATTTATCCGATGTTAATATATTAAATACGACACATTCGGGGGTTTATATAAAAAATTCTTTTAATTCTGTTTTGAATAATGTTGTTGTTGACAATTCTAAAGCAAAGAGCGGAGTTTATCTTATTAATTTTAGCTTTGGAAAAATAAAGAACCTTGTTTCCAAAAATAACTTTGAATATGGTCTTTATATAAATTCTGGAAAGAATATTTATTTATCTGATTTTTTTTCCAATGAAAATAATCTTCATAACTCATGGATCAGGGATGTTTCTAATTCTTCTTTTGAAAATATAGCCTCAAATAGCGGAAGCGGAATAAAACTTTATATTGTGAATGATACTATTTTTAGAAATATAATTTCAAAAAATGTTTCAGATATTGGAATTGATCTTGAAAGCATATCTAATAGCAAATTTTATAATCTTTCTGCTGTGAATTCTGCCTTTTCAAATGCAAATTTGCGGGCGGGCATGAGATCGATAAATATATTTAATTCTTCTTTTAGAGATATAAGTGTTTATGATAATAATTATACTGGTTTAATTATAGAATCTGCCACAAATTCTTCTTTTAAAAATGTTATTTCAAGAAATAATAAAAATATTGGATTAAAGATAAAAGATTCACTAGGAAATGGTTTTTTTAATTTATCAACAATATCTTCTTCAAATGATGGAGTATATTTATACAGCTCAGATAATAATTTATTCACAGATTTATTTATTTCTGATGTTTTTGGAAGCGGATTTTCTATAGAAAATTCAAAACAGAATATATTATCTCGAGGCATATTAAGAAATAATAATCTCAGCGGGATTATTCTTCATCATTCTTCAAATGATATTTCCTTAATAAATTTGACTACCGAGTCAAATAAGCTTGAAGGAATAAATATACATTTGTCCAACCGCAGCATTATTTCAGGAGTTATTTCCAGATTAAATTTAAATGGATTATTGTTAAATGAAAGCAGCAACAGCATTATATCTGACTCTAATTTTACAGATAATCTTGATTCTGGGTCTAAAATTGAAGGCAATGGAATTGTTATTTTTAATAATTCCAATACCTTTAACAAAGTTAATTTTAAAAGGAATAATCTTGGGGTTAAGATTCGCTACTCTTCGAAGAATATTATAAATAATTCTAACATAGATGAAAACAGGGCAAATGGTGTTGAGATATCTTATTTTTCAGGCATAAATGAGATTTCAAATAATCAAATTAAGAGTAATTTTTTGAATGGTATTTTAATTAATTGTTCATCTGCTTATTATTGTGAAAAAAATCTTATATATAATAATTATTTTAATAATGCAAGGAATGCTTTAATCGATGGTTCTGGAATAAATGTTAATGATTGGAATACGACTTATGATCAGAATAAGCTAAATATTTATGGAATTTCTGGTTATGGGGGAAATTTTTGGAATGATTTCTCCTCTGCTTGTACAAATTCTCTTTCTTCAGAAGATCATATTTGTGATAGCCCATATAATTTAAGCAGCAATAATAATACTGATTATCTTCCTATTTCACAGTATCAGACTTCTGTTAATTGCACGATCGTAAATAGCTGCGGGTATCAGATGACACAGCCCCTAAGCTCATATTGCTTAAATACAAGTGCTTCTTTTTTGATAACTTCAGGCAATTGCTTTGATATTTCTGGCAGGAATGTTACTCTTGACTGCCAGAACAGAATTATAGATGGGAATAATAGTGCAAATAATGGAATAACTATTTCATATTCAGGAAGTTCTGGGATAAAGATAAAAAATTGCAAGGTAAATAATTTTGCTAATTCTGGAATAAGGATTAATAATGGAGGGGGAGTGATTATTGAATCAGGCGAGCTTAATGGAAATTTTATAGGAATTTATGCTAATTCTAACTTTAATAGTATTTCTGCAAATATCTTGAATTCAAAAGGAGATGCCGTTCAATTATTTGGTTCAGATAACATATTATCCTCGGTGAGTATTTCAGGAACAAATTCTTCTTATGTTGATTTAAATATATTTGGTTCAGGAAGTACAGATATAATTGACAGCACCATATCAAAATATTTAATTCAGTCAGACAGATTAAGAATAAAGAAAAGCGAATTTGGCGAAATAAATTTCTTAGAGCCAATATCGGGTACAGGAGTGTTGTCAGAAGATATTTTATTTAATTCTAAATCTATTTATATAAACTCTTCTCAAACAGGGTTGAATAAACCTTCGAATATAACTCTGTATAATACTGGTTCGGGGCAATCAAAGACATTATCTGTAAATGGAGCATTATGTGATTCTGCAAGCAGTCCATCCTGCATATACACGGGTTTGGATTCTCCATCAATTTCATTTAAAACAAACTCTGGAGGTTTATTTTTAGTAAAGAGCTATAGCTTGTCTGTTTCTTCTCCAATAGATAATTTACAAACAATAAGTGATAATATTAAATTTGAATTTACTATTTTTTTATATCCTGGAAGAAGCATAAAAAATTGCTCTGTTATGATTAATAACGAATTAGTTTATAATACTTCAAGTGTAGAAGATGGCAATCAAAATAATTACAGATATAATATTACAAATGAAGGACTGCATTATTGGAATTTAACTTGCATTGATTCAGCAGACCAGGCATTGAATAAATGGGGGTGGTTTAATAAATCCACTTTAACTACGTCGGGTTCGGGGTCGGGTACTTCGTCCAGCAAGGATTGTTCACAAATATTGGGGGCAACAATATGCACTTCAATTCAAACTTGTTCTGGTCAATGGGTGAATGCGAAAGATACTGGAAGATGCTGTAATGGAACCTGTGCAAGCGGGAATAACCTTCCTGTAGCAGAAACTTGCTCACAAAAGGCAGGAATTATTTGCTCTTCAGAGGAGATATGTTCTTCTGGAAGTTTTACAAGTGCTTCTGATAGTGATTTTTGCTGTATTGGAACATGCGACTCACAGAAAACGGATTGTAGCAGTCTTGGCTGCAAAATAAATAAATTTTTCCAGAATAAAACTAATTTAGTTATTGTTTTATCTGTTATAGGAATAATTGTTCTTTTGATAATAATTTTATTTGTCTATTCTTTTAAAAATAAAAAAAATTCAGAAAGAATAAGAGTTTTTCAGGATCAGCAAAGGCCTGTTTTCGGAGGAATATCCCAATATAATCCTGTTGTTAATAAGCCTGCACAGCCAACAGCACCTCTTATAACTCCCCGGATAACTTTGTCAGCACAGCAAAAAAATGATGAAGAAGCTAAAAGAAAAGCGGTGGCAATTAGTGCTTCTCGTTTGTCTTTAAGAAATTATATATTAAAGGAGATAAAAAAGGGAGTTTCTGCTTCAGATATAAAAGATGTTTTGTCTAAAGCCAATTGGAAAGATTCTGAAATTGAATCAGCTATATCAGATGTCCAGAAGTTTATTAATAAAGGAAAGTAGGATTTTATTTTACAATTTGTTTAGATTTAAGGGTTAAAAACGAGCAAAAACTCGCAAGCTCGTTCAACATCAGGCATTTACCATGATTAAATAATAGCAATTGCACATAAGTCTAAAAGATGAGATGAACCCAATAGTATAAGGTTCCTATGAAGTTAAATGCAATATGAGAAAAGTTTTTAAGCTATCGTTAACATCAACTATTTATGATTAAGAAAAATACAAAAGCAATTTTCCTTGATGGTGATTTCAAAGGAGAATATGACTGGCAGGGAGGTATTCCTTTGTCAGAAAATGAAATCATGTCTGTTAAAATCAACGGAAAATTGCTTCGATATAAACTAATTAAGAAAGAAGTATCATGCAATGCAGAAAGTAAAGACCAAATAGTTGATGTGCTTTATACTTTTAAATTAATGTAAAAACTTTCTCATACTTTCTCGCTAGCGCTCGAACCACGTTGCACTCTCGCCTTCGGCTCGGGGCATTTAACAGGGCTTATGCGGAAACCTCGTTGCACTTCGGTTTCCCAAATTCAATTTCATCTCTGAAAATCCTCGCACCTCTGCTCCGCGAGGCTCAGATTTTCGAGGAAATTGAACTTCGCATAAGCCCAATTTAATAAAAATAATATCCACAAAATAATTGTTTGTTAGAACAAATTAGTTATCCGTGAAGCGAATTCAACTTGTGAAGCCGATTAAATAAAATAATACAGATATAAAATTACGAAAGGTCCATTACTTAGTTATTATTTCAATTCCATCTCTATTTTTTAATACATGGTCTTTGCCTACTGCTTTCTTGGTCTTTGCGTCAATTGCTTTAACAAAGTTATTCCCTATGCCTGTGTGTAATTTGAAAGCAAAATCCAGAGCAGTTGTTCCTGGAGGCATTAGAAAGCAATCTGGAAGTATTCTTCCTTGCGAATCTACCAATTTATTAGATGCTGCGGGAAAGATTGCAATATATTTTAGGAAATCAAAAACAGATTTATTTAGTATTTCCTGAACCCCTGTTGATCCAAATATTTCTAAAACATTTTTTCTTATTAACTCAAGAGCTTGTCTTTGTTTTTCACTTGCTTTTCCTTCTATAATTTTAAAGTGATTTTCTCCTGGAATATATTGTATTAATCCCGCTTTATTTGCTTCTTTTAATGCTAGTTCAGAATCTGCAGAACATGGAATTATCATTGTGTTTGGGAATTCATTCTTTACTTTTTCAAGATTTTCTTTTCCCCCCCGTTTATCTATTTTATTCGCTGCAATAATCATTGGTTTGGTAAGAAGTCTTAATTTTCTAGCAAAGTTCATTAATTCAGAATCTGTCCAATCAGAAGGCTTTTCTGCATCATAATTTAGTTTTAATATTGCTTCTTTTACATTACTTTCTGTTACTTTTAATCCAGAAAATTGTTTTGCTACTGCCTTTGCAAAGTTTTCTTTTTTTTGCTGAAGAGTTCTGGCGAATGATTTCCATACTTTGTTTAGAATACCAAGATACCATAAGTCTAATTCATTCTCCAACATTCTTATATCTGCAATAGGGTCTCCTTTTCCTTCTCTTCCCCCCGCATCTGTTGTTCCAGAAATATCAACTATCTGAATAAAAAGATCTGCCTGCCTCAAATCATCGAGAAATTGATTTCCAAGGCCTTTTCCTTCACTTGCTCCTTCAACCAGGCCTGCAACATCCATTAAATCAACAGGAACAAATCTTATATGATTTATACAATAACCTGTTCTCGGTTGACATTGAACTCCAAAATCTTTATCTATGCAATCTATTTTTACATAACCTACTCCATGATTTGGTTTTATTGTTGTGAACGGATAAGAGGCGATAGCTACATCGGCTAATGTAGCAGATTTAAAGAATGTAGACTTGCCCACTGAGGGCTTACCTACCAAACCAATAAGCATTTTTATATTCCATATATCCAGTTTAATTCATTTTTATCTATTATTTTAATCTTTCTTTGATTTATAAGATTTTTGATATGGTACCTTATACCTTGTCGAGTCATGGCTAATCTTTCAGCAAGTTGATTTACAGAAAGTTGTTCTTTATTTAGGATTTCTAAGACTAGTTCCTCATTGCCCTTAACTTTATATAATTTACGAGCATATATCTTAAAGGAATTTTTTATTTTTTCTCCTTTTTTACCCAAGTCTATCACAACATATTCTTTATTTAAAATTAAATAATCTTCATAAAATCTTTTCATTCCCTCCCTTAAAATATTAAGTCTCCAATAATTTGGCGCTATTCTATTTTGCACAATCTTTGATTTGTAATTTAATAACTTACAAATTTTCATTAAATCTTTAATTAAATACTCATTTTTCAAATTGATGCTTATTTGCGTGGAGTCTATATTTCCTTCATCAATTATAAATGCAACCAATACTGCAAGTAGGCTCTCCTTTCCATCTTTAAATATGGTGTCTGGAACTCTCGCCCTCTCGGATAAGAAATCTTTAATTGTTAAATTATAATACCTAAAGAATAACGAAGATAGAACCGCGGGGATATGGGGCCTAGTGGATCTTAAAAAATAATCATGTTTATACTTTATTTTTCCAAATACTTCTTCAACTTTTTTAACATAAGATATCCTATAAAATTCATCAAATTGCCTATAACCAAAATAAGGCAATCTTCCTTTTTTAGGATTAATAACTGTACCATCCCCAATATTGTGTGCAAAAAGCATATTAAATACAGGGGTAATCTTTATAGGTAAGATTGGAAGCTCAACATAGTTTATTCCTCCTGCAGTTTTATAGGCAGAGATACTTTTCTCTAACTCTCCTCTTGAAATTATAAAAAAGTCACAGATATTTAGGATGATATCTAAAGGAATAAAAAAGCTTTTTTGGGTAGACTGCTTTAATATATTTTTGAATGTGGATAAGGGAATTTTGTTTTTGTTAAAAATCTCTCTCCAGGCATTTTCTTTAGATTCAAATCTAGAGAGAATAGCATTATTAATTTTTGTTAAAAATTCTTTTGTTATTCTAATATTCACCCTTTCTAAATCCCATACATGAAATTTTTTCATATAAATTTATAGAGTATTCTATTTAAATATATTTTCTTTAATGTTTTCCTACAAGTCCGATTAGCATAATTTAAGATATATAGTATATTTTATAAATATGAGCCCAATCGGATTTTACTCACAATTTGCATCTTGCAATTGTTTATTTCTTTAGATTGTTTGCTCAAAGCGAATTGCTCGGAACCGACTCGTCGGTTAAAATCCAGAGAATATATGAGCCCAATCGGATTTGAACCGACGACCCCCGCCTTTCCTAGTTTCTCAATTGAGAGGGAAATTATATTTCTTGTGAAATATACTCATATAAGAGCGGTGCTCTAACCGGGCTGAGCTATGGGCTCATATAAATTAATAGGAAGAGTTGATTTTTAAAGGTTTTTTATTCAGAATTATTTACTTTTTACATAGAACTAAAGCATATCCTTGGTCTGCAGAAACAAACATTTTGACATCATCAAAATACATTTTCATAAAAGACATAAACTCGTGCTTATCATATTTGTATGATGTTGCTACAACTATTTGATCTCCCCTATTAAAATTAACCCTTTTTCCAAGAAATGAAACAGAACAATCTTCTATAATTGTGTAATACATCTCAACACGCGAATTTCTAAATCTCGCCCCATAACGCAAATCATCTTTATTTATACCAAGTTGAGTAACTGTTTTTATTAACATATGATCAAGGAAAGGATTATTATATGCCTTTAATATATCCTGAATGCTTTTTGTATTTAATCCATTCCCTATAAGTAGAATATCTCCTTCTTTCATCGCACTTCTTATCTGGTAAAGCAATTCATTTATCTCAAAATTGCCAAGAGTATTTCCTAGCAATAATATTAAATTCTTTCTAAATTCCCCCTGTCTTAGTAATGAAGAAATATTTTCTATATTTTCAAAGTCAGATATATTCCATTTAGACTCAACAACTTCTCCTTGATTCATAGCCTTTATTCTTTCCATTGCTTTTTGAACCATATAAGAGCTGATGTCTATAGGACAATAACGAAATCTTGTCTTTCCACTTAAGTGCTTTATGAAAAGTACTGCTTTTTTCCCATCTCCACAACCCAAATCAATTATGTTTACCGGCTCATTTCCCACCTTATTTATAATTTCTGAGATGTTTCTGTTGATTAAATCTATTTCTACCTGTATAACATTTTCTTGATAATCTTCAGATTGTTCTAAATCCAAAAAAGCTTGCGCTTGTTGAGGAGTAAGATACCATAATTTTGAATCTGCTATATTCCAAATTCTAGTATTTCCTTCTAGAGAATAGCCTCTTTTAATTAGTTCTTTGAATATTAAATCATTCACTTGAATCTTCGGCTTTTGTTCTTTTTTATTAAAAAACATCTTATTATTGGGTGTGATAAAGAGTTTTTAATGGTTTTGATTTTGAGTTTCATGTTTAAGTGACAAAAACCTTTAAAAATCAAGTTTTTGTCTTTTTATTATGATTCATCCAGCTCATGATATGCATTATGTATTTGCTCCACCACCTACATCTGGAGGACCATTCCTGGTATCAGATGGTGCTTACGAGCCATTGGTAGCTGAAAGAATACAAGTCTATGTTGCAAGAGGAAGAGATTTTACAAAAGGTTTTTTAAGTGGTTTTGGAGGATTGAGGAGAGTTTTGGCAGAGCATTTTTTGCTTCCATCTTCTGTTGATTTTCATGCAGCTAATCGAGCTCTAAAAAGAATGCTAGATTCTGAACATCATTGCTCAATTGATTGATATAGCAAATATTTAAAAGTTAATTTTTTCTTATGTGATAGTCTTTATCTTTGGTATAAAGATATGCTCCCTTAGTCTAGAGGCCAAGGACATAGCCCTTTCACGGCTAGAACCCGGGTTCGAATCCCGGAGGGAGCAGTCGACCTTTCTGGCATCGCCGAGGGATTTTTTAGAGAAATGCTCAGAAGGGAATTTAAACTATTGATAAAAAAAGAATTAAGCTAAGATTTGATCGAATCTTAAAAATAAACAAATTTGTGTTCTTTTGATATAGTTATAATTTCTATATTCTTTATTAAATCTGAAAATTTGTCTTTCATTTCATTAAGGATTTTGTTAAATTCTTGTTCAGAGTAGACTTCGAATTCCGGCTCGAAATCCCAATTTCCAATTACTCGGACATAATGTATTAGATTATTTTGGTTTTTTAAATAATTAATGTATTCTATTATTCTCTCTTTATCGGGATTTTCTAAATAAACTAGCAATTTATAGAATTGAATTTCTAACTTAGGGTAATCTATAGCAAGTCTGAATCCCGTAATTATTTTATTTTTAACTAGCTGTTTAACCCTATAATGAATTATCCTCGCAGTAGTTTTGAGTTCTGTGGCAATATCAACAAAGGACTTTCTTGAATTTGAACTTAATTTTTTTATAATCTCTATATCAACTTCATCAAGATCAGATTCCTTCTCAGAATCTACTAAACATCTTTCATTTTTTTGACTATTCTCCTTAAAATAAGATCTATTAAACGTGCTAGCTTCAGTGCAGATTGCCATAGATTTTCTGCTGACAAAGTCTTCAAAATATGAGAGAACACTATTTTTTATGAGTTCTACTTCTTTTAATGAAAAAGCTTCCAAACTTATTATCATATCCCAATTACCTTTTGAGGAAACTATCCACTTTACATATTTATTCTCTTTTAACTTAACTATTATCTTTTCAAGTTTATTAGATGTGATATGTTGGAATGCTAATAAAATTTTGAACTGGATCACGCCCAGTTTTGAAAGGTTAATAGCTAGAGTATAAGCAGCGATTATTTTAGATTCTTCCAACTTTTTGATTCTATAATTCACTACTTCAGGAGAAAGCCTCAGCTTTTTTCCGATCTCTCTACAACTTTTTCTCGCATCACTATCTAGTTCATATAATATTTTTTTATCAATTAGATCTATTTTGTTCATATTTATCATAATTACATATACTTTATAAATATTGTCATTTTGAGCTAAATACTTCTCCTTAAAATTAATAAAGAAACATTTGTCATTCCTATTAAGTGAAAATGGCAAAAGTAATGTTTATCAAACCCAATCTAGAAACAGATGCAGTTTGGGATCCCTTAAGAACCTGTCCTTATTTGGGAATCTGGTTTTTAGCATCCCATCTTAAACAAAAAGGGCATAATGTTCGATATCTTGACGAGGTTATAAGAAATAAGGGTTTTAGTAAAAGAAAGCTATTTCGAAGAGAACTAAATGGCAACCAAATCCAAGAAACCCCATTAACTAGTTTTTATGATGAGTTGCAAGCTCAAAAGATGAAAGATTATTGGGCATTGTCTCCAGAGGCATTTACAAAGAAATATTCTGCTTTTAATGAAGAAGGAAGAGTTTCTAGAGTTATGGCAAGAACTGGCAATGAAACAGATGAGACATTGCATGAAGTTGAAAGATTTGATCCTGATGTTATTGGAATTCCATTAATTGCTACTGCCAATTATCTCCCTGCAGTAAATCTGGCTAGAAGGATTAAAGAACGACTCCCTAGAACTAGAGTAGTCTTAGGAGGGCAACATATTTCTGCTCTCCCAGATGATTTCTTACAGGAGAACTCCTTTGTTGATCATATTGTAACTGGTGATGCTATACAAGCAATTGAGTCTATTGTTGAAGGTAGAACTCAAGCAAAAAGGGTTAATGGAGGTTTTTTAGAGATGGCATTTTTCCCATTGTTAGACCCAACATTATTAGAAGAAAATGATTATCCTGTAAGACCTACATATTCATATTCTACATTTGGTAGAAAATCTGCAGATTTTATGTTTTCCAAAGGATGCTTCAGGCATTGCGATTTTTGTGTAGCTGGAAGCCAAAGAACACATGTAACGGCTACTCCTTACGATCAAGTTGATGAGCAATTAAGAATTTTTAGACAAAATGGAATAGAAGAATTAATTATTCAAGATGATGCATTTTTATGGGATAAAGCCCATGTAAGAGAGCACTTACCCAGAATTCTTGGATTAATGAAAAAGTATGGATTATATTGGCAAAATAACGGAGGAGTTGAATTTGAGGGATTAGATGATTTTGTAACTCAACAATTAGTTGATTATCAAAGAGGGAACGGAAAAGTTACTTCATTGTATATTCCATTCAATCCAAGAGGTTGGAATAAAACTCAAAGTGCTTCAAGAACAATGTCTCAAAGATACCATGACAATTTAGAAAATCTGAAAAGGCTTAGAGATGCTGGAATTTATGTTTTTACGAGTGCTATAATCGGAACTCCTGAACAAACAAGGGAAACTTTTGAAGAGGAACTTCAAACAGATAAAGAACTAGTTCAACAAGGATATATTGATGCTGCACTTTGCTTATCTGCAACTATGCTTCCCGGAACAAGTTGGTACAGAGACAATAGACAAAATATAATAAATCTACATGATTACCCCGGTTACTCCTTGTTCACAGTTCATCATAGAACTCCCCATTTACATCCAAGGAAAATAGAAGAATTTATGATAAGGTGGACTAAAGAATTAAATCCTGTTCAAAAGACATATAACTGGGGCACGGCATTTCCTAATTCTAGCGAACAATAAGCTAATGGGCT